>JGI12109J20283_10011804_pt1 | contig 59637 bp, 38 predicted proteins | sample ElkSlonscriptome_12_FD_20283 | JGI IMG/M metagenome (IMG submission 20283)
TTATATTTTTCACAATGTCCCGGCGTTGCTACAATCTAACTTTCGTTCCACGACAGGCGATGAAGCCTTTGAGGTTATACAAGCGCGGGCACAAGCGCTCGGATTAACGAGTTGGGTTGATATATGTGAACGGAACGTTCTTGCACGGATGGCACTCTTGCACGATCCCGGACGTAAGGAGTAAACCTGGTACATCGGCGACGCCCTCGGCAGCGTGCGCCAGACGCTCGATGATGCGGGCGCGGTGCTGGGGAGTGTGCAGTACGATCCGTGGGGCGTGCCGACCACGGGTACCCCGCAGCCCTTCGGCTTCACCGGGGAACTGCACAGCGCGGGGCAGGTCTATCTGCGGGCGCGCTGGTATGCGCCGGGGCAGGGGCGGTTCGTCAGCGAAGACCCGTTTGCGGGCTTCCCGGAGCTGCCGTACAGCCTGCATGCGTATCAGTATGCGTATAGTAACCCGGTGCGGTGGACGGACCCGAGTGGACATATTCCTGGCCCACCCGTTCCACCATCTTCTCCTTTAACACCACCAATACAATATGATCTCATAAGAGAGACGAGGGAAGTATATAGTAAAAATGGATCGTCCCGAAATTGCGCATTGACCCCAGATGATGGTCAATCTGATCTCACGGATACGGTTGATGATCTGTTCACTGACTATATCTGTGAATATGGTTCAAAAGATCGTGAGTATCGATTTAATGCGCGTCTCACACAGGAATTAGCCCGAACGAGGGCTATTGCACTACTACGTCAGCAATTTTACATGACCGGTGGTATTCGTGGTGGCCCTTCGCAGATGGGACCCGGCGCATTTTGGAATGCCAAAGTTCGTGACTCACTTTCTGAATGTACCCGGACGGTTTTCGGTGGTATATCCGTATGTGCATCTATTACTGATTTCCTTGGTGGGTTTGACTCATGGAGCGTCTCACGAAGTACCTTTCATGGTAAGGATACCGTTAGCTTTGAGATCCGGAATACCACCAGTCTTGTATCAGGATCACGTATTGGTGTTAGTCGTATGGGGGTACGAGATATAAGTCTGGAAGAATATGCACAAGATCCGCGTGCATTCAATCGTAATATGGAAAAGCGTCGCGATTTGAGCCACTTTGACTTTAGCCGCTATAACCTGATTTCGATTCTTCCAGAACGAACGATCCGGGATAGCACAACCACAACTGGCCCAGGTGGTGGGACAATGACCCGGCGGGTTACATGGGAAGAGCCCTATCTTCCGTGTGGTGAGTTCGATGCGATGGTGCGGCCTATTCCATCACCGGGAGCATTCTTTCCCGCTGATGGTCTTCTTGAAGGGGGTGGGACATGGTGAGCAGCATGTGCTGGCGTGTCGGGTGGGTCTGCTGGCTGGTGACAGTCCTGCCGGGATGCGGGAGCGCTGAACGAGCAGACCCACTCTGGACGCCACCAGCAACATTTCATGAGTCCCACCTCGTGGGCACCTGGACCGCACACAGAATGAACTATCGCGAAACGTTGGTTCTCCACCCCGATATGACCTTCACGCATATCTATACGGGAACCGAGTCGCCGAAACAGCGCCCCGTTACCAGCCAGGGGCCATGGCGACTGGAGCACCGCAGCAGTGGGTGTCGCTACCTCCATCTGGAAGGCATGCCGACCTTCCATGGAACGACGGAAGAGCTTGCCACCAATGGGCATCGCTTTCCCGATGGAACACCAAAGCATTTTTGGGAACCATGTGAGCAGACCCAGATAACGATGCCGGATAAGGTCATCCTCATTGTGGGCAATGCTCCCGATGCGCCGGATAACCTTACCCTCCGCTTCCCCCATGCGGCGGCGGTAGTCACGGATGACTGGTTGGAACGTCAGGCTCCGCCATAAGGCACCCTACGCAGCAGCGACTGTCAGTCAGAGCAGGAATGGAGGTCTGCGTTCCACAGGCCCGGCCCAGGATTGGCGCAATCGTTGCGGACAAACCACACGGTTACTATGCAACATGCTGCGGGGACGGTATATGCCCCGTCATGCAAGCTGAGGGGAGCACTCCACTGCACGACGCGCTCGGCAGCGTGCGGCAAACCCTCGATGATGCCGGCGCGGTGCTTGCCACCACGAACCGTGGGGCACACCGCAGGGCACCCTGAGCACGCCCTTCGGCTTCACGGGGGAACTGCATTCGGCGGGGCAGGTCTATCTGCGGGCGCGCTGGTACGCGCCAGGGCAGGGGCGGTTCGTCAGTGAGGACCCGTTTGCGGGCTTTGCGGAGATGCCGTACAGCCTGCATGCGTATCAGTATGCGTAGAGTAATCCCGTGCTGTGGACCGATCCGAGTGGACAAACAGTCTATCTTTCTCAGCAAGAGACAGTTGAGCGGATACAAGCTATTGCTGAAGCTATAGAAGACGTCCACGCAGGTGTTAATTTGTCTGCTGCCGTAATTGGGGGCGCAGGCGTACTTACATTTGCCGGTCTAGCTAAACATCTCGGTGCAGGATTAACGGGTACAGCCGGTGCTTTTGTGGGAGCAAAAGAGCACCTCCTCATTGAAATAGGCAGAATCAAACGAGCGCTGGAATACATGAACAATCCAGATGGGTTCGCAATCGGTGCGATGCTCGAGAATAGAGGGTTTGGCAGATTAGGTGTTACCGTTGCTGTTATGAATAGATCCAGCGGCGACAAGGAAATAGTACGCCTTACCGGTATCGCTAGCAGTGCCATACCGCCAGATTTTTATATAGGTACACCGCATGCTTCTTCTTGGTATGAGCTGACAAGAGGAAACTATTGGTTTGCGGAGGATTTTCCCGATGGTCCACCATTTATTCCTCCTGCGAAATTTTATTTGTCTGACGAAATGCGTCAACGCCTTGCGCAAGCGGGATGTACCATGACCCAGAACGAGGACGGTAGCGACAATATATCGTGTCCAAGATACATGCTTCGGCTCGACGACATTGCTCTTCAGTACGGTACGATAGGATGTTGAACGGGTGAAGAACTGGATCACGACCAGTCAGAAGTTCTTCACTCGTTCACAAGCAAAGCAAGAGATAGTCTCGCATGGAGCGCCATCATGGACAAAGAAACGATAATAAAACTTTCTACGTTCATCATAGGTTTGTCATGGATGTTTGGTCTTACTTTCATTCTGACCCGACCACATGGTGAACAAGCCTATATGTATTCAGTGATATTCACTGTATGGGTTATTCTCAGCGCGCTCGTGCTCGCGGTGATCGAGCGCGTTATCAAACAATAACAGCATCGTTCGTTCATATGCGAAGCGCGCTTATACCAGTGCTCCGCATGCTAGCGGTTGTTGTGCGTGGCCTGGTGCTGGGGCGCTGTGGTGGGTGTGCGTACACATCTTCGGCAACAGATCCCACGCCTGACTGGGAGGCCCAATATCGCCGCGCCGCGCAGACCGTGCAACAGCGGCCTGCAGCGCCTGACCGGGGCGACGGAGACGCCAGGCACCACCTACAACTACACCTACGACCTGGCCGGCAACCGCACGGCGGTCTGGGAGAACGGCGCACCCGTCGCTAATCTGAGCTATACTGACGCCAACCAGGTGATCGGCTGGAGCTACGACGGAGCGGGCAACCTGCTGAGCGATGGGACTATTAGTGGAGTAACCATGCCGAGAGTTGAATTTACCGGATGGCAGACTGGTTTCGCAAAGGTTCGTTTAACCAGGTTGTTCAGAAGTTCTGCCGGACTTTCCTTAGCAGAGGCAAAAGAGAAGGTCGATTATATACTGGAAGGCAAGCTAGTGATCATTACCCTTCCAAACCTCACTGATACTGAAAAGTTCGTCCAAGAGGCGCAAGAGTTAGGCGTAATCTGCAAACTTGAACCCATGGATGGGACAGCATCACCAGGGCACGGTTCTAGCACCGTTTGAATAGTATAATATCTCATGTATACCATAGGCATAGCAACACTAAAATAGTTGTAACGTAATCGCAGTGCCGCCTTCAGGCGGTTGGGAGCGAATTCCTAAGAGCCAGTTTCGGATTGCTATAGTTTACATTGCCATATGCTATTCAATGGCAGACAGTACGGCAATTATGGAGGAAGGTGCCATGAATGACCACGAACCGATGCAGAGAGCCATACGGGAGCGCCTGCGCCGTGGGTGGGCTATTGTTGGCGGGGTCGTGCTGGGGCTGGGCGTGATTGCCTGCGGTCTGGTGCAGCCCTCCGTAGCGCCCACGCCCGCCCGCTCAACCCTCAAACCCCCACCAACATTTCACGAACGTGATCTCTGTGGCCGGTGGGAATGGCAATCCGTGTTCGGGAGTACGGAGGTACTCACGCTGACAGCGGATGGGCAGTTTGTGCAGGTATACGAAGAAGGCGATCCTGCCGAACGGTATAAAACCCGCGGTACCTGGTGGGTCGAACTTCGCCCCAGTGGCTGTGTGTGGGTTCACCTGGATGGGATGCGCTATTTTCATGGGGGCCGCGTGTTAGCCGAGCAGGGCAATCGGCTCCCCCCCGATGGCATGCTGCTCTCTTTTTTGGAAAAATGCGAAGGTCAGGCCATAACGATGCCGGATAAGGTCATTCTGAGTGTCACGGATCGACCGCAACTACCACGTGGGATCGATCTATTGTTTCCAAAATCGGGACGTGAAAACACGGATGCCTCAATGCTGCTTACCGCCGATACGGCGGGCACGCCCCTGCCCTGGCCAACGGCACCTCCGCGCTAATGGGGACATGACGGGACGGCCAACTATGTGTACGGCCACGCGCGCCTGCGTGCGCTGGGTGGGCCGTGGTACGTCGGCGATGTGCTGGGCAGCGTGCGGCAAACGCTGGACGATGCGGGTGCGGTGGTGGGAAGCGTGCAGTACGATCCCTAGGGTGTGCCAACCGCCGGCACCCCGCAGCCCTTCGGCTTCACCGGGGAACTGCACAGCGCGGGGCAGGTATACCTGCGGGCGCGCTGGTACGCGCCAGGGCAGGGATGGATTCGCCACGTACAAAAACGGCAGGAATTCTGGCTGCCGTCCACAATAGTGGTGAGTGGCGGAAACTCCAACAAGCACTGGCCGGGCACCAATGACCGGTTCAGGATGATGTTCAGGTATTGGATACGCTGTTTACCGTGGCCCAATGCAGCCCCTGCGCAGAGTCACCGTGCTCTGGCATGGACTCCATTGGGCCCACCCACCGACAGAGGTGCGCATATGCATGAGAACCATCCCCCACGATGTGATGCAACAACACGCTGGTTGCTCGCCAGAGCAGGTCTGTTCGTGCTGCTGATTGTCCTCGTGTTTGGCATTGACCGGGCCGCACGCACGATCTTCCGGGACGCAGACCACCCGACGGTGGCGAATGTGGTTTCAACCGGAACACGGGTTCTAGCACTCCGGCTTCCGGTTACATCCAGCATCATCCAGGATGAAATCACGGTCAGTATTGCTTCTGATGATGGACAAATCAAGGCGGTACGAGCCATCAACCATTCCCCGGAACCCGGGCGAGCCATTTGGTACTCGACCGGCATTCCGCTCACGCCCGCCCAGTGGCAACCGGTTGAGCGCTTGCGGCAGACCTGGTGTACCGCGCCGCCCGCCTTTGCACCAGCACATGCTCAGGAGCCGGTGTATGATCTCGGCTTACGGTGTCGTGAAACCAGGTTTGATATTGAAGCGATCCGCGTTCAGATCCCGCAGCGTGAACTCCCACCGGCTCTGGCAACCTTGATTGACACTGTCCCATTACCACCCCCGTTTGATCGGCTGACTCCGACGCCCCGGCATGGGAGCGCGCCGATGCATGTGGCCGTGCCGCAGCAGGCAGGTCATGAACGATGGCACCGCAAACCCTGCTCTGGCTCGTGCTGAGTGTGTGCTGGATTCCGCTGGTGCTCTGGATCTCCTCCCGGGTCGATGGATGGCATACGCTGGCCCAACATTACCGGGTGCCACCAGATCACTTCGTTCGGGCACAGCACCATGTGAGTGGTGCCGTCGGCGGTGCCTACTTTCGTGTAGCCTTATCGGTTACGGTACGCGATGATGGCCTGTATCTCGCACCGCCCGTTATTTTACGGCCCTGGAAGCCGCCGCTCCTGATCCCCTGGCAGACGGGGGAAGCACGCTTTCAGCATCCCTTCCCCTCGTTGTACACGCGCCTGATGATCAATTCGGTTCCAGGCGTGCCGGTAGTTGTGCCGACGCACCTGCTTGAACCGGTAATCGCCCGGCTACCACCAACCCAGATCGGGCCAGTCTGGATCCTCCGCTGGCGTTCGCTGGTCGTTCAGGCGGGCTTGTTTCTGTTCGCAAGTATATGGTTCTGGTACTTCTTTGGGTAGGGTGCGCGTGCCGTACCAGGTCGTAGCTCGCATCAACGACCTGGTACGGCATGACGGAACGGTGGCTTACGCTCACGTGCGTGGAATGCCGCAGAACAGTTTGTCTATGATATGCTGAACAATACAGTTTTTTACTATCTTATAGAGGGGCTGTGTTTACCGTATAAATTCCGTCCATGTAGCTACATGGACGGAATTTATACCGTTGTGTGACCTGCTGTCAGCACGTATTGCGTGGTGGAGAATACTGGTCAATGTCCTGATCTGGCAGAGGATGCGCCTGTGTATGTTCAGCCAGGACGTGCCAGCACAAAACCTGCGGATGGCAGGTCCATCCGCAGGCTTTGCGCCTAATCCCTGATGCCCCCCATCAGGCAGTTGTTCCGGTTGCGCCGACTAATGCCCGGCGGCGAACTCGCTCCACAGGCTTTCCGGCACACCCAGTTCAACCAGCGGTGTCGGATCAACCGATACCTCCAGCGGGCTGGTCAGCAGGATCACGTCCCAGGCATCCGCGATACGCTGCAAAAACACCAGCGCCGGCTCGGACGGTTCGCTCCGGATAATGGTCGCTCGCGCATAATCCAGTTCGATCCCATCCACCTGCACTGTGAAGTCGCCCAGGCCCAGACCGCCCTGCTCCGCCACATAGTTCCGCACCACGGTATCGATCTGTTCCGCGTCACCTGGCTGCGTCATGACCAGATCAGACCACAGGCTTTCCGGCACACCCAGTTCAACCAGCGGTGTCGGATCAACCGATACCTCCAGCGGGCTGGTCAGCAGGATCACGTCCCAGGCATCCGCGATACGCCGCAGGAACACCAGCCCGGGCTCGGACGGTTCGCTCCGGATAATGGTCGCCCGCGCATAGTCCAGTTCAATCCCATCCACCTGCACCGTGAAGTTGCCCAGGCCCAGACCGCCCTGCTCCGCCACATAGTTCCGCACCACGGTATCGATCTGTTCCGCATCACCTGGCTGCGTCGGGTCCGTGGGGAGCGGGCCTGGCGTAATCAGGTCGCCCCACAGGCTATCGGGAATGCCGATCTGCCCCAGGCGCGCCGGATGGAGCGCAAAGTCGAAGAGGTTTCCGCTGGCGATCACTTCCCAACCCGCGCCGTTGCGCTGTAGGTAGGCCAGGTGAGGATCGCCCGCACCCTTCGGCTGCAATGTTACGCGCACATAGTCCCCGTCAATCCGGTCCAGTTCCAGCGTAAAAGCGGCCACGTCGGTTCCCTCAGCCATCAGATGATCGGTCACGGTCTGCAGAATGACCTGCTGCTCATCCGTCTGCTCCGGCATTCCCACTGGCGTCATAGTCGCCGGGGTGTCGCCGGCACCGGGCATACTGGTGGCGGTCACCACAGCGGTTGCGGTCTCGTTGGGAACATTGGTCAGGTCACTGGTCGTGCCGATCAGCATGGTACAACCGGTCAGGACGACTCCGGTTGTCGCCAACACCGCGATAGAACGTTTTGCGAAGCGAATGAATTGCATTGTAATCTCCTTACCATTACTTAACAGACTGCTTGCGGATCACCTTTGTGATGGGTTCAGCATACCGTGCCGGTGTTGCAAAAACGTCGTTGCAACGTCGCATGTCTATCGGACTACGTCCGACGTTGCGGCTGTTGTCCCGGGTACGGTAAAAACCAGGGGTTTCCTTGCTGGATGCATGGAAACCCCTGGCGTGTACGTGCCGGCTATCGCTGGTGCAACGGGTGGAACCTGTATCCTCATTGGGCAAACATCTCCATAGGTAGTAACCTGTTCAACGCCGCCAGATCAAAGCCGCCCTGATCGGGGGAGAGCGCCGGAGCGGTGTCGTGCGCCGGGTGCTGCGTGAGATTCCGTACGTTTGTGCCGGCGGCATCCATCACGTAGATCTCGCCATTCCCCGTCCGCGTGGACCAGAAGACCACGCTCTGTCCATCTGCCGACCAGACCGGCATATGATCATCGCCGGGTGCGCGGGTCAGGTTGCGCTGGTTCGTCCCGTCGGCATTCATCGCATAGATTTCAAAGTTGCCGTCGCGCGTCGTGTCAAACAGGATCTGCTGATCATCGGGCGACCAGACCGGAGTACCATCGACGGCCGGGTTGTCGGTCAGGCGGCGCTGCGCCGTGCCATCGGTCGCCATCACATAGATCTCTTCATTCCCATCCCGCAGAGAGAAGAAGGCAATCTGGCGACCATCGTTGGACCAGGCCGGGGCGAAGTCGCTGGCCGGGTTATCGGTCAACCGGAGCAGGCCCGTTCCGTCGCTATTCATCACATAGATATCGGTATTGCCCGCGCGGGTGGCGGCAAAGGCAATCCGCTGACCATCGGGGGACCAGGACGGAGACTGGTCCGCTTCGGGATGGTTGGTGAGGTTGCGCTGCGCCGTACCATCAGCCTGCATCAGATAGATCTCGGCGTTACCGTCCCGCTCGGAGACAAAGGCAAGCTGTTGCCCATCCGGCGACCAGGCGGGACTCCGGTCGGCGGTAGAATGCTCGGTCAACCGCAGCAGGTTTGTCCCATCCGTATCCATCAGGTAGATCTCCGGATTGCCGGCGCGATCCGACACAAATGCAATCCGGCCGCTGCTGTCGGCAAAGGCGGGGGCGGCGCTAAAGCCCGGCAGCATGCCGGCCATGCCGATAATGAGCGCCGGTAGCAGCGACAACAACACCCATGGCACCCGGCGAGCCCGGCGCGGGCGCATCCAGGTGTCCGGGTGTGCCGACAGGTAGTTCTCTGACGGGGGAAGCGTTGCCGCGATACCCGTGGTAGCGGCCGGCGTCGCCGGCAGATCGTCGGCGATTGGCGGCCGCTGCACGGCCTGCTCCAGGGCCGCCGCAAACGCGCCCGCCTGGGCATAGCGCTGCTGCGGATCTTTCTGGAGCGCCTGGAGGATCACCCGATCCACTTCCGGCGGCAGATCCGCCCGGAAGTGCCCCGGTGCTGGAGCCTGATCCCGCACATGCCCCACCAAGATATCCTTCATCGAACCCTGGAACGGCAGGCGACCAGTTAACAACTGATAGGCCACAACGCCCAGCGCATAGATGTCAGTCCAGGGACCAACCGGCTCCTTGCGGATCTGCTCCGGGGCCATGTAAGCCGGCGTCCCAAACGCCTGGCCGACCTCGGTGAGAAGTGAGATACCGCTGGCTTCGGTCTTGACCAGTCCAAAATCGGAGAGCTTGAGGTGACCATCGGCAGCGAAGAGGACATTGGCCGGTTTCACATCCCGATGCACCATCCCCTGGGCATGCGCGTAGTCGAGGGCCGCCGCCAGTTGGGAAATCACCCGGACCGTTCGCTCGAGGGAGAACTGACCTTCCCGCACCAGCAGGCCGGCAAGCGTGCCGCCGGGCATATGCTCCATCACCAGGTAGTTGATCTGCCCGACACGCCCGGCATCGTACACCGTCACGATGTTGGGATGGCGCAACCGGGCAATGGCCTGGCCTTCCTGCTCAAAGCGTTGTGTCGGCCCGGCGATCAAGACTTTAACGGCAACCTCCTGCTGCAACTGCAGATGCACGGCTTTGTAGACCAGGGCAAACCCACCACCGCCAATCTTCGCGCCAATGCGATATTTTCTGTCGAGCAGTTTTCCTGTGAGATCCATCATTTCACTCCTAACGGAAGAACTGAGAACTGAGAACTGAGAGACTGTCTGAAAAGATGATTCGCGTCGGTCACACGGCATGCTGGGTTCCCTGAGACACCGGACAGCACCCCAGGAGTCCCGGCTTCAGCCGGTTCCGGCCACACACCGGCTGAAGCCGGGACTCCTGCTCCGGGGCCATAGCCCCATGACCAACCCTTTTCAGACAGTCTCTGAGAACTGGGAAACGTGATGCATGCAACGGTAAAGACGGCGGAGGCAGCGATGATGGGTGTGATGCTGTTGCCCCCGCCGGTCGGTCTGGCGTCTTCCGGCTACACCCACTGCCCGCCGCGATAGCGCCAGTGCAGAAAGATGATCCGGAGTGGTCCCTGGACGACGAGAAAGGTCGCCACCCAGACGGCACTGTAGTGCGCCAGAAAAGTTGTTCCCGGCAGTGCCGACCCATCGACGCCCGGCAACCCGATGGTCTGAACCAATCCCCAGACGACCAGCGCCTCGAAGATGCCCGTGCCTACCTGGAAGGCCGGCGGCCAGTCCTGATCCCAGCGGAACGACTGGAGATACTGGTAGAGCATTTCCCAGACTAACCCCAGGCCCAGCACATAACCCAGCAGGATCAGCGGCGTACGCGTGTCACCAATAAACATACCAAAGAGCAGCGTAACAATCAGGCCAATCGTACCCAGCAAAAACAGGCGTGTTTGCCAGCGTCCCAATAATGTCGGTGTCATGGGTGAACTCCTCCGGCCCAGCGAACCCACTGCGTGAGAGATCGCAGGCTATTGAGCGCGCGTACTCCCGGCGCGCGCGCGGCGACAAGTGCATCAACCGAACGTAACGCGGCGTACTGTAACCCCAAAAAGCTATCCACCGGGGCGGTCGGCCCGCCCAGGGTCATGGCTCCGCTGGCGTAGACTCGCCCCGCGCCATTGCGCATCCCGACCACCTCAAAGTCATTCGCTACCTTCAGGCGGCGCTTGAGCGTGCGCTCCAGGTCGTACCGTTCCACCAGATCCTTCAGCAGCGTATTACGCTCAATTTCTGCCTCCAGGCCGGTGCAGTCGATGATAAAGTCGGCCCACAACTGCGCCTCGTCCTGGATTGCGCCCCGGCCATGCAACTGTGTGAGCAACCGCTCCTGCCGGCGTTCGACCTGCCTGACCGCGCCAAAGCGGATCTGATACCAGCCCTCGCGCAGGCCACGCTCAACGATCTGCGCCCAGTCCTTGCGCCGCGCGGTGGTCGTCCCGCCCCAGTCGTTCAGCAGTTCCTCGCGCTGCTGATCGTCGGCATCCTCCAGCAGCTTCCGGAGCGTGCCGCCCCAGCAGGCTTTCGGCCAGTTAAACGGTTGGAATTCCCAGTGATGCTCGACCGTGCGGCGGGCATGCTTGAACTGGTGCCCCATGGCCACTGGCGAGCGCATCAGGTGCAACACATTGATGTTCGGCTTCTGGGCGCGGATCTCGGCCAGGCGCTGCATAATCCGCGAGGCGACAATCCCACGCCCCCGCAGGAGCACCGTACCGCCGTGCGCCCGCAGATGTTCGTAGACATGTTCGTGATCCTCGTAGGCGTTGACCACGCTCTGAAAGTCGCCGGTCTGCTCCCGATAAACCTGCAGGTCGGGCAGGAAGCGTACGCCGGGATAGCCGACGGCGATATGCAGATAACGCGCCAGCATCAGTTTGTGCTGCCGCTCGCCGTCCGCGCTGGTCTGCGAGTAGGCCACCACATAGCGTCCATCGTCGGTCTTGCGGATCGCCTTGACGTGACCGTAGCGCCAGATCTGCTCCCAACCGATGCGCCGGGCCTCACGCTCAATTGAGGCAAACACATTGCCCGCCTGCGGCGTGTAGGTCTGCGCCAGCGTCGGCTCGCCAAACACCTGCCAGCCAATCGTCACCGCGTCCCCCAGTTTGCCCCGACGCAGCGCCTGCCAGACCTCGCGGGAAGCATAGCCCGGCCATCCCCAGATGTTATCCGGACAGGACTCGGCATTGGAGCGGAGCCGCTCGTGCTGCGGGATCTGCGAGAAACGACACAGCCGCTCGTAGCGCCCGTGGGGCTTTGCTTCGAGGCCGATTGCGGCAACCTGGTCCGGCTTGACGCCAAAGATCAGCAGATGATCCACCCAGACAAAGCTCCCCAGGCCACCACCAATTGCCAGGTAGGTAGTCTCGCTGATCGGAAGACCGCTCTGCTCCAACTCCTGGAGCGACACCTCCGGCTGGTCCAAACCGGCCAGCGGGAAGGCATATTCTGCGCGGGGCGGTGGCGTGAAGGGCAGCAGCGCGTCGCCCACCTGGCTAAAGTTCAGGGTGGCATCGACCGCCAGTTCGCCGGCATCCGCCCCCTGGCTATTCAACCCGGTGTCGCCACCTGCCTCAGCGTCGGACAGATCCACCTGGAAGGTGAAGGGACCAATCTGGAAGCTATCACCCGCCTGGAGCACCACCTGCGTAATCCGCTCCGCCCCGACCCGTGTACCATTCCGGCTCTGCTGGTCAATCAGGAGAATGCTGCCATTTGACCGCTCGATCCGGGCGTGGGTGCGTGAAACGCGATTGCTCTTCAGAACAATATCGTTGACCGGCTCCCGACCAATCGAAATGGGAAGTTCGCCGCGATAGACCGCCGCATCCTCCGTTGCGGGATCAACCCACGTTACCTGTATCATCGTGCTTGTGCTATTCATCAGCGTTATCCTTTCCAATATCAGATCAGTGCCTGAATGCCCAGTACATCCGGAAGCGTGACCACCGTATGCCCCTCCGCCAGCGCCGTGCCACAGTAGGGACAAAACCCTTCCGGCTGATAGTCCAGCAGATTGTCGCAGTTGATACACTTGATCCGGGGCGGACGCGCCTCGGTCGTAGTAATCGCCGCAACCCGCAGCACCACCGGGCCAATCCGAAAGATATCACCCGGATGCAACCGAACCGTCTGCGCGCCTGCCAGCCGAAACTGATTATTCACCGGGATGTTGTTGGTCCGGCTCAGATTGCGCAGGTAGAAGTTCCCCGCCGCGGACGTGATCGTGGCGTGCTGCCGCGAAACTGCCGGCTGATCGATAATGATGGTGCTATCAGGCTGCCGTCCAATCGTGACACGGGTGCCGGCGCTGATGGTACTTGTATGCGTATGCGAACCAGTTTTCCATTCCAGTCGTAGTTCATTCATCGCTAAGACCTCCATTTGGGATAAAACCGGGTATCCAGAGTTAGCGCGTTGCGCGATAGGCCAGCATTGCCCAGAAACCGAGGGCGCAGAGCGCCACGAAACCAACACTGACCACTATCATCGTCGGTGTGAAAGAGATAAACCAGATCGTCGTAACAAACTCGATAGTGACTAAGATAAGCAAGAAGCCAATAATCTGCCGACGTTGCAGGTATCCCAGGATGACCGCACCCAGCGGTGCGCCGACAATGACCACGGGCAGACAGACCAACCAGTAGCTCCAGACAATCCCGACATCCTGGAGCAGCCCACCGTGAACAAAGAAGCCCACCGCCGAAGTTAACGCCATAATCGGAACCGAGGTAAACGTACTGACCTTCTCATCAATATCAAAGGCCAGCGTCAGCACGATAAACACCAGCATATCGATCCCCGAACCCACCACCGATGCCACAACGCCGCCCACCAACCCGACGGCAATAAAGAGCAGCCGGAGCTGTCCATTCCAGGCGGGCAATGCCAGTCGCGGCGGCGCATCTGAGCGGGTACGCACAAGTCGCCGGGAGAGGGCCAGCGTCACCACAAACAGCGTTGTGGCAAACGTAAACAGCACTTTGGGGTAGGGTTGCGGCACACTCACCAGATATGTTCCGGCAACCATGCCCACCAGCCCACCGAGCGAAGTCCAGAGAACAACCCGGGGCAGGAGCGGGGCACGTCGGAGCAGAATAGTGATCGCGGCCATGCCCATTCCAAAGGTCTGGATCAGCAACCCGAAGGTGCGGGCATCCGTCGTCGGCACATCAAACAGCTTGGTAAAGACCGGGAAGGCCACCGTTGCCCCACCCGCCGCCGTCGAACCGGCGACAAACGAGCCAAACAGCATCGTCAGCGCCATCGGCCAGTAGGTTTGAAAGAGCGCCCACTGCTGTGCCACCGTCATAAAACTGCCCCACGCCAGATAAATGCCGAGCAGAAGCAGCGGGTAGACCCACCGCCGGTAGCGGACGTAGCGCGGATGCGCCGGTGCAATGGTGCGCGGTGCGGATAGTTTGCCAGGCCGGGCAACTGCTTGTGTGCGTGACATACCGGTTCCTCCGTACGAACATCATCTTCCGCTGATGTAAGGTGCAGTGCAGTTCTGAGATGTAGCTGAATAATTTCTGACACCAGCATAGACAACGAGCGTCGGTAGAATGTCGCTAAAACGTCGGAGCGGTGATATATAGCAACCCTAAATGTGTCGTCGTGCCGCCGTATGAATGTTGAGATGTTCATACGGACATCTGCCGGATCGGAGTTCCGGCTTCAGCCGGATCGGACTTTTCCGGCAGTATGCTGCAGTCCCGACAGGCATGCACCGGCTCACGTCGGGATTCCAGTGAGGTATATCCGAGCTATTTTTCAATATTTATCAGGCAGTTGGAAGCAAATTCCTAAGAATCAGTTTAGGATTGCTATATATTTAGGAACGCGGCAGCATTGGCATACGACGGATATATGGTCCCCGGCGACCTTTACGGCTGTGCGCGAATGGAGTAAATATTCGCCTCAAATCCGCAACAACCTCCTTGACAAAGCGATCTGCGTATGGTATCATCCTCTTTCGCAATCAACCTATAGCCTATATTGTTAAGGAAGTGTTGTTTGCGTTAAGCGAGAACTACACGATACAACCCGCCAATGCGCCAGCCGGCGCATCCTTCACGAACAGGTTTCGGATTCAGTACGCCAGTTCAGAGGTCGCTACCCCCGGTCGGGTACGCTCCGCAGAACCGGCGCTTTGTGCTTTCTGCCGCCCAGTGGTCAGTTCGAACTCGTCAGTGAGCGATCTCGTTGTGTGCGCTGCCCCCGGACGAACGTTCAATGTGCGCTGCACTAACTGATTGCGGCTGACGACTGATTACCAAGATGAGGTGAGTATGCCCCCGTTGACTGAGACCGTTGTGCTCCAACCGCTGATTACGCCCCTGGATCGTGGATCAAATTTCCAACGTCGTCAGCGCATCGAGCGTCGATCTTTTGCCAAAATTCATGACGCAATTGGGTTACCCCGGCTGATTGAGACGCAAATCAACAGCTTTGAGTGGTTCAAACGCGAGGGGCTGCGCGAACTCTTTGACGAGATATCGCCCATCACCGACTTTACGGGAAAAAATCTGGAGTTGCGTTTCCTCGATTATGCGTTCGGTGAGCCGCGCTTTAGCGAGTTTGAATGCCGCGAGCGCGATATGACCTATGCCGCGCCGCTCCGCGTAAATGTTCAACTGCGCATCCTGGCAACCGGCGAGATCAAAGAGAGTGAACTCTTTCTGGGTGATTTCCCGATGATGACCGATAACGGTACGTTTGTGTACAACGGTGCCGAGCGCGTCGTCGTCTCCCAGCTTATCCGGTCACCGGGTGTGTATTTTAAGGATGAGAAAGACCCGACCAGCGGTCGCCTGCTGCACTCGGCCAAGCTGATTCCCAACCGGGGAGCCTGGCTGGAGTTTGAAACCAATCGCCGCGATGTGATGTCGGTTAAGGTTGACCGCAAGCGTAAGATCCCGGTTACGATCCTGATTCGCGCTATTCTCGCCTGGCAAGCGCAGGACGATGGCGAGGGGCAGTGGGTGCCCGACGATGAACTGGAAAAGCGCGGTCAGGATGAAGAGGTGCTGGCGCTGTTCCAGGAGATAGACACCGTCGCGGAACATCCCTATACCCGCGCCACGCTTGATAAAGACCCGGCGCGCAACTCGCGTGAGGCATTGATGGAACTATACAAGCGCTTGCGCCCCGGCGACCCGCCCACGCTGGAGAATGCGCGCTCGCTGCTTGAGTCGCTGCTCTTTAACTCACGCCGCTATGACCTGGCCCGTGTCGGGCGTTATAAGCTCAATAAGAATCTCTGGGAGCGCGATGTGCGCCGCGATATGCAGCGCAAAGCTCCCGACAACAAGGTGCGGGTGCTCTTGCCCGACGATATTATCAAGATCGTTGAGCAACTGATCCTGCTTAACAACGGTGTCGGCAAGGCGGATGATATTGACCATCTGGGCAACCGCCGCGTCCGCACCGTCGGCGAGTTGATCCAGCAGCAGTTCCGCGTTGGCTTGCTGCGGATGGAGCGTGTGGTCAAGGAGCGCATGAGTCTGCAAGATCCCGATGGCGCAACGCCCAATGCACTGATCAATATCCGGCCGGTTGTCGCAGCCATGCGCGAGTTCTTCGGCGGTAGCCAACTCTCGCAGTTTATGGACCAGACCAACCCGCTGGCCGAACTGACCAATAAGCGGCGGCTCTCAGCGCTTGGTCCCGGTGGCCTCAGCCGGGATCGCGCCGGGTTTGAAGTGCGTGACGTGCATCACAGTCACTATGGTCGGATCTGCCCGGTGGAGACGCCGGAAGGTCCGAACATCGGCTTGATCGGCACGATGAGTACTTTCGCTCGCGTCAATGAAATGGGCTTCCTGGAAACACCCTACCGCAAGGTTTACAGCAATGTTGAGAATGCCCCGGTATGGCTGGATAAAGGAGTGCTGATCCGTGATGTGCGAGATCTGCGGACGGGCGATTTGATTGCCGCCAAGGGTTCCCGCGTGGACGCCGAGACTGCCGACCGGATCGCCATCGGCTTGATGCGGGGACAACGCCTGCGCGAGGATATTCTTGACCCGGATACCGGCGAAACGCTGGCTGAAGCCGGCACGGAGATTAACCGCGCCCTGGCCGAGAAGATCGTCCGGGTACCAATCAAGACAATTAAGATCCATGCAATTGTGTCGCAGGAGGTCGATTACCTGAGCGCCGACGAAGAGGACCGCTTTGTCATCGTGCAGGCCAACGCGCCGCTCGACGAGCACAACCGCTTTATGAAGAGCCAGGTGTCCTGCCGCTTTGCCGATGAGTTCCTCGAAGAGAAGGTTGATCGCGTCGATTACATGGACGTGTCACCAAAACAGGTGGTTAGCGTGAGTACGGCGTTGATCCCCTTCCTGGAGCACGACGACGCCAACCGTGCGCTGATGGGCTCGAACATGCAGCGCCAGGCCGTCCCGCTGCTCCGCCCCGATGCGCCGATTGTCGGCACGGGGATGGAGTATATGGCGGCCCGCGACAGCGGTCAGGTAGTTATCGCCAAGAACGATGGCGCGGTTCTCAGCGCAACCGGCGATATGATTATTGTCGAAGAAGAGAATGGACATATCCGCGAGTACCCGCTGCGTAAGTTTATGCGCAGCAACCAGGATACCTGTATCAACCAGCGGCCCATCGTGGCGCGAGGTGATCGCGTCTATAAGGATTATACGATTGCCGACAGCAGCAGCACCGATGATGGCGAACTGGCCCTGGGGCAGAACATCCTGGTGGCCTACATGCCCTGGGAAGGCGGCAACTTTGAGGACGCCATCCTGGTCAGCGAGCGCCTGGTACGCGAGGATATTTTTACCAGTATCCATATCGAGAAGTATGAAGTCGAAGCCCGCGATACCAAGCTCGGCCCGGAGGAGATTACTCGCGACATTCCCAACGTCGGCCAGGATAGCCTGCGCAACCTGGATGATCGCGGTATTATCTACATCGGCGCGGAGGTACAGCCCAACGATATTCTGGTCGGCAAAATCACCCCCAAGGGCGAAACCGATCTGACGGCAGAGGAGCGCCTGCTGCGTGCGATCTTTGGCGAGAAGGCGCGCGAGGTCAAAGATAGCAGCCTGCGCGTCCCCAATGGTGTGCGCGGCAAAGTGATCGATGTGAAGGTCTTTAGCCGGGCCGAAGGCGCGGACCTGCCGGTGGGGGTCAACCAGACGGTGCGCGTGCTGCTCTGCCAGAAGCGCAAGATCAGCGCGGGCGACAAGATGGCCGGACGGCACGGGAATAAAGGCGTGGTCAGCCGCGTACTGCCGGTTGAGGATATGCCCTTCCTGCCCGATGGTCGCCCGGTGGATATTATTCTCAATCCCATCGGTGTGCCAAGCCGTATGAATATCGGGCAGATCCTGGAGACCCACCTGGGTTGGGCCGCGGCCAAACTGGGCTTCCGTGTGGCAACGCCGGTCTTCGATGGGGCCAACGAGGGCCAGATCAAGTCTATGCTCCGCGAGGCCGGGCTTCCCGACGACGGCAAGGTAACACTCTATGATGGCCGGACGGGCGTACCGTTCGATCACCCGGTGACGGTCGGGTATGCCTACATGCTCAAACTGGCTCACCTGGTTGAAGATAAGATCCACGCCCGGAGTACCGGCCCCTACAGCCTGGTTACGCAGCAGCCGCTCGGCGGTAAAGCGCAGTTCGGCGGACAGCGCTTTGGTGAGATGGAGGTCTGGGCACTCGAAGCCTACGGTGCGGCCTACATCCTGCAAGAGATGTTAACCGTGAAATCGGACGATGTGGTGGGCCGCGTGAAGACCTACGAGGCAATTGTGAAGGGCGAACCGATCCAGGAAGCGGGCGTCCCCGAGAGCTTCAAGGTCTTGATCAAGGAACTACAGTCGCTCGGACTGAGCGTTGAGGTTCTGTCCGAGGATGAGCGGCCGGTCGAGTTGACCGACGATGTTGACGGCGATATGGCGGCTCTGGATGGGATTAACTTGAGCGGTATGGAACGCGGGGAATTCTAGGTCTGAGTTCTCGGTTTTGAGTTTTGAGTTTGATGTTACTAATGATCATGCAGGTCGAGTAACTCAAAACTCAAAACTCAAAACTCAAAGCTGGAGATACAAATGCTGGAAATTAACGATTTTAATGCTATTCGCATTAGTCTGGCCGCGCCGGAAGATATTTTCATCTGGTCCTTCGGCGAAGTAACCAAGCCGGAGACTATTAACTACCGCACGCTGAAGCCAGAGCGCGATGGATTATTTTGTGAGCGTATATTTGGGCCAACCAAAGATTGGGAATGCGCCTGTGGTAAGTATAAGCGCATCCGCTATAAAGGGGTTGTGTGTGACCGCTGCGGTGTCGAGGTAACGCGTTCCAAGGTGCGTCGCGAGCGTATGGGCCATATCAGCCTGGCCGCGCCGGTCAGCCATATCTGGTTTGTCAAGGGTACACCCTCCCGCATTGGCCTGCTGCTCGATATTAGCCCGCGCAACCTGGAGCGCGTGCTTTATTTTGCTTCTTACATTATTACGGATGTCAATAATGAGATGCGCCAGGGATTGCGCGAGACGATCCAGCAGGACTATGGCAAGAAGCGCGATGAAATTCAGGACAAGGCCGACAGCCAGCGCATCGAACTGTCCACCCAGTTGACCCAGGATCTGGGGGGGATGGAAACGGCGCAGGTGACGACCCAGCGCCGGATTGATGAAGATTACAAAACATTGCGTGAGGAGTTAACCAGCGAAGCCGAGCGCCTGCGTGAGCGCCTGGAAGAACTGACCGGCACCAAAGCGCCCGAAGATATGCAGTACCGGAGCGTCACGCTGGTTGAAGAGGGTGAACCGATTAACGAAAACACCCTTGATCAGCTTGATGAAATGGTTGAGCAGGAGCTTGACGCGCTCGATACGCGCCGCAACCGTGACATGAGCGATGCCGAACTGCTGACCGATGCCGAGCGGGAGCGCAAGGAGTACGAAGCCTCCCAGGAGCAGGAGAAACTTCAGGAGAAACTCCAGCGCGAACTTGATACGCTGGTACGCGAAGAGAAAGAGCGCCTCGAACAACTCGACAGCCTGCGCGTGGGCCGCATCCTCAGTGAAGCGGAGCACCGCACGCTACGCGAAGTGGCGACCGGTGCATTCCGCGCCGATATGGGTGCCGGCGCGATCCGCGAGATCATCGAGAAAAATATCGACCTGGATAAAATGGCCGATGAGTTGCAACTGGAGGTCCACACTACCCAGGGTCAGCGGCGCAAGAAGGCGACCAAGCGGCTGCGCGTGGTCGAGAGCTTCCGCAAGAGCGGCAACCGCCCCGAGTGGATGATTATGACAGTGCTGCCGGTTATTCCACCCGATCTGCGCCCGATGGTCCAGCTTGATGGTGGTCGGTTTGCAACCAGCGACCTGAATGACCTGTACCGCCGGGTAATCAACCGCAACAACCGGCTCAAGCGCCTGATGGAACTGCATGCCCCGGAGATTATCGTGCGGAACGAGAAGCGCATGCTCCAGGAGGCCGTCGATGCCCTGATCGACAATGGCCGGCGCGGGCGCGCAGTTAGCGGTAAGGGGAAGCATCGGCTCAAGAGCCTGAGCGATATGCTCAAAGGGAAGCAGGGCCGCTTCCGCCAGAACCTGCTCGGCAAGCGCGTGGACTACAGCGGTCGCTCGGTGATCGTGGTCGGGCCGAATCTGCAGATCCATCAGTGCGGTCTGCCCAAGAAGATGGCACTGGAGCTGTTCAAACCCTTCGTGATGCGCCGCCTGGTCGAAAAGGGGTTTGCCCACAACATCAAGAGCGCCAAGCGCATTGTTGAGCGGGTACGACCCGAGGTCTGGGATGTGCTGGAAGAGGTGATTAAAGACTACCTGGTGCTGCTCAACCGCGCGCCGTCGCTGCATCGGCTCTCGATCCAGGCATTCGAGGCCAAGCTGATCGAGGGGAGCGCCATCCAACTGCATCCGCTGGTCTGTGCGGCCTTTAACGCTGACTTTGACGGCGACCAGATGGCGGTGCATGTGCCGCTCTCGCAGAAGGCGCAGGAAGAGGCGCGCACACGGATGCTGAGTAAGTACAACCTGTTGAGCCCGGCGCATGGCGATCCGATCATTACGCCATCGCAGGATATCGTGCTGGGGTGCTACTATCTTTCGATGGTAAAAGACGGGGCCAAAGGCAGCGGCAAAAAGTTTTCCAACATTGATGAAGCTATGCTGGCCTACGATAAAGGGTTGCTCGATATCCAGGCGCCGATCTACATTCGCATGAACGAGATACCGCAGGGCAAAAGTGACCGTGAAACACGCGAGTTGACTCCCGCCGAAGACGGTACTCCGCGCACGTTGATTGAGACAACCATCGGGCGTGTGTTGCTCAACAATGAACTACTGCCGCCGCTGCGCTACCGCAATCGTTTGGTCGATAAGAAGGGGCTGAAGGAGATCATCGCCGACTGTTACAAGCATTTCACCAATCTGCGCAATGTGGCGGAAGAAGACCTGGAAGATCTGCGCCGTATGTATGACGATAAACCTGAGCAGGAACTGGTGCGTATTTATGGCTCTGAACAGACGGCAATTCAGGCCGATTTGATCAAGGCGCTGGGCTTTAAGTATGCCACAACGGGCGGTATGACCATCGGTATCAACGATATTCAGGTGCCGGAAGCCAAACGACTCATTATCGAGGAGGCCCAGAACCGGGTTGTCGAAGTTGAGAAACAGTTTCGGCGTGGCCTGATCACCGATGAAGAGCGCTACCGCGAGGTTGTAGACATCTGGCAGAAGGCCACCAAGGAGACCCGCGAAGCAGTCCAGGAAAATCTGGACCCCTTTAGCCCGGTGGCGATGATGGCAATCAGTGGCGCGCGTGGTAACCTGAACCAGATTAGCCAGATGGCCGGGATGCGTGGCTTGATGTCTGACCCGACCGGACATATTATCGAACTGCCGATTCGCTCCAACTTCCGCGAAGGTCTGTCGGTGCTGGACTACTTTATTTCCACCCACGGTGGACGTAAAGGTCTGGCCGATACTGCGCTCCGTACGGCAGACGCGGGCTACCTGACACGCCGTCTGGTGGACGTAGCCCAGGATGTTATTATCACCTCTCGCACATGCACCTGTGATGAGGGCATCTGGCTGCACGAGGCAGACGATATTGAGATGATGGAGCCGCTCCAGCAACGTATGGCCGGCCGCGTGCTGGCAAACGATGTAGCCCATCCGCAGACCGGGGAAATCCTGGGTGAACGTGACCAGGAGATTGAGGAGGAACAGGCCGCGGTTTTGACCCGTTCCGGCATTACCTCGATCTATGTACGTTCACCACTGACATGCCAGTGTGAGCATGGTATTTGTTGTATGGCATATGGGCGCAATCTGGCGACCGGCAAACTGGTTGAGCCGGGCGAAGCAGTCGGAATTATCGCGGCGCAATCGATTGGTGAGCCGGGAACGCAGCTTACGTTGCGTACGTTCCACACAGGTGGTGTGGCCAGCGCCGATGATATTACGCAGGGTCTGCCGCGTGTGCAGGAGATTTTTGAGGCACGTAGCCCCAAAGGGAAGGCGCTCCTGGCCGAGATCGACGGGGTCATTCAACTGGTTCGGGATGATGAGGGACTGCGCACCCTGCGCATCGTTTCCAGTGAAGTCTACACCGATGAGTATGATCTGCCCGAAACCTATACCATCACGATTGATGATGAGGCAGATGTTATTGAAGGACAGCCGATCGCGGAGAATAATCGTAGCGATAGCGACATGCCGCCGGTTGTAGCACGGATGAATGGGCGTGTCCATATTCAGACACCGCATCGTCTGATCATCAGCCTGGAAGATCGGGAAGAGCGCGAGATGGCAGTGCCCCACACCGCGCGTCTGCGGGTCACTGATGGTGAGCGCGTCGTTGCCGGGCAGCAACTGACCGACGGGAGCGCCGATCCGCAGGAACTCCTGGTGCTGCAGGGCAAGGAAGCCGTACAGCGTTACCTGGTGAAGGAAGCCCAGAAGGTCTACCGCAGCCAGGGTGTAAACATCAACGACAAGCACATTGAAGTAATTGTGCGGCAGATGCTGCGGCGCGTACGGATTGAAGAGCCCGGTGACACGGGTATGCTCCATGGTGAGTTGATCGACTCGTTTGAGTTTAAGCGGATCAACGAGGAGATTGTCAGCCAGGGTGGCGAGCCGGCCACGGCGACGACGGTGCTGCTGGGGATCACCAAGGCATCGCTCAACACTGACAGTTTCCTGTCGGCAGCATCCTTCCAGGAGACTACCCGCGTCCTGACCGAGGCAGCCATCACCGGCAAGGTGGACTATCTGCGCGGTCTGAAGGAGAATGTCGTCATCGGTAAGCTGATCCCGGCAGGGTCCGGCTTTGGCAAGCGCGAAGAGGGCAAGCGCGAAGAGTTGGTCGATGAAATGGTACTGGTACTGGAAGGCAGCGACGGCAAGGACCAGACTGACGGCAAGCCCGGCACGCTTGATACCGACGTTCAGCATGCCGGGTCAATGCTGGGGTTGGGCAATCTATCCGAGCCGCTGTCACCGCAACCGGCGGAGCAGCAGATTGACGTAGACCCCGAACTGGCCGAGGCACTGCGGGCTCTGCTGGGCGGCAACGGCAGCGGTAACAGTGGCAACGAAGAGTCAGATGAGCCCGAAGACGGCAACGGTAGCGCTGATAGCGATGAAGCGTAACCCAGGGCAGGCCAGTTGCTCAGGAATACAGCGAGACGGGGCAGGAATTATTCCTGCCCCGTCTCGCTCTGCCATACCCGCGTCTTTTACTTTTACAACTCAACAAAATAGGAACGGCAGGCTGCGTCAAGTAACTCGTGGCTCATGGTTGGCCGAATATTCAAAAAGCGCGCCGTATCGACCAGTTGATCCATCAGGTCACGCGGATGCACTGAGCGGAGTTCAAGCCCCCGCCGAGCATACTGCTCGGTCAGCAAATACTTCAGTCCATCATCGCTATAGGGAATACCCTTATCCTTGCAAACGCGGCGCATGATTTCGCGGTACTGGGTTGGAGTTGGATTACCAACCTCGACTTTGTAGCGAATACGCCGCAGGAAGGCTTCGTCAACCAGATCCTTAGGATCAAGGTTAGTGGAGAAAATAATCAGTTGGTCAAATGGAATTTCGATCTTCTTGCCGGTGTGTAGCGTCAAAAAATCGATGCGCTTCTCCAGGGGAACAATCCAACGGTTGAGCAGATCTTGCGGGCGCATCTGCTGCCGCCCAAAGTCATCGATAAAGAACAACCCGCCATTTGCCTTCATCTGCAGGGGTGCTTCATAATATTTACTGAGCGGATTGTAAATCAGGTCGAGTGAGTCCATATTCAACTCACCCCCCGTCACAACAATCGGTCGGCGGGTATGCACCCAGCGCTGATCCGCCAGCGCATTCTCGGACGCGGGTAGCGGCACCTCTTTGTGATGGATAATATCAAAGACTTTGATGATCTGCCCATCCACAATGACCGCATGCGGAACAAAGATCGTCTCGGAGAAGAGTCGCGCAATCGCCTCAGCAATTGAGGTCTTCCCATTCCCGGCATGCCCGTAGAGGAACAACGAGCGACCGGAGTTAACCGCAGGACCAACCTGCTGGATGAGGGAACTGCTCAATATCAGGTGAGCAAACGCCTCACGTAACGCCTGTTCATCAATCGTGAGACCATGAATACTCTGTTGCTTGATCATCTCGGTGTAAGTCTCAAGCGGTACGGGGGCCGGCCCCAGGTATTGGGTACGCTCGCCAAGCTCCCTGGCACGTTCAACACCCTTCTGCGTCACCTGGTAACGATAGCTGCGTTCGCTAATGCCCTCCGAGCCCTTCACTTCGGCTAACTGCTCCTTTCGCAGGTACCGAATAGACTGATCCAGCACACCTTCATACGACAGCGTGAGATGATCGCTTAACTCCTGCCCGGTCAACTCGCCGATAACATACAACGCACGCACAACCAGATCGGCGATATACGACATCGTCAACCCCGTCTCCGCGATTGTGCGCGGACGGCGGGGAAAACTTATTTTTGGTTCATTGACCTCATCACTCAGACTGATGGGGGTGAGCATAATCGGCCCTCCCAGAGATGATGCTTTTGCAGAGAAGACCGCCGGCACAGGGCCAACCTGCGCCTGCGGGCAACTGCCGCCCATACTGCCGGATAGTTCATGGTCAGCTTGATCGTAGCGGTCAGTATACCATAGGCAATAAAACTGATGCAATACCATGATCTGCAAAAAAGGCTGACGAAACATTCATCCCGGACGGGTCAACCCGTCAGAACGGACAGCGTGCCTGACGATAGGTCGGCGTATCCTGCCAGTCCCCACGGACAATCGCAAAGAGATGCAGATCGACAAACCGGCCATGCAGGAAGAACACACTGCGATACACGCCGTCACACTGCATCCCCGCACCCATGGCAACCCGACTGGAAGCGGTGTTCCCGATAGCAATCGTCGCCTGTAAACGCTCGACCGGCAACGAGTTAAACAGATGGTTGACCAGCAGGCAGGCGGCCTGGGTTGCAATCCCCCGTCCACGAAAATTCGGGTGAACCTGCCACCAGAGTTCCAATCCCTTGAAAAGCTCGGCCCGGGTAAAAGGATTCCAATAGCCGATGGTCCCCATGGACTGCGCCGTCGCTTGATCGCGGATCAGCAAAAAGCCCTGATCACGGCCGGTTGGTGTGGCAAAACGTTCGGCAAACTCCTGGCGCGTTGTCGGCCAGACATTGTAGTAGTCACCCATGTAAGCCGGGTCGCCAAACCAGTCGGCAATGAGCGGTGCATCTTCCGGTGTGGCCGGGGTTAACCGGATCTGGTTGCCAAGCAGCATAGAGCAGTTCCTGAGTATTCATAATGGTTCGATTCTTTATCAGTATAGCCGGAGCGCCGAGCGCCGACAACTGATAACTGACACGCGTTCCGCGGTTGCCGTGCAAACGGACCGTTTGCGCTCAATAACGGCGTATTTCGCCTGCGGCAGCATGGTACTCCTTTTTTTCTTGTTTCAAAAAATTCACAAAGTGAATTTTTTGAAACAAGATCGGGTTTCTTCCGCCCTGCCCGAGGCAATATCCCCCACCCAACACAGGATCACCTGATCCATGTCAGCATCGGCAGTTACACGGGTTTCGCGCATGTCGTGTTGTTCGTGGTCCAAACTCCCACCGCGGAACCCGTGTAACTGACACGCGTTCCGCGGTTGTCATGCAAACCGGACGTTTCATGCGATGGAAGTCTGATTCGCCTGCGGCAGCATGGTACTCGTTATGCTTGTTCACAACCATATGCTTGTTCACAACCATGTTGCACGACGTGCAACATGGTTGTGAACAAGCATAGAATCTTCCGCCCTGCCGGAGGCGAAAATGCCTTTTGCGTGAGCAACCGCATAACGCGTGTAACTGATAGATGTCACTATTTTTAGCAGATCCCTACAATATTCAATGTGGCAACCATGCTACAATACTCGATACACACCGGAACAGGACAGGACAGTACGATTCCCCGCGCGGGAGGAGCCGCGCGAGCACGAGGTAGTCACAGATGCCGGCAAAGCGCGTACATACACTGGCAGCCTTTGTGCCCACCCCTGTGGCTGATGCCATCTATGCCCATGTGGCAACTACATCCGCCGTAGATGTATTTCCCGATGCCTGCGCCGAGCGCCGGCCGGCAGCCGTGCTCTTTGCCGATATCAGCGGGTTTACGAACCTTACGGACATGCTGGCACGACGTGGTCCCGACGGTAGCGGAGAGTTGACCGGCCTGCTAAACCTCTACTTTACGCATATGATTGCCCTGCTCAAGCGGTTCGGCGGTCAGGTGATCCGTTTCAGTGGCGACGCATTGATCGCCCTCTTTCCCACCAACCCAGACCTACCCGCGCCGGTTGCCATTCGTCGAGCTACACTACAGGCGGCCTATGCCGCAGACGCCATGCAGACAGCGACGGCGAACTTTCAACATCTGCCTACCAGCGTTGGCGAAACTGCACTGGCACTGAAGATCGGCATTGGCGCGGGCGAGATCTTTGCGGCCCATGTCGGCGGCGTGGCCGATCACTGGGAATATCTGATCGCGGGCGACCCGGTGACGCAGATGACCGACGCGGAAGAGCATGCGACACCGGGTATGGTTATGTTGTCCGCGCAGGCAGCCGCACTGGTCGGACGGCCTGACATCCAACCGGGAACATACCTGGACTGGAACCGGCGCGACCTGGCCGAACAGGATCTGCCTGCCCCGAATGATCTGCTGATCCTGCCCGCGACACCAGCATGGGAAGATCTGCCTCCGGCCACAATCGAACTGGCCGAGACGCTCCTGCATACATACGTACCCATGGCAATTAGCACGCGCCTGGCCGCCGGTCAGGATGCCTGGCTGGCCGAACTGCGGCGTATGACGGTTATGTTTGTTGGCGTAGGCGGACTGGACTATGAAAGCCCTACAGCGTTAGCCGCGCTACAAGCCTTTGTCACGGCGGCCCAGACGATCATCAATCGCTACGAGGGTAGCCTTAACAAGATTACCGTAGACGATAAGGGCACTGTGCTGCTGGTACTCTTCGGTGTCCCGCCGCTGACCCACGAGGATGATCCAATCCGCGCCCTGGCATGCGCGCAGGACCTTCAGGCGCTCGCCACCTGCGCCGCAGGACGACAAGCAGCAACGCCTGACGCAACCCCGCCGTCGATGCCGCCCGATGTTCTGTTACGGATGGCGATTGGCATCACCAGCGATACCGTTTTTACCGGGCCGGTGGGCAGTCCCACCCGCCGCGAGTATACCGTCATCGGTGATGCGGTGAACATGGCGGCCCGGTTGATGCAGGCGGCCGGAGCCGGCATAATCCTGTGTGACCGGACAACGGCGGAACTGGCCCAGAAGCAGTGGCAACTGGAGATGCTGCCACCGCTGACCGTCAAAGGCAAGCCGTTACCAATCAGCGCCTACCGCTTTGCGGGACGCCGCATCCACCTGGTACCGGGCAATAATCATACGCTGATCAATCGCGTCCATGAGTTACAGTTGTTAAAACAATACATGGATGAAGTTGAACACGGCATGGGCCAGATTGTCTCCCTGATCGGCGACGGCGGCATGGGGAAGACACGGATGGTGCAGGAGTTGCTGACTATGGCCCAGGCCCGCCGGATACGCTGTCTGACGGGTACAGCCGGCAGCACTGATCAGCAGACGCCCTACATGGTCTGGCGCGAAGTGCTGACCGACTATTTTGAACTGGACAGCCTGCGGGACGCAGAACAGCGGGCCGAACGGGTACGCACGCGGGTTGAGCAACTTGACCCGGAACTGGTTGCGCGGCTACCGCTGCTCAATGACGTGCTTAATCTAGCGCTGCCCGAAACCCCCCTGACACAGAGCCTGGACCCCCGCCGGCGGCGCGACAGCCTGGCGTTTCTCGTGGTCGAACTGCTCCTCGACCGGGTACAACAGCAAGCCTTGCTGCTGGTGCTGGAAGATCTCCAGTTTACCGACTCGCTCTCATGGGAATTGGCGCTGGATGTGGCGCGCGCGCTGGCCCTGCAACCGGTCCTACTGCTGTTGAGTTACCGCCCGCTTGAAACCAACTACCGGGAAGTTGCCGGCGAACATGACCCGCAGTCCCACCCCGCAGAGTCGCGGGCCGTCTGGCTCAATGTATCACAGCATGCGCTGGCACGTCTGCGCCGGCACCATGCGGTCTACCTATCACCCCTCGACGCCATGGCAACGGCCCGCCTGGCAACCGAACATCTGGGGGGTGTGCCGGTTGCCCCAGAAGTCACCGACTGGCTGGTGGAACGCTGCCAGGGCAACCCTTTTTTTGTCGAAGAGACCATCAAGATGTTGCGCGAACGGGCGGCCCTCGGGCTCAACGAGCTTGGGGTGTGGCAGTTTGCCGGTGAACAGCAACTTACCGGCGTGCCGCCAACGCTGAAGGGCGTTATTCAGGCCCGCCTGGACCGGCTCGACCTGGACCTGCAACTGACCTGTAAAGTGGCCTCGGTGGTTGGACGCGTCTTTGCGGCGCGGGTCATCGCCGGGATCTACCCGGTACCGGAGGCGCAAACAGTGGTGTATGCTCACCTGGAAACGCTGGCCCGCCTGGATATTACACCGCGCGACTGGACAGCGGCGGAACAGAGCCACCAGTTCAAAAATGCGCTCACACAGGAGGTCGCCTACAGCAGCCTGCTGCCGGCCCAGCGCCAGGCACTGCACCAGGCGGTGGCGGAATGGCACGAGCGCGAGTATGCCGACGACCTGACGCCCTATGTGCCGTTGCTGGCGCATCACTACAGCCATACCGAACGGTGGCACCGTCGCCTGGAGTTCTCCGAGCGGGCCGGACGGCTGGCGGCGGCGCGCTATGCCACCACAGAAGCCCTGACCTACTTTTCGCAGGCGATTGACCTGCTCAACGCGCATCCCGATTTGCTGCCGCCGGACGAACAGCATGCACAGCGCTTCGCGCTCCTGCTGGCACGCGCCGCGATCTACGAACAGAGCAGCAACTATGCCCGACAGGAAGAGGATCTGCACGAACTGGACATGCTGGCGGTGGCCTCCGGCGATCCCCGGCAACAGGCGCTAGTGCAGACGCGCCGGGCCCGCTACTATCAGCTCACCAACGACTATGCCGCCGCCGAGCAGGCGGCCCACGCAGCCCTGGCCCTGGCCGAACCGCTCAACGACCGGCAACTGATCGGCGCAAGCCTGAACTGGCTGGCCCGCACCGCCGAACTGCGGGCAGACTATCCCCAGGCGCTCTGGTGGAGCGCGCAGGCGTTGAGCAACTGCCGCCTGGCAGAAGATGCGCGCGGCGAGGCCCACAGCCTGAATTTTATCGGCAGCGCCTATGCCGAACTGGGCGACTATGACCAGGCTGCCGAGTATCATCGGCGGGCGCTGACTATCCGCCGCGCTATCGAGGATCACTGGGGCGAAGCCTCCAGCCTTAACCAACTGGGAAACCTGGCTAATAATCTGGGGCAACCCCGGACAGCCCTGCAAGCCTACCAGGAGGCGCTGACCATTCGGCGGCGTATCGGTGATCGCTCCGGGGAGGCGGCCAGCCTGCTCAACATTGGCAATGCCTACCAATCCCTGGGCGACCTGAGCGTGGCCCAGGCCTACCAGCATGAAGCGCTGATGATCTGGCAGTCGATTGGCAACCAGTATGGTGAGGCGCAACTGCTTGTCAGCATGAGCGCCATCGCGTCTGCCCTGGGTGATGCGGGCAAGGCACGGCGCTATGCCGCCGAGGGTGTGGAACTGGCCCGCGCCCTGGGTAATCGCCAGGTTGAAGGCTATGGCCTGGATGCGCTGGGCAATGCCAGTCGGGGACTGGGCGATGCTGCGGCCGCCCGCGAGCAGCATCAGGCCGCTTACCTGCTGGGGCGCGCGCTGAAGCTGCGCCGGCTGGAAGCCTATGCGCAACATCATCTGGGTGAGTGGGAGTGGCAGTGGGGCCAACCCGCCGCCGCCGCCGAGCACTGGGCCGTGGCGGCGACGCTCCGTGAGCAGATTGGCGAACTGGAGTTTGCGCGGGCCAGTCGCACTCGCCAGGCGCGGGCGCTGGCAACGCTGGGCGACCTGGATGGCACACGCAGCATCGCCGAGTCGGTCTGGCAGGTCTGGGGGATCAACCCGCCCCCCGGCGAGCATGAGGACGAACTGCGTGAAGCTTACCTGGCACTCTACGAAACCTGGCAACAACTGGACGAACCGGGACGAATGCTGGCGGCGCTGGCATGGGCGTATCAGGCCGTACAGGACCGCGCCGTGCTGATCAGCAATCCGGCGCTACGCCAGTCATTTCTGCGCAATGTCATGATCAACCAGGCTATTATTGCCGCATGGAATGCCCTCGAACGGGACGAGACGCCGTAACTTTTACCAAATTCGCACAGTCTGCTATACTCTTCCTATCTATAATTTCCCGACATTGATTGATTAACACGACTTACGTGGTCCCGCTTCGGGAAGGAGATATCGACTCCGGCAGGGCGGAACATGTCATTCTTTTTCACAAAACATTTACACAAGGTGTAAATGTTTTGTGAAAAAGATCGATCACGTACCATGCTGCCGCAGGCGAATCTGGCTTCCACCTGGTCAGACGTTCGGTTTGCGTGTTCACCGCGTAACTCGTGTGATGAACCCGATCGCGTTCCAGGTGCTGGGGCCCGGCATGCGGACGCGTAGAATCATGTCCCTGCCGGAAACCTCCGGCAGTGTGCCCTGCATGGAATGATACGGTTTCAACATCCTGGCCTGGTTACGAAATTCCAGGCTGGTAGGCGGAATCCGGGTGATAGCAGTGCGACCAGCACGAGGAGTACAATGATTGACGATAGGTCGCTCATCGAGGAATTACAAAAGGAAAATGCCCGGCTACGCCGGCAAATCGCGGCCCTGGAACAGGCACTGCAGGCGGCCCGGACGGCGCAGGCAGCAGCCGAGGCAGAACAGCAGCAGATGTATGCCGTCTGGATGCAGACACCCACGCCCCTGACTATCTTGCGTGGCCCCGAATTGGTGTTTGAACTGGCAAACAGTGCCTATGCCGAAATGGTTGGCTCCTATCGGCAGATCCTGGGCCGGACGGTACAGGAGAGCTTTCCCGAGTTGGCAGGGCAGGGCATGATTGAGCGACTCGCACAGGTCTATACCCGGGGTGAACCCTGGCTTACAACCGAGACGCCGGTCTTGATTGAAAAGGCCGATCAGAACATCGAGCGCTGGTATAACCTGCATCACCATCCGCTGCGCGATGCGCAGAACCGTGTCATCGGCATCATCTCACACTGCCTGGACGTCACGCCCCAGGTGCTGGCCCGCCGCGAATTGGAAGTCAGGAACCGGGAGGTCGAGCGGTTAAATAGCGAACTCCGCCAGAGCCAGGAACTGCTCCAGCGGTTTATTGAACACTCTCCGGCAGTAGTCTTTGTGGTTGATACGGCGAGTCGCTTTCTACTGGTTAATCAGCAGTTTGAGCTGGCAACCAGACGCCCGGCTGATCAGATCATCGGCAAAACCGATGTTGAACTGTTTGACACCGAAACTGCCCACGCCACCCGCTTTAGAGATCTGGAGGTGCTGACAACCGGCGAGCCAATCGCCTATGAGCAGTTGTTGCCCCTCGCCGATGGTCTGCATATCTTCCTGGCGATCAAGTTTCCCATCTTTGATGCGCACGGCAAGGTATACGCCGTCGGCGGTATGGCCACCGATATCACCGAGCGGAAGCAGATGGAAGAGGCGCTCCGCATCAGTGAGCAGCGCTACCGCAGCCTGGTCGAGTTATCGCCGGATGGTATCGCTATCATTCAGGAGGAACAGTTTGTGTATATCAACCAGCAGGGCCTCCGCATCCTGGGAGCCGGCGACCCCGCCGAGTTGCTGCACCGGCCTGTCCTTGATCGGGTGCATTCCGAGCATCGGGATCTGGCACAGACCCGCCTTGATCAGGTGCAGCATGACGGGCAACGGGTCAACTTTGTGGAGATCAAGATCACCCGGCTGGATGGGCAGATGATTGATGTCGAGATCGCCGGAGCGCCGATCATCTATCAGGATCGGCCCGCCGTTCATATTATCTTTCGGGATATTACCGAGCGCAAAACCTACGAAGCGCAGATCCAGCATCTAGCCTTCACCGATGCACTGACCGGATTGCCCAACCGCCGCCGGCTGTATGATCTGGGTGACGCCGTGCTGGAAGCCCCCCATAGCACCGCCGGCAATACGACGCTGCTCTACCTGGACCTGAACCGATTCAAAGCCATTAACGATACCCTGGGCCACGACGTGGGTGACGCGCTGCTGGTGCAGGTTGCGATGCGGCTGGAGGCCTGCATCCGCACCAGCGATACCCTGGCCCGGCTGGGTGGCGATGAGTTCGCGGTCCTGCTCCCCGACAGCACGGTCGGCCAGGCCCGAGCCGTAGCGGAGCGCATGCTGGAACGGCTGACGCAGCCGTTTGATCTCCAGGGGCAACTGATCCACCTGGGGGGCAGTATCGGCATTGCAGTCAGCACCGCCGGGGACACACCCTTCAGCACGCTCCTGTCGTGGGCCGATATTGCGATGTACCGGGCCAAAGCTGCGGGTGGCGGTATTCAGATCTATGATGCGACACTCAACACGCTGCGGCCGGATCAACTGCAACTCGAGACCGACCTGCGGCATGCGCTGGCAATCGAGGCGCTGGAAGTCTGGTACCAACCCATCCTCGACCTGGCGCATAACCAGGTGATCGCCGTCGAAGCGCTGATACGCTGGCCCCATCCAACCCGGGGCATGCTGACACCGAACGCTTTTCTGCCCCTGGCCGAAGAAGTTGGCCTCCTGCGCGCGCTGGATCATCTGGTACTCAAGACCGCACTGCAGCAGGCGGCTGCCTGGGCAGCCACCGGGCACCGGCTCGATATCGCCATTAACCTGACGGCACCGTCGCTCCAGCAGGCCAACCTGATCAGCGAACTGGCGACACTGATTGAAACCACCGGCATTCCGGCAAACCAGATCATTATTGAGTTGACCGAGTACACTGCCCTCCGCGATCTGATGACGATCCAGGAAGTGTTAACCGGGCTGCGCGATCTAGGGGTGCGCGTGGCCCTGGATGATTTTGGCACAGGATATGCATCCTTATCACATCTGCGGCAACTGCCGGTCGATGTGTTGAAACTTGATCGCGCATTTGCAACCGGAATCGGGCGCGACTCCCGCGACGAGGCGGTTGTGCAGGCGCTCATGGCGCTGGGCCAGGGCTTAAACCTGATGGTCATCGTTGAAGGGGTCGAGGAGGTCGCCCAACTGGAATGGCTACGCCTGGTCGGATGCCGCTACGTCCAGGGCTACCTGATCAGCGCGCCGGTGACCAGCGTGGACGTGGCCCAACTCCTGACGGCAGCGTACTGAGCAGCATCACAGCATTCGTCAGTATTTTGTAACGATCCCATTCACATGAAGGATAGAAATTACCATAGTTCCAGTGTATAATAATGTAAAAAGTTGCATGCCTCGCAACCAGATTTCCAACTAAAAGTCCGCACGCCTGTTCGCCGTCGTTTGTAAAAAGTTTTTCTCTAGACCCGAGGTGCCGCTATGCCCCCCCGTCACCTGCAGACGTTCGCCACGCTGTTCACCATCCTGCTGGCTGCTGCCCTGTTTATCCCCGCGATCCATCAGGCGACCGCCCGTCCACCTACCGCCGATTTTGCCGCCACCTATACCCCGCGCGAGGCCGCCGCGCGGGTTGCCGCAGCCCAGACATCCCAGGCCGCACTCCGCCGGGAATACCGCGAAAACGCCCAAAACCCGTTTCTTCCGTCCGTCCCCACGGTCTTCTTTCCGCAAACCGGGCACCATCTGAGCAACCGCTCCGGCTTTCTGGATTTCTGGCGGACCAACGGGCAGGTATTGATCTTTGGCTACCCCGTCAGCGAAGAGATCGTCGAAGATGGCCGCATTGTGCAATATTTCGAGCGCGCCCGTTTTGAGTATCACCCGGAACTGGCCGGTACACCCGGTCAGGTGCAACTGGGCCTGATCGGTCGCGCGTTGACGGCAGGACGCGATTTCCCAGGTATCCCCGATCCACAGAATGGGGCACGCTACTTCCCTGAAACCGGGCATGCTCTCTGGGGCGAGTTTCGCGGCTACTGGGAGCGGCGCGGTGGCCTGGCGTTGTTTGGCTTCCCCATTAGCGAGGAGTTTGAAGAAGACGGCCGCATTGTGCAATACTTCGAGCGTGCCCGCTTTGAGTATCACCCCGAGGATATGGCCCAGTTCTACCGCAACGCGGAGCAGTACAACGGCATTGCGCTAAACACCCTGCGCGAGGTCATGCTGACCGACATCGGGCGGCGGGTCGCCCACATGCGTGGGGTCAATGTCGCCCCGGTCGGGCAACTCCCCGGCACCCCCGTCTGGTCGCCTGCGCTCTGGAATCGCCATATTGCCATCAACCTCTCGACGCAGTGGCTGACCGCCTACGAGGATGGCATGGCGGTCTACCATGCGCCGGTTGCCACCGGCCGCGACGGCTTTAACACGCCGGCGGGCAACTTTGCCGTCTACGACAAACTGCCGATGCAGACGATGCAGGGCTCGGCAGGCGGTGAGAGCTGGTATGTGCCCGATATTCCCTGGGTGATGTACGTAGTCGGTGGGGTAGCGCTGCATGGCACCTACTGGCACGACATGTTTGGCAGCGGCGTCCGTATGTCCCACGGCTGCATCAACCTGGGCATGGACGATGCCGAGTGGTTGTACGAGTGGGCCGATGTCGGTACAACCGTAGAGATTCACTATTGACATTGGGGAGGGGCGCAGCATGCCGCGTCCCTCCATCCTCCGCATCCTCGGTCCCGTGCCCTCCTCAAATTATCCTGCACATACTGCGTCAGACGGTGGGTTGACGCTCTATCTGTCGTTTGCCACGCCCTGGTCCTCGGAATAACACTATATATGATGATGCGGATTTGCCCTGCCCGGTAGCCGGGCAAGTGCTCCCATCGCTGCCCCCACTGGCGGCTCCCACAGCAGCTTCTGATTGACAGGACTTACGCGGTGGACGAGCAAACCGGGCGTTTCACCCAATGAAACCCAGACCACCTGCGGCAGGGCGGAACCGGAACACGCAGCAAACCCGGCGGCAACCGTTTATAATAGAGCAACAGCCGGGGACTATATCGACACGCCGATTTCCGGGTAGACCAGCAGCAAAGGAGCAGGCCACACCAATGGATCAGCCGACTATCACCGCACTACAGCAAGAGAATCAGCATCTCCAACAGCGCGTCGCGGAACTGGAGCGGGAGGCAGTAATTGCCCGCTGCCTCTATGCCAACTTTCCCGAAGGATTTGTCTTTGTCTTTGATCACGACCTGCGCTATCTCGAAGCGAATGGCCGCGCCGCTGCCCACGGCGGGCTCCACCGGGATAATCTGGTCGGGCGGACTATCTGGGAAGCACTGCCGGCCGACACCGTAACACGGATCGAACCGATCTACCGTGCGGCGCTGGCCGGCGATGAAACGCGCGTAAATGTCCCCTTTGCCGAGGGTATCTTCGAAATCCATGTGCTACCCGTCCACAATGAACGCGATGAGATTGTCGCCGGCATGGTCATTGCCCACGATATCACCGCACGCCGGCAGTTGGAGCAGCAGTTTCAGCAGAGTCAGGCGATGTTGCAACTGGTCATCGATAATCTACCGCAGGCAATCTTCTGGAAGGACCGCGACCTGAGCTACCAGGGATGTAACCAGACCTTTGCCACCTTTGCCGGGGTGGGTGTTCCGGCACAGATTGTGGGCAAAAGCGACTATGATCTGCCCTGGAAACCGGAAGAAGCCACAGCGTATCGCCAGTATGATCAGCGCATTATGGAGCGCGGCGAGCCGGAGTACCATATCATTGAAACGCAGCAGCACGCCGACGGCAAACAATCCTGGGCCGATACGAATAAAATACCACTCCATGACGCCGGCGGTGCAGTTATCGGCATCCTGGGCACCTATGAAGATATAACTGAGCGCAAACAACAGGAGGCCGAACTGCGCCGCTATGCTGCCATTATTGAGCAGACAACGGACGGCGTTTCAACATGTGATGCACAATCCAATGTATTAATGATGAATCCCGCCTTTCGGCGTATGCTTGGCCTGGGAATAAACGACGATATTTTGGCCTACCGGATTACCGATTTCCACCCGGATTGGGTACTTCAGCGCATACAAAATGAGGGCATCCCAACAGCTACGCGTGATGGCGTCTGGAGCGGTGAAACGGCCATCCTGAACCGTGCCGCAACTCAGGAAATCCCCATCTCACAGGTCATCATTGCTCACAAGACCGCCGATGGCAACCTCGATTTCCTGTCAACAATAGTGCGCGACCTGACCGAGCGCAAGCGACAGGAAACCGAACGTGAAGCACTCCAGCAGCAGATTATCGATGCCCAGCGCGATGCGCTGCGTGAGATCTCCACGCCGCTGATCCCGATTACCGACAATGTCGTGATTATGCCCCTCATCGGAACCATTGATAGTCGGCGCGCGCAGCAGATTATGGAAGCGCTGCTGGAAGGGGTCGCCCGGCACCAAGCCGACCTGGTTATTCTGGATATTACCGGTGTGTCGATTGTGGATACACAGGTCGCGCAGGCATTTATCCAGACCGCCCAGGCTGTACGACTGCTCGGCGCACAGGTGATGCTGACCGGCATTCAGCCGCAGATTGCGCAGACGCTGGTGCATCTGGGGGTTGACCTGACCGGCATACAGACAGAGGGCAGCCTGCAAGCCGGCATTGCTGCCGCACTCTATCCCGCTAATGGAAAAGTTCAGCCATGAGTCACCGCCTGCAACTTGCGCATATCGAACAGGCCATGCAGATCATCGACCCCATGTTCCTGCACACGCCGCAGTACCGGGCCGAGTCACTCGAACCGATTCTGGGATGCCGCCTCCTGGTCAAGATCGAAACGCTCAACCCGATCCGTTCATTCAAGGGGCGCGGCGCATCCTACCTGGTCGCGCAGATGCCGGCGCAGACAACCCTGGTATGCGCCAGCGCGGGCAACTTTGGGCAGGCTATGGCCTACACCTGCCGGGCCGGCGGGATGCGGCTGATTGTGTACGCCGGCGTTCATGCCAACCCGCTCAAGGTTGAGCGCATGCGGGCGCTGGGAGCAGACGTGCGCCTGCAGGGTGAAGACTTCGACGCGGCCAAATTTGCGGCAAAACAGTTCGCGGCTGAGACCGGTCTGCGGATGGTTGAGGATAGTCTGGAACCGGCCACCGGCGAAGGCGCGGGCACTATCGGGATCGAACTACTGCGCCGGCCTGAACCGATTGATGCGCTGCTGGTGGCGCTGGGCAATGGCGCACTGCTTACCGGCATCGGGCGCTGGGTGAAAACGCATGCCCCACAAATAACCATGATCGGGGTGGCGGCCCGGGGTGCCCCGGCCATGGTCGACTCCTGGCGCGCCGGGCGCATCATTGAACATGCGCAGATCAATACGATTGCCGACGGTATTGGCGTGCGCATCCCGGTCCCGGAGGCAGTCGCCGATATGCCGGGAACGGTTGACGATGCGCTACTCGTTTCAGACGAGAGTATCCTGGCGGCGATGCAACTGCTGCACCAGCATCTCGGCCTGGTGGTGGAGCCATCCGGCGCGGTAGGGGTGGCCGCCCTGCTTGAGCAACCCGAGCGATTTAAGGATCGCCTGGTGGCAACGGTCATCTGTGGCGGCAACCTGACGCCGGAGCAGATGCGCGCATGGTTGGGGTAGCGCCGCACCAAGCTATCATAATCCGGTTCATCACAAATCTATTCTCGTCTGGTGTATTGGGGGTATCTCATGAGCGATGCAACTATGTCACTCAAGACTGGTTGGTGGTGCTTCGAACTACCTGGATATCGTCCACATGCTGAAATAGCCACATATTCATTATTTTCCTACGAAGATCTCCCACCGATTGATGCACCCACTGACCCATCATTCACATGGCTTCGAACGCAACCCGCGTACGAGCACTCGTTGGCGGATGGTTGCTATACTGATGGAACTGCACCCGATCTTGTAAAGCCATGGTCCACATTGTTAACCCAACTCACACATGACCTTCCAGCATCTTTCACCACATTCATACAAACACCTGAGCTTCACCAGCGTATTTGCTCATGTACGGAATGTTATCTTGAACTACCAGACTTCATAGTACCCACAAGCTATCCAAAAAATGGCATCCTTATCCATTTCCTCTCTGATCAGCAGTGGATTTTGCACTGGTACCTCTATGTTGATCCACTGGACAACAACTGGGTGTTCGTCTCACCAAAAGCATTCGGGTTTCAGTGGTTTGACTTTACAGAAGAAGGGAATGCGGCTGACAATCAATTATCTGCAGCGATCAATCTGCACGACGAACCCATCTGGTTGTGTGCGCCAACATTTACTGATTTCATCTACCGCTACTGGCTGGAGAATGAACTCTGGTTTACACTTATACGGAAAAAACTAACGCTAACTCCCGTACAACAAGCCTATGTTGAGCATTATGGCTCATCAGCACTGATAACACCATAACGTCGTCCCTGTCACCGCACTGTGTGCAGATTTGGATACTCAAGAACACAGTGTATTGGGAGGGACACCCGCCCATGCATCCCTCCCGTTCGGTCCCAACAAACCCTACAGCAGCCGGAAGTGCAGAATCCCCCAGCGGAGATAGCCCTTGTTCCCGGCCTCAACCCAGTGGCTCAACCCCTTGAGCATATTATCAACATACTCTTGGGAGACCACGCCGATCATCTCATCGTAGCGCTGCTCCAGTTCAGCGCGAACCCGGCTGTAGTGCTTCACCAGATGCTCCGAGAGATCAATCACCTGCACCTCCTCAAAGCCCAGGTCACGCGCAACCTTGCGGTAGAAGGCATACGAGCCCAGGCTATCCAGATGGATGCGATTCAGCACCGGCTGGAGCACCCCTTCCGGGCAATCATCACTCTGCATCGGGTCGGTGAAGATAAAATCGCCGCCATGCTTGAGCACCCGGCGCACCTCTTCAAACACCCGGCGGCGATCACCGCTGTGCAGAATGGCGTCCTGCGACCAGGCGAGATCGAACTGCGATTCCTCGTAGGGAATCTCCTCAAAACTCCCATCGGTGACTTCGATCAGGTGTGACAGATTCTGCGCGTCATTTAACTGGCGATTGCGCATATTCTGCGTCTCGCTCAGGTTCAGGCAGGCCACGCGGCAGCCGAACTGCTTTGCCAGATAGCGGGCGGCCCCACCATACCCGGCCCCGATATCCATCGCATACCGATCGGCACTGATCTGCCCCAGCGTCTGGGCCATGCGCTGGACTGTGCGCTGGCTGGCATCATAGATCGGCTCGTCCGGACGGGTATAGATCCCGACATGAATATCTTCGCCACCCCAGATCGTGGCATAAAACCGGTCGGCATCGGAACTGTTGTAGTAGGTCTGGGCCGTCTTTACCACCTGGGAGTAGTGGCTGCTCACGCCGACCGGATCGCCGAACTGATACTCCTTATCGGCAACATGGATAAAGAAATCCGGGTCGGCTTCGTGATAGGTCTCCTGAAAATCCCCGTAGGTCTTGACCCGCTGGAACCCAACCTGCTTCATCAAATCCTGCATATAGTGCTTACGAAGGGGAAACATATTCAGATGGAAGACGGAGCGGTCGGGGAATTCATACCGGAAGCGAGCCAACCCCTCATCAAGATGTTCCGGCTGCGCCTTCACATTCTCCCCACAGTAGTAAAATGCATGGCTGGGCTTGCGATCATGGTCCATCAGCGCATCATAGTTTCGCTGATCCAGAATAAGAATGCCATTGTAACGCAGCGCCGCGTAAAACTCGGCCAGGCAACGGCGGCGGTCCTGTTCAGAGAAGAGATGCGTAAAGGAATTTCCGAGACAGACAATCGCGTCATACTTACCGCGAATATCCCGGTTAAGCCAGCGCCAGTCGGAATGCACCGTCCGCAAGATATAGCCATGCCGCTTGGCATTCTCAAACGCCTTCGCCAGCATGGTCGGACTGCCGTCCAGACTGGTCACCTCGAACCCGGCTCTCAGCAGTTGCACGGAGTGGAACCCCGTTCCCGTAGCAACATCCAGCACCTTGCGCGCACCATGGTCCTTTAAGACCCGGATGAAAAAGTCACCTTCGCTTGATGCGCGGCCCTCCCAGTCGATCAGCGCATCCCACTTCTCGACAAATGTATGCACATACTCCAGTTGGTAATGGTCGGTCTTGCGGTCCTGCAGAGGATCTGGCCCGTACACCTGTTTATCCAGCATGGTCATGAGTGGTCTCCTTTTCTACGAGTTCTACGAATCTCGGTTAGCCGTAGATACAAGATGCTATCAGCCATCTGGGGCAACCTGGCACAAGAAATCTTCTGAGATAGGAGAAGCTCGTTCAACAGCACTATCGCTGCGAACGGTGCTCCACACACTCAGAAGATTTCAAAACGTGCGCACTTTGTCGGGCAACATCATTGTTTCCAGTAATAAACCTCCTTTGGAACTGGTGGCAAATCCCTGCAACCGCTCTGCAACAACATTACATTTACAGGAAGCCGCGAAAGTAAAAATAAGGTGTTACAGGAGTAATATCGGCACACCAACTGTACATGCTATTCACAAAATATGCAAATGCATGATCATGCACCAGTTTTGCTTAATCTGGTGGCACTCAAGCAACGCAATCCCATTAGCAAAGGGTATTCCGGGATAGTGCTTGCAGCACTATCCCATTTTTTATAGAATTGTCTAAAAGTATTTCTTTGTCGGATAAACAAAGAAGTTAAAAAATAGAGCTCCTCACGGCTCACGAATCTGCAGACTCAGCAGCGTAATCATGATTCCCAGCAGAATAATGCTTGCCAATGCCATCCGCAGACCAAACAACTCGGCCAACCCGCCGATAGTGGCCGGACCCAGCAGCATGCCCATATAACTGACGACCGTGATCTGCGAACTTACCTGCCCCGTCCGCTCGCCCGCGATATCCCCTGCCAGCGAGAAGATCACCGGCACGATATTTGCCAGCGCCAGCCCGACGATCAGTATCCCGGCCAGTGTCACCAACGGCAGGCCGGTCCCCAGTGCCACCAGCATGCCCCCGGAGGCCAGCACTCCGGCCACCCGCAGGGTAACGCGTCGCCCCAGTCGCTCAACTACAACACCTGCCCCCGTGCGGCCCAGCGCCATTGCCAGATGAAAAATTGCCACTCCCGACGCGCCGACAATGGCCGAAAAGGTCAGACTGGAGCGTAGATAGATTGCCGACCAGTTCTCCAGCGCGGTCTCGGAGAAGGTCGCCAGCGCGCCAATCACCGCCAGCAGCAGCACAGCCGGTTGCCGGAAGCGCCGCGGTGGTAGCATGGCAACGGCGGGTGTATCAGGGCTCTGCCACACCGGCTTGCCCAGCCAGACCAGCAGCAGCATGCCCCAGACCAGGCATGCCCCGCCGACATAGATCGCCCGAAAGGGAGTTCCCAGGACAAGCAGCAGACCGGTGAGCACTGCCGCCACGAATGCGCCGCCGCTAAAGGCCGCATGCAGATAGGTCAGGATACGCCGACGCGTCCACTGCTCAAACCCCATCGCGGCGGCATTAATGCCCACATCATAAGTGCCGGTCATGGCGAAGAAGAGTACCAGCACAGCAAACAGCGCGGCATAGCCCGGCACCAGTGCCAGCACTGCCAGTGCCAGCCCCATCAGCACGCCTGTGCCGAGAATCACGCCCTGCTGCCCCCAGCGGTCCACAATCCGCCCACCGAGTGCCATTGATGGAAGCGAGGCCAGCAATCCCCCGGAGATCGCCAACCCCAGTTGGCCGGAGGAGATCTGCAGGGTTATGGTCAGGTCGGCCACCAGCACCTGCCAGATACCGAAGACCGCTCCGAAGAGCGCAAACACACCAAAGAGCAACAGCAGCGAGATACGCATGTGCATGTCAGCATGGGAAGTTATGTCAAATCGAAGTAATTTCATATCACTCGTCTTTCTTCAAGATCTTGATCCGATTGAAATTGAGCAAGGTTACAACCACTATCGGATTGCTATACCAGATCCGACGTAACACCTTGAAGTCGCGTTACACATGGTGAGAGACTGTCTGAAAAGATGATTCACGTCGGTCCCACGGCATGCTGGGTGCCCTGCGACACCGGACAGCGTTCCAGGAGTCCCGGCTTCAGCCGGGACTCCTGCTCCAGAGCCGGGCGGGAGCGCTCTCTATATCCGGACTCATTGTTTCATGATCGCTCCCGCATGACGGACAGGACGGGGGGCCGGGCCAACATCCCCATGACCAACCCTTTCCAGACAGTCTCTGAGAACTATATTGTTGAGAAATTTGCGCAAAAAGTGCTATACTGAGCGTAATCCGTAACCCGTAGTCCCTCCTCCGTCTTGCGTTGTTCGTCCCTGCGCCATACTACGGATAGGTTATCGTCTTGCATCCTGCGATACTGTGTCGCACACAACGCGCAGGAGACAGTCCATCAAGAGGAACTGCACCATGGGCCCATCAACCAGACAACCGGAGCGCTGGACCGTGGCCGATTTGGAGTTAATGCCCGCCGACGGCACGGTCTACGAGTTGATTAATGGCGCGTTGTTTACCTCACAACCGCCGGCCTGGGAGCATCAGCATGCCTGTAGCCTGATCTTTATGGAGTTGCAGCGCTGGTCGCGCACGCACACACATGGGGAAGCACGCATGGCTCCCGATCTCGTATTCAGTAAGTTTGATAATGTCCTGCCGGATGTCATCTGGATCAGCGCAAAGCGGATGGCGCTGCTCTGGGATGGCGCGGGACATCTCTGCGGCGCGCCGGAGCTGGTGGTTGAGGTGCTCTCACCCGACCCGGAGAATGAACAGCGTGACCGGGAGGCCAAACGGAGGCTCTACGCGACACAGGGCGTACAGGAGTACTGGATCGCCGACTGGCATACGCAGCAGGTGACAATCTATCGCCTGGACCATGCCCGGCTCCGGCAGGCGGCACTACTACACGCCACGGATACGGTAACTTCGCCGCTGCTGCCGGGCTTTGCCTGCCCGGTTAGACATCTGTTTCAGCGTGGGTAGTATCGGCTTTTGCCTGCTCCCACTGCCGGTGCTATTCATCCGTCTTCGGCCAGGTGTAGACAACCCGATCGCCACGCAGGTCTACGGCATAGAGTCGCTGGAAGGTAAGCCAGGCCATGTCGGCTTCCCAGGCAAGCCCCCGGCAGAGGGCCACCCCATCCCGTGGGGCAAAGGACATTACGCTCCTCCGCGTCCCATCAGCCAGGGTGAGCGTTTCCAGTTGAAGCCGGTCCGGGAGTTGCTGGGCCACAGCAAATCCGCCCGGCACCAGATGCCCGGTCCAATCGCCCGGCCCCAGTGCCCCGTCCCGTCGGCGCGTAGCCTGAAGCGGATAGCGCCAGCGCCGTTCACCCAGGGCCGCATCCAATCCCCAGAGTTCAACCGACTGCCGATCATCCAGTGCCACGGCTTCGATCAGCAGATGACCGTCGCGCGCCGCCAGCGGCCGGATGCCATACTCCTGGCCCCGAATGAGCCGGCGGGGACGCCCATCCTGTAGATCCAGCGCGGTTAATCCGCCGGGCACGCTGACATAGAGCGCCACATCCGTCAGCAGCGTTTGTCGCTGCGGAAACGCCGCCGGCAGGAGATCTTCCAGCAAGCTGCTCCAGACCGGCGCACCCGTTGTGGCATCAACCCGCTGCACACAACGGGTGAAGCCCTTCCCCGCGCCATCCGCCAGCAGGTAGAACGCCCGGTCATCCGGCGCAACCAGCAGAGTTGCAAACGGAAGATCGGCAGCATCGGCGGATCGCGCTTCCAGACCGGCACAAGCGGGCTCGCTGCGCTGCACCAGCGTTCCATCCGCCGCGTCGAACAGTTCCAGCACACTGCCGGCGGGATCATCCGGCTGATACCGCAGTATGGCAATCCGGTCGCCAATCACGCGCAACTGGCGCGGCGTACCCGCCGACCGTTGCATCCAGGCATCCAGGCCGTTGACAGCAGCGATACGCTGGAGCGTTCCATCACGCGTCAGCGCAACCAGGTAGTCATCCACAAGTTGCAGACAATCGGGGCAATCCGGGGGCAGGGTATCGGCAAGCGCCGCCTCCCAGACAATTCGCCCGCTCACACGGTCAAGCGCCAGCAAGCGCGTCTCGTCAAGCAGGTAGATTAATGCATAACTGGGGATAACCTGGGGGTGCATACTGAGCATTTCCAGTGCCGGGCTCTCCCAGCGCACCGTCCCATCACCTCCGGCGAGATAGACCAGGCGGGTCGTGTCTTCCACCAGGTTCTGGGTGAAAAGCAGCAGATCCGGCGTCACACCGGCCTGATCAACCTGACTCGCCAGCGGAACCGGCACGCTGGACACACTCTGATGGAGGTTCGCAACCGAGCGCACCGCAACAGATACACCGGTGGGCGACGGCGGGATTGCAGCGCCCGGCGTTGCAGTAATGAGCGGCGGCATCGTTGTCGGTTGCGCTATCCGGCGCACACCACCCACCAGCGTGCGGCTCATCTCCAGCAGCAGGAGCAGACTTACACTTATCAGGAGAACGATGATCAGGCGATAGCGGTTCATAGAATGTTGCTCCTATCAATATTTCACAAGTTACGCAGTGGGCGTTTGGACCACGAACAACACGACATGAGCGAACACCGCGAAACGACCTATGCTAACATGTATCAGGCGATCCCGTGTTTGGCGGGGAATATCGCCTCCGGCAGGGTGGAAAAGATAGTCATGTACCATGCTGCCGCAGGCGCATCAAGCTTTCATCGGGTGAAACGTCCGGTTCGCATATCAACCGCGTACCTTCTGTAATCTGACCGGAGTTACGCGGTTGTCCATCCGGCGGCTGGGATGCGCCTCCGGCAGGGTGGAAGATTCCATGCTTGTTCACAAAAAAATTCACGTTGTGACTTTTTTTGTGAACAAGAAAAAAGCGTACCATGCTGCCGCAGGCGAAACCGGCTTCCATCGGAGATGAAACGTCCGGTTTGAACGCCCACCGCGTAAGTCCGGTAATCTGATCGGTAACCATTGGAATTATCCAGAGACACAAACAAAAGTTATGTCAACTTGACTATGCAGCCAGCAAGTCACAGCCTACGACGAGACACGCTTACGCAGGCACTTCGTACGAACCCGGATAACACGCAGCACTCTCTTATTGTACACTTTCGTATTAAGGCAGAATTACCCGCACCGTTGCGTGTTACAATAGTCGCAGCCATGAATGTTCAACCACTTCCACAGCCGAGGGCCGCGCATGCCCCCCACTGGTCGCCGCTGGCGCTGGCCCTGATCATCGACTGGTTCCTGGGTGAACCGCCCGATACGCTGCACCCGGTCGCCTGGTTTGGGTGGCTGGTGACGGCCATGGAACAGCGCGCGCCCCAGGCGCAACCTGACCGCGAGCTGCGCTATGGCGCAAAGATAGTTGGGATGGGTGTCCTGACGGCGGCACTCTCCGGTTATGCGGTTGAGCGTATTGTGGAGCGCACCGCCGTAAGCCGGGGCGGACATCCCCACGGCGGCGCCCTGCTGCTGATGGCGGGTATGCTGAAGACGACCTTTGCATGGCGGGCACTGCTGCGCGCGGGAGCCGAAGTGCGCCAGGCACTCGAGCGCGAACAGACCGACACGGCCCGGCAAGCGCTGCTGGCCCTCGTCAGCCGGGATACCACCGGGCTGGATGCAACGCTGCTGGCAGCAGCGGCGATTGAGTCGCTGGCGGAGAATGCCGGCGACGCCTTTGTTGCGCCGCTCCTCTATTACCAACTCTTCGGGCTGCCGGGAGCGTGTGCCTACCGCGCCGTCAACACGCTCGACTCGATGCTGGGCTATCACGGGCGCTACGAGTTTCTGGGCAAGGTGCCGGCCCGCTTCGACGACCTGGTCAACTGGCTCCCGTCCCGCCTGACCGCCCTGGCGATTGTCGGCGCGGCTGCCCTGCTGGAGGCCGATCCGCAACGCGCCTGGCAGGTGCTGTGGCAGGACCACGGCAAAACGGCCAGCCCGAATGCCGGCTACCCAATGAGCGCCATGGCGGGCGCGCTCGACATCTCCCTGGAGAAGGTCGGCCACTACCGCCTGAATGCCGCCGGTCGCCCGCCCACACCCGCCGATATCCAGCGTGCTGCCCGTATTGTCTCGCTGGCGCTGGTGCTGGTGGTTGCGTTTGGGGCCGCCCTGCGCGGCGTGCTGCATCGGGGCAGGTGAGCCTATCCGGATGGTGAAGTTATTCGGATATGGAATGTCCCGGAGTCCCGGCTGATGAACGTTGAGAAAGTAACCCGGATATGCCATCCCGGAATCCCGGCTTTAGCCGGTTAAACGCCTGCCGGGACAGCGGTATACTGCCCGGAACGCCTGGTCCGGCTGATGAACGTTGAGAAAGTAACCCGGATATGCCATCCCGGAATCCCGGCTTTAGCCGGTTAAACGCCTGCCGGGACAACGGCATACTGCCCGGAACGCCTGGTCCGGCTGAAGCCGGGACTCCTGAAGATTGAGATCCAGATTACATGTTCAAATACAAAAATACGCAGTAACGCTGCGCTACAAAGAGAGTGTTTCGTATGCCAATTCAGCCACGCCCAGAGATTGAACAGATATCGCCGATACCGCATGGCGGCTTCACCAGCACGCATGCGGACGACAACCTGCTTGACTTTAGCGCCAACATCAACCCCGCCGGCCCTTCGCCCCGCGTCTGGGAGGCCATACGCGCAGTTCCATTGGCACAGCATCCCGATCCGTATGCCACGCCGTTGCGCCAGGCACTGGCAACCGCTAACGGCGTCAACCCGGAGGCGCTGCTGGTCGGCAATGGCGCGGCGGACCTGATCTACCAGATTGCCGTGGCCTACCTGCGGCCCGCTGACCGGGTGCTGATCGTCGGGCCAACTTTTGGTGAGTATGCGGTGGCGGCGGCGCTGATGGGCGCGGACATCCGGACATTCGATACCCATGCCGCGAATGATTTTGAACTCGATGGGGAGGAGCTGCTGCGCTATGCACGCAACATTCAACCACGGCTGCTCTTCCTCTGCAATCCCAACAACCCGACCGGCAGCTACCAGGACCGGGAACTGGTCGCGTGCCTGCTGGAGAACTGCCCCGACACCCTGCTGATCCTGGACGAGGCGTTCATCCGCTTTGTGGCCTTCGCCTGGCCCACGGTTGACCTGCTGGATCGAGACAACCTCTTGATCCTGCGCTCAATGACGAAGGATTATGCGCTGACCGGCCTGCGGCTGGGGTATGCGCTGGCGCATCCCGCTATCATTGCGGCCCTGGCGAAGGTACAACCGCCCTGGAGCGTCAATGCCCTGGCACAGGTGGCCGCGCCGGCCGCCCTCGCGGATGAGGAGCATCTGCGGATGTCGCTGGCAGCACTGGCCCACGAAAAAGCGGTCCTGGTGCATGACCTGACGCAGATCAGCATGTGGCCGCTCCCCTCGCGGGTTCACTTCTTCCTGCTGCCTGTGCCGTCAGCAGTTGCGTGGACGGAGCAACTACGGGAGCAGAACATCCTGGTGCGCGACTGCAGCTCGTTTGGATTGCCCACGTTTATTCGCATTGCGCCCCGCCAGGCGGTGGAGAATACCCGCCTGGTTGCGGCGCTGGCCCAGATTGGGGGGAGGCTATGCGGGGTCAGGTGCTAATGGTCCAGGGGACCATGTCGTCGGTGGGGAAGAGTCTGGTTGTGGCCGCGCTCTGCCGCCTGTTCCGGCAGGATGGGCTGCGGGTGGCGCCCTTCAAGGCGCAGAATATGGCGCTCAACTCGTTTGTCACCCGCGACGGGCGCGAGATCGGGCGGGCGCAGGCGATGCAGGCCGCCGCCGCCGGGGTTGATGTCACCGCCGAGATGAATCCCATCCTGATCAAGCCGGAGGCCGACTCCTTCGCGCAGGTGGTGGTGCTGGGCCGACCCTGGGCGCGTCTCCCGGCGGGCGAGTATATGCGCCGGCGGGGGGAACTCTGGCAGGTTGTCACCACGGCGCTCGACAGCCTGCGCGCACAGTATGATCTGGTCATCATTGAGGGCGCGGGCAGCCCGGTTGAACTCAACCTGCGGCAGAGCGAACTGGTGAATATGGCGATTGCTGCCTATGCGCAGGCTCCGGTGCTGCTGGTAGGCGATATTGACCGGGGCGGGATTTTTGCGCAACTGCTGGGCACGCTGATGCTGCTGGAGGAGTCGGAGCGCGCACTGGTCAGGGGATTGATCGTCAACAAGTTTCGCGGCGACCGGCAACTCTTCGCCGACGGAACCGCAATCCTGGAGCAGCGCGGCGGCGTGCCGGTCATCGGCGTGCTGCCCTTCCTGCGCGACCTGCGCCTCCCGGATGAGGACTCCGTCGCCCTGGACGACCGCCGCCAGTCGCCCGCAGAACGCCAATCGGCGAGTGACGGTGCGCTGGATATTGCGGTGATCCGGCTGCCGCATATCAGCAACTTTGACGATTTCGATCCGCTGATGGCCGAGGCCGACACCCACGTACGCTTTGTGGAGCGCGCCGAAGATCTGGGCAGGCCGGATCTGCTGATCCTGCCGGGAACCAAGACCACCATTGCCGATCTCTGTTTCCTGCAGGAGTGCGGCCTGGCCGCCCGCATCGGCGAACTGGCACGCAGCGGCACGCCCACACTGGGCATCTGCGGGGGCTATCAGATGCTGGGGCAGGCCATCCACGATCCGACCGGCGTGGAGTCAAATGTGCCGGAACTGGCCGGACTGGGGCTGCTGCCCGTGGTGACCACATTTGAAGATACCAAGCAGACTGTGCGCGCCCAGGGGCAGATCATTGCCGACCAGGGGCTCTTCGCCACGGCCAATCAATTACCTCTGTCCGGCTACGAAATCCATATGGGACGGACGCTGCTGGACGCCGGGAGCATGCCGCTGGTGCAGGTCACGGCCCGGCGCGAGGTCGCCGTCGCGGATAGCGATGGCGCGGTAACAACCGACGGCTGGATTGCCGGAACTTACTTCCACGGCCTGTTTGACAACGATGCGCTACGCCACACCATGCTGGGCAACCTGGCCGCACGCAAAGGCTGGAGCCGTACGCCGTCGGCGGTACGCTTTGACCGCGAAGCCGCCTACGATCAACTGGCGGATGCGGCCCGGATGTATCTCGATCTTGCAACGCTGTATGATATTTTGAAGTAATCGTCGCGGATCTGGGGCATATACCTGAACTCTGTCCGATAAAAACAAGTACGCCTGACCGTACTGTATCACACGGTCAGGCGCATACCTGGACATTGCTCACATACAGGAGTTACGCGGTCGTCCATCCGCCGGCTGGGATGCGCCTCCGGCAGGGTGGAAGAGTCTATTCTTTTTCATGAAACTTTGGCTCACAGAGCCAAAGTTTCATGAAGCAGGCGAATCTGTCGTTCATCGGAGTAACTGTCCGGTTTGAAGGCGCACCGCGTAAGTCCTGTCACATATTCCTACACATCAGGCATCACCACACTACCGTTGTACCAGGGGTAAAAACACGCGCAACTCCTGTTGTTCAAATGCCCCGATATCGCATGCTGCACCATAAGGCCGTAGTTCGCTCCGCTGATCAACGTCAATCGGGCTGTTGTCCAGGGCAACACACATCGCCGCCGGCACAGCACCAATGGCAGGACTGGCTGCGAGCAGAGCGTGCGTCCGCGTCGGGCCACCGTTAGCGGCAAGCTCGTTCAGCAAGGCGTTGAGCGGTGCGGCACTCGTGCCAACCTGGTCGTTGTTGACGCCATCCGCCAGATTGGGACAGCCATCCCCGATGCCGATCAGGTTGTAGCCTTCCGAGGTAATGGTAGCAACCACATCCTCGCAATCGGGATGGAAGTTTGCCCCATTGTCCGCAATAATGGTCCCCCGAAACACGGCGCTGTTCACCAGGCTGTCTATCCGCACCCCACCGGCCGCCCCATCTTCAACCGTATTATTTGTCACTGTGCTGAACAGCAGCGTTAGAGACGAGGTTCCGACGGAGTAGATGCCGCCACCAATAGTGCGCGCCTTGTTGCCGCTTACTGTCGAATTGCGCAATGCTACGGTGCCGAGGTTGAAAATGCCGCCACCATCGGCGGCATTACCCGTTTCGCTGGTACGATTGCTGTCAATAACTGTACTGTCAATACTCACGATCCCACCGGCTACATTGTAGAGGCCACCGCCATCGTTATTCTCGCCGCCCGCCTGGTTGTCGGTCAGGGTGGTGGTGCGGAGATTCAGGATACCGGCATTCCAGATGCCGCCGCCGTCATTTCCATTATCCATACCGGCACCCGTCCGGTTCCCGCTAATCGTACTATCCTCAATGGTCAATACTGTAACCGCGCCCGCAACCGCAATCGCGCCACCGAAGCTGTCGGCACCGCTGCCGGTCCCATTGTCGCGCACAGTGACGCCGCTCAGGATCATCTCGCCTGCGCTGGTGACAATGCCACCACCACCGCTGTTATCTCCTGTGCCGGTCTGGTTCTCGGCCACTTCGCCGCCGGTCATCGTAAAGCTACCAAAGTCGGCAATTCCACCGCCACTGCTGGAAACGCCGTTGCCCGTGATATTCCGGCTAATCGCTCCGCCGGTCATCTCCAGGACGCCATTGCTACCATTGAGAATACCCCCACCCTGGTTGAACTGCGCGGTGCCGGTCTCATTCAGGATGACATTGGTGTTGTTCAGGCGCATTTCAGCATCATTCCAGATACCACCACCGCCGGAACTCTCACCAGTGCCGGTCACATTATCGCGTACAGTCACATTGGTTAGCTCCACGGTACCTGCGATATTGGCAATCCCCGCGCCATCGGCATTCTCACCGGCACCGGTAGCATTCTCCGCCACTTCGCCACCGGTCATCTGGAGCGTGCCCCGGTTTACGATACCGCCGCCCCGGCTCTGGTTGCCGTCACCCGTGCGATTACCCACGATATTCGTCTCTGATAGGGTAAGTTCACCGCCGGTGTTGTTATAAATGCCGCCGCCGCCTGCTGCCGCCGCGTTCGCAAAGCCGGCGACATTAGCCTGAATAACACTGTTGTTGATCGTCATTTTACCAGTGGATTCGTTGTACACGCCGCCACCATCATCCGTGGCCTGGTTCGTCGCATCAGCCGTGCCAATCTGGGAGTTGGTTTCAATCGTGGCAGTGCCGGCATTCCAGATAGCGCCACCCTGCTCCGCCCGACCGCCCCCAATCGTGGTACCACGCACAGTCAGGGTGCCGTTCTCCACATTATATATTGCACCACCATTGCCCTGAAGTGCCGTGTTTAGCGGTAACAAGAGCCCGCCAATCTGACTATTTTCGACTATGAGCGTACCATTGGAACCGTTATAGATCCCACCACCATGACCATCCGCAGTAGCATTCCCAAAAACCCGTGATCCGTCGGTCAGCATCATTGTCCCATTCGCCAGAAAGATCCCGGCACCGTTGCCGTCCAGAGTAATCGCATTATTAGTCACATCACTCTTTATCAGGTTCACAGTTCCACTTGCGATCATCGCAATACCCCCGCCATTACCAAAGGCAGCCGTGGTCTCATTACCCGTAACCTGGCTGTTGATCAACCGCAGTGAGGCCAACCCGCCTTCAATCCGCAGTCCACCACCGGAGATACTGGACGAACCACCAGTGATAATGATATTGTTGAACTCGGCATTCACGCCCTGGATCAGGTGAAACACCCGGTCACCAGCAGGAATACCGCTGGCGTCAATGGTTGCCGGGGCCCCATTCGGATCAGCCGTGGTGATGATCAAATCCAGATCGGCGCTGTTATCGCGGATGTCCAGGTCGCCCGCCTGAGCATCATTTTCAATACCTCCAATGCTCAGGAGATAGGTCATGCCGTTTTGCAATACAATCGTATCGGTTTCGGTAGCGCTACCCTGGGGACATTCTCCAACCAGCCCGAGCCCCCCGGCGTCGTTGGCTTCGCGGATGGCCTCACGGAGCGAGCAAGCCGCGCCATCATTGACAACCAGATCCGCCGTCGTCGTGACCGGAATGGTGGTTCCGGCGGCATCAACTATCGGCAGTTGGTGGAGGGTGAATAACAGCAGCATCAGGAACAGCGCCAATATCGGCCCTACCTGGATGCCCCGCTGATAGAACTGGGTGTGCCCATTAATGCGTGCCGGTGTCATGTTCGACATGTTCGTGTCATCCCTTCTTCGTTTTAGCAAGCGGTCTTTCTTAACAACTACCCACTCAACGTAGCCCATAAGCATCTGCCGCCACGCAACTTGTTAAAATTCGGTAAATATTCCAGTCCATGTAAGGATCTACATTCAGACCAGAACTAGTAAATGTTATGGGAATGAAGGGATTGTTTAGGAGAGTGGAAGAAGCGATCGTTCAGGAGAGCGGAAGAAACCATTCTTTTACCTAATCAAGCTGCGCAAAGCGCAACTTGGTTAGGTAAAAGAATAAGTTGATATCACTCGCCCCCAGTTACAATCACACTGGTTGCCGGTGCGGGGGGGAGTTCATACACTGACTGACCGGGCAGCGAATAGTGCAGCGTGGATACGATGAGCCGGGTGGCAGTGGCGGCATCGACGGCCCCGGAGAACCACCAGCCCTGCCCATAGTCACACTTGAGCAGTTTAAGCTGGGCAACCTGTTCGGCGGTCTCAGCACCTTCGGCGATAGCATCTATGTTCAGCGAGCGCACCAGCGCCAGGATTGCCTGGATAATCTCGACATTCTCGCCATTGTTGCCGATCCGGCTGACAAAAGAACGGTCAATCTTCAGGGTGTTGATGGGGAACCGCTGCAAGTAACTCAACGATGAATACCCCGTACCAAAATCATCAATGGACAACTGCACACCCAGGTCACGCAGTTTCTGGAGCCGGGTAATTGTGGCCTCACCATGCTCCATAATCACGCTCTCAGTAATCTCGACTTTGAGATAGCGCGCCTCCAGGCCCGTCTCCCAGAGCGTCTGCCGGATCTGCTCGACCAGGTTCGGCTGCGCAAACTGCCGCCCGGAAATATTCACACTAATCGTCAGGGGGAGCGCCGCCGCAAACTGAATCTGCCACGCGCGCAACTGGTAGCATGCCTCACGCAATACCCAGTGCCCGATTGGAATGATCAGGCCGGTTTCCTCAGCGATCGGGATAAACTCATGCGGCGGAATAAACCCACGCTGCGGATGCTCCCAGCGCACCAGCGCTTCAAACCCGGCGATGCGCCCGGTCTCCAGCGCAACGATGGGCTGATAGTAAACATGAAACTCGCGCCGCGCGATCGCCCGGCGCAGATCACCTTCCATCTGAAGCTGTTCCAGCACGCGGGCATGCATCGATGTATCGAACACGGCATGACAGGCTTTCCCCCGCGCCTTCGCCTGATACATCGCCGTATCGGCATCCCGGAGAATGTCCTCAGTCTGTTCATACCCGGCACTGCCCAGAGCAATGCCAATGCTGACAGAGGTGACAACCTCCTGGCCCTGGAGATCGAATGGCACGCGCAACTCACTCTGGATGCGCCCGGCCACCCGCGTGGCATCATCCGGGCCGGTAATCCCTTCCAGCAAAATGGTAAACTCATCGCCGCCAAGCCGGGCAACGGTATCCCGCGTTTGCAAGCAGCGCTCCAGCCGCCGCGTGAATGCGACCAGCAGTTGATCGCCGGCAGTATGCCCCAGGCTGTCATTAATCAGCTTAAAGCGATCAATGTCCAGGAAAAGTACCGCAAACTGATACTCCTGCGTCTGACGCGCCTGAACCATCGCCCGCTCCAGGCGATCCAGGAAGAGTGCCCGGTTGGGCAGACCCGTTAACCCATCATAGAGCGCACCGTGAAGCAACTGCGCTTCCGCCAGCTTCCGCTCCGTGATATCCGTGAGGGAACCGGCCATGCGTGTCACCTGGCCCGCCGCATCCCGCACGGCCACACCCCGGCAGAGCATCCAGCGGTACGCGCCATCCCGATGCTGCATCCGATGCTCATTCTCGAAGTGGGTAATCAGTCCCTTAAAATGAGCCGCCAGATGAATCTGCACCCGCTCCAGATCATCCCGGTGAATGCGTCCAAACCACTCATCCGGACTGCTGCCGAGGGCTTGCTCATTCCAGCCCAGCATGGACTTCCAGCGCGGCGAAAAGTAGACCTGGTTGGTCCGCAGATCCCAATCCCACAGGCCATCATTTGCGCCCCGCGCCGCCAGCGCATACCGCTCCTCACTCTCGCGTAGCGCCACGGCTGCCTGCCGATCCGCCGTAATATCGCGGAAGATGACCACACCGCCAATCGAGCGCCCCGATTTAGTCTTGAGCGGATGCGCCGTAGCGCTTAACCACTTGCCCGCTTCCCAATCAACGTGCTGCACGAAGATCTCGGTGGCCTTTACCACTTCGCCACGTAACGCCCGGGCCAGCGGTAACATATCGGGCGGGTAGGGTGTTACCATATCCGTCTGGTAAAAGTGGGTTGAATCATGCCGGCACTGATTGGACAGTTCCCCCGGATCAAGTTGCAAGATCTGTTCGGCCGCCGGGTTGAGATGCAACAGATCGGCATGTTCATCGACAACGACCACGCCATCATCCAGACTGTTGAGAATGGAGCAGAGGATCTGCGTCTCCCGGCGGAGCGCCTCCTCGGATTGCGTCAACTCCTGCGCACGCTGCTCGGCGGCGGCACTACGCTCGGCGACCTGCTGCTCAAGGGTGGTATTCAGCCGCTTGAGTTCTACTTCCACCTGGCGGCGCTCGGCATGGGCCACTTCCAGCGCATCCAGGATGCTAATAATTGTCGCGTGCCGGTCGGCATTCACATTCGAATCAGACAGATGGAGCAGCACATCGGGCCGATCGGCACAATAAGGCTGCTGCGCATCACGGTTCAGTTGTACCAGGCGCGTGAGCAGCGCGGTCTGCTCATGTTCGCGCAGCCGCTTTTTTTCCAGGCCGGCACTGACACGCGCATTGAGCAGCACAACATTGAACGGTTTGAAGAGATAATCTTCCGCGCCCAGTTCGATACAGCGGGCCACGCTCTCGACATCAAGCCGCGCGGATAGTACCACCACCGGGATATGACGCAATGCCGGTTCGGCGTTGAAATATTCCAGAAACTGGTAACCATCCATTCCCGGCATCATAATGTCCAGCAAAATCAGATCAACCGGCTGTGTATGCAACAATTCCAGGGCATCTGCGCCACCAGGTACGGTAATGACCGTATGTCCCATCCGTCGCAACCAGCGGGAGAGCAGTTCCCGATTATCCTCATTATCATCGACAACAAGCACAGTTCCCGGCACATGCTGCATAATTCTACCTCCTGGAGATGTCAGGTCTTCTGATCAGGTTGGCGCAAGCGCGGTACGCCGGCATCTCGCACCGCACCTGTTGTCCCTGCGGCTAACTGGTTTAATGCCGGTATATCGGTCGGCGCTGATGTCGCCGGAGATGCGCTCACCTGGGCAGGCAAACGTACGATAAAAGTTGATCCGGCGCCGCTGCTGCTTGTCACATGAATGCTCCCACCCATTAACTGGCACAAGCGCCGGCTGAGTGCCAGCCCCAGCCCGGCCCCACCATACTTGCGCGTGGTTGAGGGATCACCCTGGGTGAACACATGGAACAGCGCATCGACCTGATCGGGCAGCATACCGATGCCCGTATCGGTGACCCGAAAGATAATCCATGCCTGTTCCGCGTCGATCTCGCGGGTCACATGCAGTGTTATGCGGCCATGCTCCGTAAACTTGGCGGCATTACTCAGCAGATTGAGCAGGATCTGGCGGACGCGGGTGCTATCCGCATGCATGGTTCCGGTCTCCGGCGCACACTGAACCTCCAGAACATTCGCCTGCCGGTCAACCAGGGGCTGCACGGTCTCGACCAGCGCCGTCACCAGGTCGGTAACCAGAAATGGCTCAATCGCGATCTCCATCCGGCCGGCTTCGATCTTGGAGAGATCCAGAATATCGCTGATCAGCGCCAGCAGATGCGCCCCCGCCAGGTTGATCCGCCCCAGATCGCGAATCATTTCTGTGTAGTGCCGATCACGAGCCTCTTCCTGGAGCAGTTCGCTGTAGCCAATAATGGCGTTTAACGGCGTACGCAACTCGTGGCTCATATTGGCAAGAAAAGCGCTCTTGGCCCGGTTAGCCGCTTCGGCGGCTTCTTTGGCCTGGTTCAGTTCGGTGATATCGCGCAGCACAATCAGGCGACCCGTCAGATGACCGGCGCGGTCATACAGCGGCGAGATACGTAAATCAAAGTTGTGCCGGCCGTCTTCCATATCCAGCGACAGCAGATCACGCGTCGTTGTCACATCCATGTAGCGCTGGATCAGATCGGGACGGTGCGCCAGCAGATGCGTTGCCGGTTGCCCAATAATCGTATGCGCCGAACGGCGCAGGATCTGACAACCCGCCGGGTTGACATCAACCACGCGCTGCTGGACATCAACTACAAACACGCCGTCGCTCATACTCTCGATGACCGCATCGCGCGCCACGGGGACAATATCCAGCAACCGGAACCGAAAAAGCCCCCATCCCAGGGCCACCCCGGACAGCGCCAACGCCGGTGGTGTCAGATCGATATAGGGCAACGGACTGAGACCGGCAAGGGAGATGATATTGCTGATCCAGGGGGCGAGGATGCCGAGCAGCAATGTACTCACCTGACCGCGATAGAGTTGGGGGGAACGTAGGAGCGCCCGGATCAACAGAATCGTACTCAGCAGCAGCAAAATATAGGCATAGAACGCATGTATCCAGAACGCCGGGCCGTGGGTGACATTCCACAGGGTAAAGACCTCACCCGGTACCAGGTAAATGTCTGTCCAGAATAGGTGATGCAGATCATTGGTCAAGAGCAGCGATTCTACCAGCAGCGGCTCGATTGCCAGCAGCAGTACCGTCCGCCGGGTCAACCAGCGCGCCCGACCGGTATATTGCATAACAAACGCCAGCAGCGCCGCCGGAACCATCGTGATCCCAACATAGGACAGTCGGGACCAGAATTGTTTGGATAGGATATCACTGCTGAGTAGCTCCAACGCCTCAGCCAGGGACCAGATCACAACCGCCAGCATCAGGCAGATAAACGGCATCGCGCCGGGAGCAGCCCGATAGCGCCATGCAAAGATGGCAAGAATGGCCGATACAGTCGCGCCGATGAGGAGAAGAATGATGTACTGCATTGTCACGCACCATGCACCTGAACAACATCAGGCAAAAAATATATTGAATAACCGGATGCTGAAGTTGGAAGCTCCCCCTAGACCTCCAACTCCAGCATCCGCTCCGGCAGCTCTCTTGTCGCCTGGGCCACCGGAATCGTAAAACAGAATGTCGTTCCCTCACCCGGTGTGCTGGTAAACCAGACGCGCCCATCCTGCAACTCAACCAGATGCCGGGTAATATACAATCCTAATCCGGTGCCGGGAATATTGGCAATATCCTGTCCGCTTCCCCGGAAGAATTTGCCGAAAATCCGGGGCTGATCCTCCAGGCTGATACCATAGCCACTATCCTGAACTGACAGGCGCACAACTTCCCGGGCGTGCAGCGTACCCGGGCGGTCAATGACATGTTCGGCGTGAATATTAATTTCACCACCATGGGGAGTATACTTATAGGCATTGCTGACCAGATTAGAAAGAACCTGCGTCAGCCGGGTGCGATCCCCCCACACCAAAGGCAGATCGGCGGCCACATCCAGCAGCAGCACCTGCTCATTCGCGGCAATCTGGGCGCGGGTGGAATTTAGCGCGGCTTCGACTACCGTGCCCACAGACAACGCCTCCGGTTCCAGGTTCAGATGCCCCGACTCGATGCGCGAGATATCGGCCAGATCGGAAACCAGGGCAATCATCAGATCAATATTAGCCCGAATTGCCTGCAAGAACTCCGTCTGTGTATCAGTCATTGCACCGGCAATACCAGTTGCCAGAATATCGGTGTAGCCCCGAATAGCGGTCATTGGCGTTTTAAGCTCATGGGTAGAAAACGAAATAAACTCACTCTTGGCAATATTCGCCGCCTGGACTGCGGCATAGAGTTGCGCATTGGCAATGGCAATCGCGGCATGATCACTCAGGCGTGACAAAAATGCCATAATCTCATCGGTACACTGGCGCTCGGTGTGGCTCTCCAGCACAATCAGGCCAATGACATCGTTTTCCCGGCAGAGTGGCAGAACAACCCGGCACACGACCGTGGGAACGAGCCCGACACCATTGTGATCAGGCGTGGGTGGTGGTAGCCGCTGCCGTTGCGGCTGCCCGGTTGCAATCGCCGCATGCACCGCCGGTATGTCGCCGGAGAGCAACCCGGTCTGTTCAGCGGTATCCCCGGTGCTATACCCTTCAGCCGCCATGATCCGGATACCGTCCGCCTCGACTGCACCAATCAGCCCCGCATCGGCCCCCGACCGGCGAATGGCCCACTCCAGCGTCAAGCCCATGGCCCGATCCACATCCAGACTGGCATTCAACTCGCGGTCAATCCGCTGAATGATTTGCAACTCTTCCAGGTATGCCTGCTCTTGATCGCGTAGACGTTTCTTTTCCAGACAGGCGTTAATCCGGGCCCGAAGCAGCGTTGCGTTGAATGGTTTGGTAAGATAATCCTCCGCGCCCAGGTCAATACAGCGAATGACACTATCGAACTCATTCAGGGCCGAGATAACAATCACTGGAATATGCCGAAGCACATCGTCGGCTTTGAGCTGCGCCAGCACTTCATAGCCGCTGATATCCGGCATCATGATGTCCAGCAATACCAGATCAACCGGCTGATTCCGCAGCAGCGCCATGGCCGCATGACCATCGGCGGCAGTCACGACAGAGTAACTCAGACGGCGCACATAGCGGCCAAGTAACTCAAGATTATCCGCATTGTCATCAACAATCAGTATAACTTGTTGTTCTGGCTTCATTCGGCTATCTCTTCCATATGTGTAACTATACGAGAACAAAGAACAAAGAAACAGAGAACAGCGTGCATCTGGAGCACTGTGTTGAACAAGCGGTCTATTGTCTGTTCTTTGTTGGTCTGTTCGTTCTATGAGACTGTCTGAAAAGATGATTCGCGTCGGTCACACGGCATGCTGGGTGCCCTGAGACACCGGACAGCGCCCCAGGAGTCCCGGCTTCAGCCGGTGTGTGGCCGGAACCGGCTGAAGCCGGGACTCCCGCTCCGGGGCCGTAGCCCCATGACCAACCCGTTTC
>JGI12109J20283_10757552_pt1 | contig 59404 bp, 52 predicted proteins | sample ElkSlonscriptome_12_FD_20283 | JGI IMG/M metagenome (IMG submission 20283)
ACCACAATGGGGTTGTGGGGGTCGGAGGTTCGAATCCTCTCGCTCCGACCATTTTTCACTCTAATTTTCGAACTTTAAGAGCGACGGCAATCCGGCGCTCCCTCACGTTATTTTATTCCTCAAAGCTCTAATATAGTCGTCGTTGTCGCTGCATGCGGCGGCCGTCGAATGGCTTAGGAGAACGATTGGATGACTAAAGCAAGCAAACTGGCTCTGATGCCGGATATCGCCAGCAGCGCCAAGGCACAGGTATCCGGAAAGCTGGACTGGGTCGGTATGAACCATATCGAAATGCCGCTGATCCTCGAAGCACAAGGTCAGCGTCCGGTCCAGGCTTCGGCCCGAATCAGTGCCTTCGTCGACCTCGACAAAGAGGATGCGCGAGGGATCCACATGTCGAGGCTGTACCTGCACCTGGATAAGACGCTTGCCGATCAGCCTCTCTCGCCCCTTATGCTCCGGCGAATCCTGAAGGATTTCATGGCCTCTCATTCCGATTTGAGCACCTGCGCCATGGTCAGAATGGATTTCGATTACCTGATCAAGCGCAAGTCGCTCGTCAGCGACAATGCCGGCTGGAAGAACTATCCCTTCAGCCTCATTGCCAGCATGAATCGGGGCGAGTTTGCAATGGAAATGGCTTATCAGGTCGTTTATTCATCGACCTGTCCTTGCTCCGCTGCGCTGGCCAGGCAGCTCATTCAGGACCAGTTCCGAAAGGATTTTTCAGACCAGGGCAAGGTCGACGCCGAGGCGGTGGTCCAGTGGCTGGGCACTGAGCAGGGCATTCTCGCAACCCCTCACTCCCAGCGCAGTGCGGCCGATATCCGCCTGCAGCTTTCTCCCAGCTTCGAAGCGTTCCCCTTCGTCGAGATGATCGACGTGATCGAGGATGCGCTGAAAACGCCCGTGCAGGCGGCAGTCAAGCGAGAGGATGAACAGGCTTTCGCCCTGCTCAATGGGCAGAACCTGATGTTCTGCGAGGATGCGGCGCGGCGCGTCCATGATGCCTTGGACAGCGAGGAGCGAGTCGTCGATTTCTGGGCGCGCTGTTCCCATTTCGAAAGTCTGCATCCGCACAACGCGGTCAGCATCGTTACCAAGGGGATCGACGGCGGCTACGAACCCATCGACGGGCATCCTTCGGCCTGGGCCAGCTAATAGCCCTCCGCGAGGCCGCTGCAGGGCAAGCCGTCGAATTTTTAAGGAATCGAATCCCGCTCCAGTCCGATTTGCACGCTGTCAGTCGCCAGGCCGAGGCGCTCGGCGCCGGCCTGAGTCCAGGACCTGGCCAGAGTAGTGCCGGACTGGGAATCGACCACGCTCAGGCGAAGGATGCTGTCGCCATCGCTGCCCGGCATGAGCGCATGTTCGAGCTCGACGGTCACGCCAAGCGCCATGCCCGCCGCGTCCACGGGTTCGATGAAGCCTTGCGCCGTATCGATCTGAACATTCCGGGCGATCCGCCATTCTCCGGCCTCGGATACCCCCACCCAGCCCCGATACTGGCTGAGACGAAAGAATCGCAGTTCGGAGATCGTCTGATCCCCCGTATTATTCTGCGCTGGCCGCTGAATTCGATCCGCCACGCGGATCTGATCGCCAGTGAAAAGAAACTCCTTCGCCAGCCCGACGCGTTCAGCGCCTGATCCGAACTGACAGCTGGCAGCATCCGTTGCTGCACTCAGGCCGTTTGAATTCATTCTGACGCGCATTGGGCATTCGGAGATCACCCCTCCGTTTGGTGCCAGCGGCGCTAGGATGCCGGCCAGTCTGGCTTCGGCCGTAGGCGATTCAAACAGGGTCAAGCGGAAACGTCGCAGGCTGGTGTCGCTCGCCTGTTGAGTCAGCGCCAGCGCGAGGCGATCCGATGACGCGGTCAAAGGCTCTGCGGCAACGGTCAAGAGGATCATGGCGTTCTGCTGCTCTGCGGGAGTCGCTGCAAAGTCGCCGCTCACCGTCGCAGCGATCTGGCGTAGCAGGGGAGCTGCGTCGGGGCGGTCCGCCTTATCGGGCAGGCTGGTACAGGAGCTGAGGGTGATCAACAGCGCAGCGGCAAGGCCGCGCTTGAGTGCGGGCTGGCTCAAGCGTCCGGGTCCAGGAGTAGCAGGGGATCCACGCGCGTTGCGCCTGCGTTGATTCGCCAGTCCAGATGGGGGCCGGTCGCGCGGCCCGTTGCTCCGACGCGGCCGATTTCCTGCCCCTGTTCGATGCTGTCCCCAATCTCGACCGACAGGGAATCCAGGTGCAGAAACGCCGACACCAGACCGTGACCATGATCCAGAAACAGCGTTCCGCCGGAGTAGTACATGTCCTCCTCCGCTAAGGTCACGACGCCGGGTGCCGGCGCCAGGACCGGGGTGCCGGTGGCCACGGCGATGTCCACGCCCCAGTGGGGGTTGCGCGGCTCACCATTGAGGATCCTCTGGCTGCCGTAGACGCCGGATATCCGTCCCCGAGCTGGCCATATCCAGCCCGACAGCCAGTCCGTACGATCATCGCGGCGCCGGCGCGCCTCGCGCGTCAGCTCGACATCTTCTCGGATGCGTTCATACACTTCGGCCGGCGGCGTGACGAAATTCTGATCCAGCCCGTCGATGCGCTCGATATCGAAATCCCGGTCTGCCGGCGTAAGGGTTCGGGACCAGCGCTGCCCGCTCTCGAATTCGACGGTCAGGATGACGGCTTCCGTGTCATCTCTGCCGAAGCCGAACACGAAATGCCCGTCCTCCGAAAGCATCAACGCGTCGCCGTCGAGTTCGACTCGACTCGCTTCTGCGGCATGGCCGAACACCAGGCCACCCTGCACGATGTCGCCGTCGAGGCGAACCTCCGAGGCATCGGCAGTCGCCAGAGTCATCAGCAGGAATGGCGTCAGAAGCCTATGCATTAGCTACCTCGTCGTATCGTCAGGGTTTGCCCAGGGCGAAGGATACTGCTCTCATCGAGTCCGTTCCAGCGCATCAGATCGCGCATGGAGACCTGATGGCGACGTGCGATGAGCCACAGCGAGTCCCCTCGTCGCACCGTGTAGGAGACAACGGGGGAGGGTCCCGAGGGTCCGTCCATCTCGATCATCAGCCGCTGCCCCGGTCGAATCAGCGAAGAGCTTCCAAGTCGGTTCCAGCGACGAATGTCCGCGACGCCCACGGAATAGTTGCGAGCGATCAGCCACAGGCTTTCGCCCGGCCGAACGACGTGGCGGAAGCGTCGCGTCGGCAGCAGCCGCTGCTGCAGCTGAGCCAGCTCGGAGTAGCGGGCGGCGTGGGGAGAGCTCTCGGGCGGGCCCGTCCCATCGGGAATTCGAAGCACCTGATCGATGCGAAGAAGGCTGTTTCTAGTCAGACCATTGGCCTGGGTCAGCGCCTGGATCGAGGTGTCATGGCGAAGCGCCAGGCCCGAAAGGGTATCGCCACGCTGCACCCGGACCTCCCGCCACACAAGCGCTTCGGAAACGTCGGCTTCGGAAACGACGGCTGCAACGCGCTCGGCGGCCTCCGCGGGCACGATGATGTGGTGCGGGCCCGTGGGCGAGGTCAGGTGACCATTCAGGCCGGCGTTGAGGGCGACCAGCTCGGCCAGGTCCAGCTCGGCCAGGACAGTCAGGCGCACGACATCGATCGGCCCGTCGAGGGCAACTCGCACGATCTGGGCCTCATCGCGCCAGCTCGGGCGCTGCCAGCCGAAGCGCTCGGGGTCGCGAAACAGACAGCCCAGGCCGTTGACCTTGGGAACATAGGCCAGCGTTTCTCTCGGCAGACGCAGGTCGTCCCAATGGGTCGATCGCCCGCGCGCTTCGTTTCGGCGGATTGCCCGAGCAACGCGTCCCTGACCGCCGTTGTAGGCGGCCAGGGCCAGGTTCCAGTCGCCGTCGAAGCGTCGATTAAGCGTGTCCAGGTATTCGAGAGCGGCTCGGGTTGCCGAGTGCAGGTCACGTCGGCCGTCGTAATGATCGTTGATTTCGAGTCCATACTCGCGGCCCGTCGCAGCGACGAATTGCCACGCGCCCGAGGCTTGGCCATGCGAGTAGGCGAAGGGGTCGTAGGCACTTTCAACGATCGGGACGAGGGCGAGCTCGCCGGGAAGATCGCGCGACTCGATCTGTTCGGCGATGTCGTGAAGCCAGGGATGGGCCCGAACCATGACTCGGTCGAGATAATCATGTCGCTCGCCGAACCAGGCGGCCCACTGTTGCGCTCGGCTGCCATCGGGACAGCTCGCGAACTCGAAGCGATCGACGAGACGTTGCCAAAGGTCCTCCTTAACGACCGAGGACTCGCCCTCGGTGTCTTCCGGGACCCGGCGCGCTGAACCGACGCGTTCAATTGCGCGATCGATACGTTCGAAGGGGTCATCGACCATCGCCCGGAGAAAATAGGGGGGAGTCGGTGGCCCGGGCTCCGAGGCAGGCTCGGGCTGGCTCTGCCATGGAACCGCGGCGCAGGCGCTGAGCAACAATGCGGCGCCAGTGACCGGAAGCAGCGAGGGGGTCGATCGATGGTAGTCAGGCATACGGTCTGTTTAGGTCTGCGCCCAAGAGAATCATCTAGTCACGCGAAGCGGGGTCAGGCTTGAGAGAATACAATGATCTGACCTAGTCAAAGGCAAACTGTTCCATGGCCCGTTCCAAGACGCGTTCTATCGACGCCGACACGATTCGTCAACTCCTCAGAAAGTCCTCCCATCCCGTTACCCGGCGACAGCTGTCCGACCAGCTGGGCCTCGACAAGGCGGCGTCCGATGCGCGGATCAAGCCGGTCCTCAACGATTTGATCGCCGCCGGCGAAGTCGTGCGCAACCGCCGGGCGGCCTATGGCTTGGCAGAAGACATGGATCTGGTCCGGGGCCGGATCAGCGCCCATGCGGATGGCTTCGGCTTCGTCATGCCCGACGAGGGCGGCGATGACCTCTACCTTTCGCCCAAGCAGATGCGCCAGGTGTTCCACGGCGACAGCGTTCTGGCGGCCGTCACCGGTGTCGATCGGCGCGGCCGCAAGGAGGGCGGAATCGTTGAGGTCGTCGAGCGGGCCCACCGGCAGGTGGTGGGGCGTCTGATGCTGGAATCCGGGGTTGCCGCCGTGATTCCTGACGATCCGAGGCTCACCCAGGAGATTCGTATCCCTCTCGACAAGACCGGGAAGGCCAAGCCGGGGCAGATCGTCGTGGCTCGGATCGAGCGCATGCCGACGATGGATCATGCCCCGACCGGGGAAGTCATTGCCGTCCTCGGTCAGGCCGATGAGCCCGGCATTGCCACGGACATCGCGATTTTCGGTCACGATCTCCCGCAGGAGTTCCCCGAAGCGGTCTTGAAACAGGCTGAAGCCTTCGGCGATCGGATCGATGCGGAAATCGCCGACCAGCGCAAGGATCTGCGCTCGCTTTCATTGGTCACCATTGATGGTGCTGACGCTCGCGATTTTGACGATGCGGTGTTTGCAGAGAAGCTCGACGAGGGCTATCGCCTGATTATCGCCATCGCCGATGTGGCCGAATATGTCCGGATCGACGCGGCGCTCGACGAGGAGGCGCAGCGGCGTGGGACCTCGGTCTATTTCCCCGATCGGGTGCTGCCGATGCTCCCCGAGACTCTTTCCAACGGGCTGTGTTCGCTGCGGCCCGATGAAGACCGGCTCTGCATGGTGTGCGATGTGCGCCTTGACGACCAAGGCAAGGTCCGTTCGAGTCGCTTCTACGAGGCCGTCATGCGCTCGAAAGCGCGGCTGACCTACGACCAGGTTCAGTCGATGATGGTCAGGGGCGACGATGAGCTGCGCGCGAAACACGCCCACGTGCTCGATAATCTGAGCGCGCTCTACGAGGTCTACCGCATTCTGTTCAAGCGTCGCACGCGCCGAGGAGCTCTGGACTTCGATTCGAGCGACGTGTATTTCCAGTTCGACGCCGAGGGCCGGGTGGCGGGCATCCGGCCACGAACGCGCCATGACGCGCATCGCCTGATCGAGGAGTGCATGATCCTGGCCAACGTCGAAGCCGCGCGATTCGCCGGCAAGAGTGGTTTACCGGTTCTGTTTCGCGTGCACGATTCGCCGCCGGAAGAAAAGCTCGAAAGCCTGGAACTTTTCCTTCGTGCCCAGGGGATCAAGGTTCGCTGGTCGGAGGACCCAGAGCCCTCCCAGTTCTCGGCCATTCAGGCCCGCGTCGCCGGCAAGGAGGATGCTCGCCTGGTCAACGCAGTATTGCTGCGAAGCCTGAGCCTGGCCGTCTATCAGCCCGAAAACATCGGACACTTCGGCTTGGCACTGAATGACTATGCCCACTTCACCTCGCCGATTCGGCGCTATCCGGATCTTCTCCTGCACCGGGCGCTCAAGCACCTGATCCGAAAGCAACCCAAATCCAGCTTCGCGTACAGCGACTCGGCCATGGCTGATCTCGGCCGCCACTGTTCCCGGGTGGAACGACGGGCAGAAGAAGCGGCTCGAGACGTGGATGAGCGCCTCAAGTGTCAATTCATGCAGCGCCATCTGGGCGATGACTTCGACGGGGTGATCACCGGCGTGACCAGCTTCGGCCTGTTCGTCGAGCTGACGGAATTCGGCGTGTCCGGCCTGGTTCACGTCAGCGCCATGCCGAACGATTATTACCATTTCGATCCAGTCAGTCATCGCATGACCGGCAAGCGTCACGGCAAGGTCTTCAAGCTGGCCGATCGCGTACGCGTGACGGTGGCCGCCGTCAATATCGAGGAGCGCAAGATCGATCTCTCGCTGGAGCGCAGTGGGGAATGAAGCGCGAGCTCGCCCTAGGCGTCAACGCGGTCAACGGCCTGCTCGACGCGGCCCCGGAGCAGATCGTCCGAGTCTGGATTCGACCCAACAGCACGCGCCTGCGAAGCCTCATCGAGCGTCTTGAATCACTGGCCATTCCGTTTGAGCATGTCGAGCAAGGCGCGCTCGACCGACGAGCGCAGGGCGTCCGGCACCAGGGCGTCATTGCTGAATTCAATGCCCGCCAGGCTATCGACGAAAACGCCCTGATAACGCTGGTCGAAAGGGCTCCAGAGACGCCGCGCGTGCTCATCCTCGACGGCGTTCAGGATCCGCACAATCTCGGAGCCTGCCTGCGAAGCGCTCTGGCGGCGGCATGCTGTGCGGTTGTGGTGCCGAAGGATCGAGCTGCTGGTCTCACGCCCATTGCTCGCCGAGCGGCCGCTGGGGCGGCAGAACAACTGCCGCTGGCAATGGTGACGAATCTGGCGCGCTGCATGGAAAGGCTGCAGACGGCGGGCCTGACGCTCGTTGGCCTGGCAGGGGAATCCGATAGGGACCTCGACACTCTTGACCTCAGCGGGCCCTTGGGGATCGTTCTCGGCAGCGAGGAGCGTGGTCTACGCCGCCTGACCCGAGAGCGCTGTGACGGTCTTGCCCGCATCGCAATGCCCGGGCCCATGGAAAGCCTGAACGTATCCGTCGCCACGGGGATCGCTCTTTTCGAAGCGGTTCGACAAACTCGCGTCGCCGCCACTCGATCCTCAGCAACCGTCGGATCGCACCAGTGACCGAATCGATGCGCCCGGTCACTTCCATCCGCATCGCGCTTCCGAGCTGGCTGCATTCCTTCTGGCGCCAGCTGCCGGAGCGATTGGAGGGGCCGGAAGAGCGAATGCGGGTCGCTATCGATCTTTCGAGACGAAACGTCCAAGAAGAAACCGGCGGACCCTTCGGTGCTCTCGTGGTGGAGTGCGATAGCGGCCGGATCATTGCCGCTGGCGTCAATCGGGTCGAGCCCTCGCACTGTTCGTCGGCGCACGCCGAAATCGTCGCCTTGACCCTGGCGCAGCAGTCTCTCGCCCGCTGGAACCTTGCCGAGGGTGACGTCGGCGCGCTGGAGCTAGTGAGTTCCTGCGAGCCCTGCGCCATGTGCCTGGGCGCCATTCCCTGGTCCGGCGTCCGCTCGCTTGTGTGCGGCGCCGGCAAGGCCGATGCGGAGGCGGCCGGCTTCGACGAGGGCGACCGGCCCGATGCGTGGGCCGACAAGCTGGTGGCCCGGGGCATTTCAGTCAGGACCGAACTCCTGCGCCGCGAGGCCGCTGGCGTCCTGCGCGACTACGCGCGATCGGGACAGACGATTTATAACCCGTGAACTGACGGCAGCGGGAAGTCCAGCGCGCTCCCTGGTGGAATTTAGCCTTCGACGGCGGTCAGGGACACGGCGTGCGATGGAAGTCCGACGTCTTCTCGAAGAACGTGATGATCCTTGTCGCTGAGCTGGGAATATTGGCCGCTTCGCAGGCCTTTTGGCAGAAAAACCGGTCCGAAGCGCACGCGTTTGAGGCGGGCGACCTGGACGCCGACCGCTTCCCAGAGCCGGCGTACCTCCCGATTACGGCCCTCCATGATGGTGACCGTGAACCACGTGTGGCCACTCGTCGTCTCGCCGATGACCAGGTCGGAAAATCTTGCCGGTCCGTCGTCGAGCTCGACGCCCTCGAGCAGGGCCTGAAGCTGCTCGTCGCGCACCTCGCCCCGAACCCGACAGAGATATTCCCGATCGACCTGACCGGAGGGGTGCATCATGCGGTTGGCCAGCTCACCGTCGGTCGTCAGAAGCAGAAGGCCGGAGGTGTTCAGGTCGAGGCGCCCGATCGCCACCCAGCGTCCGTTGGCCGGACGGGGTAGGCGCTCGAAGACCGTTCGGCGACCCTCCGGGTCGCTCTGGGTGGTGATCTCGCCCTCGGGCTTGAAGTAGACGAGCGTTTCCGATGGCGCGGCAGTGGCGACCACGTCCAGCCGCCGTCCCTGGTATTCGATCCGATCGCCCTGAGACACGCTGGCACCGAGGGTCGCCGTCTCCCCGTTCACGGTGATGCGACCGGCCTCGATCTGCTTTTCCAGCGCCCGCCTCGAACCCAGGCCGGCAGACGCGAGTACTTTCTGCAGGCGCTCGCTAGCCGTGTGGTTCTCGATCGGGCGGACCTGAGTCATGCTGGACGCTTTCCTCGGGCTCTTCCGTGCTCCGGCGCCCGATGTCGCTGTCGTGGTCCGTCGAGTCTGCGCTTTGCCTCGATCGGCCCTCTTCGTCGGCGTTTTCTTGCTCGTCCGCTTGCTCTTCTGCCTCATTGCGGGTGTCCTCGCGGTCGTTGCGGTTGGCGTCGGCTTCAGCGCCGGCCTCAGCGCCGGTCGCAGGCTGACTGTCTTCTGGCCCCGAAGCCGACTCATCGCTGTCCGATGGGGCAGGGTGAGTCAGCTCGAGCTCCGGCTCGAGATTGTCGATGTCCTTGATTTCGGCCAGCGTCGGAAGCTGATCCAGAGACCTGAGGTTGAAATAATCGAGAAACGCCTTGGTCGTGCCGAGCAGCTCAGGACGTCCTGGCACGTCGCGATGGCCCACAACCTTGATCCATTCGCGCTCCTGGAGCGTGCGCAGAATCGTCGAGCTGACCGCCACACCCCGAATCTGTTCGATATCGCTGCGGGTGATCGGCTGGCGATAAGCGATGATCGCCAGGGTTTCGAGCAGCGCTCGCGAGTAGCGGGGCGGCTTCTCGGACCACAGCTGGGAGACAACGGGCATCAAGGGGCTGCGGATCTGGATGCGAAAGCCGCTGCCGACCTCCACCAGTTCGACGGCGCGGCCCTCCAGGTCGGCGTCAAGCGCTGCCAGCGCCTCACGGATGGCTCCATGGCCCGGTTTTTCGTCATCGGGGAACAGGGCGTTGATCTGGTTGAGGCTCATCGGCCCCCCGGCCGCGAGGAGCACGCCCTCGACGATTTGCTTGAGAGATTCGATTTCCATGCCTTCAACTCGAACGATAGGTCAGGCCTCGGCTTTCGCCGGGCTGCGAACATAGATGCGGCCGAACAGCTCCTGCTGAACGAGGTCGACAAGGTGCTCGCGCAGGAGCTCCAGAAGCGCCAGGAAGGTCACGACCGCACCGAGTCGGCCCTCCTCGAGATCGAAGCAGGCTTCGAATTCTACGAAAGGCCGGGAGGAGACGAGCTGGGTGATTCGCGTCATGCGCTCGCGAACGGACAGAGGCTCGGACTGGATCTGGTGACTAGCCAGCATTTCGGCTCGCGCCATGACGTCTTTGAGCGCGAGCAGCAGCTCCTTCAGATCGACATCGGGCGGCAGTTTGACCTGCTCAGCCTGCTCGATGCCGGCCGAGGCCGGCGCTACGTCGCGTTCGAGCCTGGGCAGCTCATCGAGATCCTCCGCCGCCTGCTTGAAGCGCTCGTACTCCTGCAGCCGTCGAATCAGCTCGGCCCTGGGGTCGCCCTCGTCGTCGTCTTCAGGCACGGGACGCGGCAGAAGCATCCGCGATTTGATTTCGGCGAGGATGGCGGCCATCACCAGGTATTCGGCGGCCAGCTCCAGCTTCAGGCCCGACATCATGTCGATATAGCCGGTGTACTGGCGAGTAATTTCGGCAATTGGAATGTCGAGAATATCGAGATTCTGGCGGCGGATCAGGTAGAGGAGCAGGTCAAGGGGGCCCTCGAAGGCCTCCAGGAACACCTCGAGGGCGTCCGGCGGAATGTAGAGGTCGTCCGGCAGCCTGAGCACGGGCTGCCCCTGCACGATCGCAAAGGGTAGCTCTGACTGGCTGGCAGGGGATTCGACGGCGTCGTTCATGACGGGCAAGTGTAGCGTGTTCTTCCCGGGGCAGGTGAGCTGTACAATGGCGGGCGCGACCCCGATGCAGCCGAACCCATGCTCTACATGATCCACGGAATCGACGCCGACGACAGCCTGCCACGTCGCGCGAGCGCTCGCGACGCCCACCTGGGTCGGTTGAAAGCGCTGGCTAACGAGGGTCGTCTTATCCTGGCGGGGCCGCTGCCGGCTATCGATGCGGAGGATCCCGGCCCGACAGGTTTTACCGGCTCCCTTGTGGTCGCTGAATTCGAGAGCCTCGATAAAGCTCGCGCCTGGGCCGACGAGGACCCCTATCTGCAGGTCGGTGCCTGGACCCGTGCCGATGTTCGTCCCTTCAAGCGGGTGCTGCCGTGACTGCCGAGCGCGTCGAACTCATCGAATCCCGCCTGAAAGCGGCTTTCAGCCCAGACGAGCTCGAAGTGATCGACGAATCCCACCTTCATGTAGGCCATCCGGGGGCGCGGGACGGTCGAGGGCATTTTCGGGTCCGAATCATTGCCGACGTTTTTCACGGCCTGCCGCGCCTGGCCCGCCACCGCCGGGTCTATCGCTCCCTCGGTGAACTGATGAGCACCGATATCCATGCACTCAACATTGAGGCAGTTTCAAAGAATGAGATATAAAGTATTAATAGTATTATCAATCCTATTTATTTCTGCCTGCCAGGAGAATCAGGAAGGGTCCGACGCTGACCTGATCCGAGAAGACGATGTTCTCTTGGTCCTGGTCGACGGTGAGCCGATCAGCCTGCCGATGATGGAATCGGTCATGGAGGCCCGCGGCATCGCTGAAGACGACGAGGAGGCCATGCGTGGGATCCTCGATGAGCTGATCCGAATGCAGGCCGTGGCGAACGCGGCGGAGGAGACCGGGCTGAGCGATGAGCCGCGGATCCGCGCTCGGCGTCAACTGCGCAACCTCGAAGTCATCTGGTCTCACTATCTCGATCGGATGGCGCGGGAGAACCCGGTCACTGATCAGGAAATACGCCAGGTCTACGAAGCGCAGACCGCCCAGGCCGGCGGCCAGGAGTACCAGATCGAGACCGTGGTCTACAGCAATCAGCCGAGCATTCTGAGCGATCTTGCCAGGCTCGACAGCGGCGAAGCCAGCTACGAGGAGCTGCTGGCCGAGGCCCGGAACTCTGGCCGAGCCATCGACCAACCGCTCTGGGTCGATCTGAGCCAGCTGCCGCCCGATATCGGAGCGCTTCTGGCCGACGCCGAGCGCGGTGATGTTCTAAGCGTTCCACTACAGACGCCACAAGGCTGGCGCTTGGTTCACTTGATCGAGGTCCGCGATTTCCAGCCGCCGCCCCTGGAAAGCGTGCGGGAGGGAATCGTCCAAACGATCCAGCGCCAGCGTATGAACGCCCGGATCGAATCCCTCTACGAAAATGCGGAAATCACGCCCATGCTGCCGCTCGAATCAGAGGAATCCGAGGATGGAGTCGAAGAGGGCTAGATCCTTTTTTGAGAGAAAAGGCAGCACGGCGCGGACTGCAGGAAGAACGTCGCAGCGCGGGCTGAGCTGTTGGCGATTTCAGGGCAGATCGACGCGGGCCGGGCATTCCCACCCGGGCTTGCGATACTCAACGATGACCTCCGTGTAGATGCCGCCGCGAACCTTGAAGTCGGAGCGCAGGCGCATGAATCGCGGCTGCGTGGCTTCGACGAGATCATCGAGAATCTGATTGGTGACCGCTTCGTGGAAAGCGCCTTCGTCACGGAAGCTCCAGATATAGTTTTTCAGGGCCTTCAGCTCGACGCAGAGTCGGTCTGGGACGTAGTCGAGGAACAGCTCCGCGAAGTCCGGCTGCCCCGTCTTCGGACACAGGCAGGTAAACTCGGGCATGCGAATACGGATGGTATAATCGCGCTCCGCGTGAGGGCTCGGGAACACTTCCAGTTCCCGACTCGGTTGGCTCGGCATAGATCAGTCTCGAACAGGGATAACAATCCCGAAGATTAAAACAAAACTCAGGGAACCAGGGCGTCAATGCGACTGACCGCGATAAAATTGTCTGGCTTCAAATCTTTCGTCGATCCGACGACCGTGACGTTTCCGTCGAATCTGATGGGCATCGTGGGCCCCAACGGCTGCGGCAAGTCGAACATCATTGATGCGGTGCGCTGGGTGATGGGGGAGAGCTCGGCTCGGCAGCTGCGCGGTGAGTCGATGAGCGACGTGATCTTCGCCGGATCCGGTTCGCGCAAACCCGTCGCCACGGCCACCGTCGAATTGATGTTCGACAACAGTGACGGACGGGCCGGCGGGGAATACGCCAGCTACACCGATATTTCCGTCAAGCGCCAGGTCAGCCGCGATGGGCAGTCGGCCTATTTCCTCAACGGCGCGCGCTGCCGGCGCAAGGACATCACTGACCTCTTCCTCGGCACCGGGCTGGGTCCGCGCAGTTACGCGATCATCGAGCAGGGCATGATTTCTCAGATCGTCGAGGCGCGCCCGGAAGAGCTTCGTGGTTTTCTCGAGGAGGCCGCCGGCATTTCGCGATACAAGGAGCGTCGACGGGAGACGGAAAATCGAATCCGACACACGCGAGAAAATCTGGAACGCCTGCTCGACCTCCGCGAAGAAGTCACCAAGCAGCTCGAGAAGCTGAAGCGTCAGGCCCGGGCAGCTGAGCGCTACAAGGAATACAAGCAGCGCTATCGCCAGGACGAGGCGTGCCTGACTGCCCTGCGCTGGCGGGATCTGCAGACGCGCGCCGAGGAAGAGACTCTGGCCCTGAAGAGCGTTGAAAATCAGCTGCAGGAAGCGCTCTCGCGTCAGCGAAACGCCGAAAAGGAGCTTGAAACCCTGCGCCAGAGCCAGCACCAGGCCTCGGATCAGGCGAGCAAGATTCAGGGCGAACTCTATGAGGTCGGCGGCGAGATCGCCCGGCTGGAGCAGGCCATCGAGCATCAGCGCGAGATTCGCCAGCGTCAGCAGACCGAATACAGCGATACGGAAAGTCAGCTCGACGAGCTCAAGCAGCATCTCGTGCTGGACCAGGCGCAGGTCAAGGAAACCTCTGAGCTGATTGCTGAACTCACGCCCCGCCTCGAACAAGCCCAGACCGACGAGTCCGCGGCCGGCGAGGCCCTCGAGCAGGCCGAGGCCGCCCTGACTCACTGGCAGACGCAGTGGCAGGAACACCAGAGCAAGGCTGCGCAGGCGCGCAACCAGGCCGATCTCCTGCGCCAGCGCATCGAGCACCTCGATGACCGGATGAATCGGGCTGCGGAGCGCCTCGAATCCCTTGAGTCCCAGTCTGGTGACTCGGCGGCCCAGAAGCTCGATGAGGAGCGAGTCACCGTCGAGGATGAGCTCGCAGCGCGGGAAAAAGACTTAGCCGTGCTCGTCGAGAAAATGGACAGTCTGCGAACTGAAATGGGCGAACAGCGATCGACGATCGAGTCCCTGCGCAATGACCTCGAGACTGCCCGCGCCGAGAGGCATGCGCGCCAGGCGCGCTTGGAATCACTGCGCGTCCTCAACCGCGGGGAAGACGACAGCGCTCTCGAAGAGTGGCTGGAGGAGGCCGGCCTGGGCTCCGAAGCGCGGGTGCTGGAATCCCTGGAGATCAGCGACGCGCGCTGGACCGCGGCGGTCGAAGTCGTCCTTTCCCGATGGCTCAAGGGCCTGATCTCCGACCGTGGACCGGAACTCCTCGAAAAGGGCCTGCCGCCGTTCGGCTTGACGGTGGCCGACCGGCGCGACGGCACCGCGGTGCCGGGCACCCTGGGTGCAGTGGTCACGGGTGCTGGCGCGCTCGGAGAGTTGCTCAACCGCGTGTACTGCGAGGACGACCATGCCCGGGCCCGCGAGCGCGCCGAACGCCTTGATGCGGGTCAATCGGTGGTCACGCCCGACGGTCTCTGGCTGGGAAGAGGCTGGTTCACCCAACAGCCAGCCGAATCGACGGAGACAGGTCTGCTCGAGCGCGAGAAGGAAATTCGCGGCCTGGATAAAGCGATCGAGGACGACTCCAAGCAGATCGAGGCCATCGAGCAGTCGCTGGGCAAGGCACGGCAGGCTCTGGAGGAACAGGAGTCCAATCAGCGCGAACTCGACGGCCAGCTGCAGCAGGCTCAGCGCCAGCGCGCCAAGGTGCAGGGAGATCTTGCGGGCATCGGCTCGCGTCTCGAGACTCTCAAGCGTCAGCGCGCGGCGGCGGATTCGGAGCGAGAGGCTCTGGAGAGTCGCCAGCAGGAGGACACGAAAGCCGTCGGCCAGGCCCGATCGGAGATGCAGGAGATTCTGGCTCGCATGGACTCAGCGGAGACCGAGCGTGAGCCCCTGCGAGAAGAAAAGACCCGCCTTGATGAGGCCCGGGAAGCCGCTCGCCAGGCCCAGCGCGAGGCCCGGCAGCAGCGCGAGGATTACTCGCTCAAGCTGGGCTCCGGCCGGGCCGGACTCGACTCGCTGCGCCAGTCCATCGCGCGCATGGACAATCAGGTCGGGCAACTACAGGCGCGCTACCTGGAACTCAGCGAAGCCCTCTCAAAGGGCGATGAGCCGGTCAGGGCCCAGCAGGAAAAGCGTGATGAGCTCCTGGATCAGCGTCTCGCCATCGAGAAGCGTCTGCGCGATGCGCGCGCCGAGGTGGAAGCGATCGAGGCCAAGTGGCGTGAGCAGGACGGCATACGGCAGCAGGCATCGGCCCAGGCCGAGGCGGTGCGGGTCGAGCAATCCGAACGCCAGCTGGCGCTGAAGGAGACTCAGCTCAAGGCGCAGGCGCTGAAGGAGCGGATCGAGGCCCTGGAAGCTGACCTCGACGCCTTGCTCGAGTCCCTGCCGGAGGGCGCGGAGCGGCAGAAATACCAGGAGGAGCTCGAGCGACTGGAAGAGAAGATTCGCAAGCTCGAGCCGGTTAACCTGGCCGCTATCGAAGAGGCCGAGGCCGAGACCGAGCGCAAGGCCTATCTCGACCGTCAGCACGCCGATCTGGAGGAAGCTCTGGCCACGCTCGAGGCGGCGATCGCCAAGATCGACCGCGATTCGCGAACACGCTTCCGCGAGACCTTCGAGCAGATCAACAAGAACATGGAAACCCTGTTTCCGCGCCTGTTCGGCGGTGGCCACGGCCACCTCGAGATGGTCGGCGATGACTGGTTATCCGCTGGGGTCGCCATCATGGCCCGTCCTCCGGGCAAGCGTATCGCGAGAATTCATCTGATGTCCGGCGGGGAGAAGGCGCTGACCGCGGTCGCCTTCGTGTTCTCGATCTTCAACCTGAACCCGGCTCCCTTCTGCCTTCTCGACGAGGTCGATGCGCCGCTCGACGACGCGAACGTCGGCCGCTTTTCCGAGATGGTGCGCGAGATGTCGGAGCAGGTTCAGTTCTTGATCGTGACCCACAACAAGGTCACGATGGAGGTCGCTCATCAGATGCTCGGCGTTACCATGCGCGAGTCCGGCGTCTCGCGGCTGGTCTCCGTCGATCTGGACAAGGCCGTCGCCCTTGCCGAGGCCTCCGCGTGACCCGCGCGACCTATCGAGAGCGTTGCCATCGTGGATAGCCTGCGCATCCTGTTGCTCCTGATCGGCCTGCTCGTGCTGGCAGCGATCGTCCTGTTTCACAAGCCTGCGGGGGAGTCGAAGCGCAACCATCAGCGCTGGCTCGGATCGCGGCGCGAGCCCGGCCTCGACAACTCGGACGAACCGGATCTCGGCGAGCGCCAGGAGCCGCGGCTCGACGTGAATCGTGGCCAGTCCTCGCCGTCCAATCTGGCCGCCGGCTTGGCTTCCGCGCGGGTGTTTGCTTCCGATCCGGACCTCGAGGACGAAGAAACCGAATCCGCCTCCGGTCGGGGACATCGCCAGGCGGCGCCCGACAAGATCGTGACGCTCTACGTGCAGCGTCGGGACGGACGGCGCATCAACGGCTCCGAACTCCTCGATGCCGCGATCAAGGCCGGCATGGAATTCGGCGAGATGAACATCTTCCATCGTCTGCACGAGGGTGCGACGGAACCCGTGTTCAGCATGGCCGATCTGACGGCGCCGGGCCATTTCGACCCGTCGAACTGGAATGTTTTCGACACCTCCGGCGTCACCTTTTTCATGACCCTTCCGGCGCCATTGACCGCGCTGGATGCCTGGGACGCGATGCTCGCGACGGCCAGTCGCATGGGCGAGCTGCTCGATGCAGACGTGCTCGACGATGCGCGCTGCCGCGTCAATCGCCAGCGTATCGCCCAGCTGCGGGAATCGATGCGCGAATACGATCGGCAGCACGGGCTGAATTCCTCGCGCTGAGGCATCCCTTGACCCAGGCCGATGCCAAACAGCGGCTCGAGGAGCTGCGCGAGAAGATCAACGAGCAGAACTACCGCTACTACGTGCTCGATGATCCTCTGATCAGCGACGCCGAATACGACCGGCTGTTCCGCAAACTCGAAGCGCTCGAGAACGAGCATCCGGAGCTGGTTAGCTCCGACTCGCCGACTCAACGGGTTGGCGCGGCACCCGCCGATGGCTTCGAGACCGTCGAGCACCGCGTACCTATGCTGTCCCTGGGCAATGCGTTTTCCGACGAAGAAGTCGAGGAATTCGATCAGCGCGTTCGCTCATCACTGGACCTGGAGTCGGTGACCTATCTGGCCGAGCCAAAGCTCGATGGCCTGGCAATCACGCTGCGCTATGAAGACGGCGAGCTGGTTCTAGGGGCCACCCGCGGGGACGGCCAGAAAGGCGAGAATGTCACGGGAAACGTGCGCACGATCCAGTCCATTCCCCTGCGCCTGCGCGGGAAGGACATCCCCGACGAACTCGAGGTCCGGGGCGAGGTCATCATGTCGCGTTCCGGCTTCGATGCGCTCAATCGTCGACTGGCCGAGGCCGGTGAGAAGCAGTTCGTGAATCCACGTAACGCGGCAGCCGGCAGCCTCCGCCAGCTCGATCCTCGAGTTACCGCGAAGCGGCCCCTGCGCTTCTACTGCTACGGAACGGCAAGCGAGGAGGGCATCCCCGCCTCGCAGTCCGGGGCCCTGGATCGCCTGAAGTCTCTGGGTCTGCCGGTCAGCGCAGAGGTGGAGAGAGTGGAGGGGCTGGAAGGCCTCCTTCGATACCACGAACACATCGGCGAGCGTCGCGCCAGGCTCGACTACGACATCGATGGCGTGGTCTACAAAGTTGACGACGTCGACCAGCAGCGCGAGCTGGGCTATGTCAGTCGCGCGCCGCGCTGGGCTCTGGCTCACAAGTTTCCGGCCCAGGAAGAATCGACCACCCTGATCGATATCGACGTGCAGGTGGGTCGGACCGGTGCCCTGACCCCCGTGGCGCGCCTAGAACCGGTGTTTGTCGGCGGCGTGACCGTGACCAACGCCACGCTACATAATCTCGATGAGATCCGGCGCAAGGACGTTCGTCCCGGTGACCAAGTGATCGTCCGCCGCGCTGGCGACGTGATCCCGGAAGTCCTTCGCTCCGTTCCCGAACAGCGGCCTGACAACGCGTCGCCGTGGCAGATGCCGGATTCTTGCCCAGCCTGTGGTTCGGCGGTCGAACAGGTCGAGGGGGAGGCTGCCGTTCGCTGTACGGGCGGCCTGGTCTGCCCAGCTCAGCGCAAGCGGGCTCTCGAGCACTTTGTCAGCCGCGGGGCCATGGATATCGACGGCATGGGCACTAAATTGATCGAGCAGCTCGTTGAGCGCGACCTCGTCGAGAGCCCCGCTGACCTCTATGGTCTCGATCTCGAAACGCTGACCTCCCTGGACAGGATGGGGGAAAAATCCGCGACCAATCTGCTCGAGGCGATCGAGGCGAGCAAGAAGGTGGCGCTTGGCCGCTTGCTTTACGCTCTGGGAATTCGAGAGGTTGGCGAGGTGACGGCACGGCAGCTGGCCCGGGGTTTCGGGTCCGTCGACAAGCTTGCCGCCGCCGATGTGGAGGCGCTCTGCGACGTGCCGGACGTCGGCCCGATCGTGGCGGAACATATCCATGCGTTTTTTCGCGAGCCCCACAATCAGGCCGTCATCGACCGGCTCTTCGAGCAGGGCGTCAGCTACGAGCCAGAGGCGGTGGTTGATCGCTCGTCTCTGCCACTCAAGGGCAAGACCTTCGTTCTGACCGGCGCGCTCGAGTCCATGCCGAGGTCGGAAGCCAAGCAAGCGCTGGAGGCCCGGGGTGCCAAGGTGACCTCGAGCGTGTCGAAGAACACGACCGCCTTGATTGCCGGCGCCGATCCCGGATCGAAGCTCGCTAAAGCGCGAGACCTCGGTATCGACGTTCTGAGCGAAGACGGTCTGTTCGAGTTGATCGAAAGCGCGTGATTTGGCCTCGATCAAATCCTGCCGGTGCCACGACGCCTAGAATTCAACCTCGACCATCCTTTTTTGCCGGAGCGCATCATGACTGAACACATCAAGGAAATCCTGGTTCCCGTTGACGGTTCGGAGAATTCAATTCGCGCCGCAAGATATGCGATTGAAGTCGCCAAGCCTCTGTCGATCGGAGTCCGCCTGTTCTACGTCTTCCCCGCTGCCTCGGTGGAAGTCATCGGCATGGCCGGGATGTCGAGGGCCGATATCGACCAGGCAGCCCAGGTGGCCGCTCAACGCGCTTTCGACCAGACCCGTGAGGGCCTCGGCGACGATGTCATCGACATGGAAGAGGAAACCTCGATGGGCGACCCGGCCGAAGAGATCATTCGCTACACCGAGGACGATCACGCAACTCTGGTGATCATTGGCCGACGAGGCCTGTCGCGAATGCAGTCTCTGATGCTCGGCAGCGTCAGCGATCGGGTGCTGAGGCACGCTCAGAGCCCGGTGATGGTGATTACCTGAGATTTGCGACGGGACGTTCGAGTCGTACCTCTGCGCTCAGCCCTCTGCGGATGATTTTGCGCTGCGGCTCCGCAGACCCTCGAGATAGGCATCGACCCGTTCTTCGAGCTGGCGCAGGGTTCCATTGTTGGCGATGACATGGTCGGCTTTGGCCAGGCGCGTGTTGCGACTGACCTGGGCCCGGAGGATCTTGAGGGCCTGATCTTCGGCGATACCATCGCGCTGTTTGAGGCGATCGATCTGAACCGTCTCGGGGACATCGACGACGACCACTTCGTCAGCCTCGCCGAACAGCCCGCTCTCGATCAGGAGCGGCACCACGAGAACGATCACCGGATCGGATCGGGCAGCCTCGATGTCTTGGTGAACCCGATCCCTGATCAGCGGATGGGTGATCGACTCCAGCTGCTTACGTGCCGCGTCGGAATCGAACACTCGCTGCCTCAGGGCCCGGCGGTCGAGGGCGCCGTCGGGCTGCAGGATATCCGCTCCGAATACCTCGACGATCCGGGCCAGGCCGGGCGTGCCGGGCTTGACCACCTGGCGCGCGATCACATCCGTGTCGACGACTCTGATCCCGGCCTCGGCGATGCGATCGGAAACGGTGGTCTTGCCGGACGCGATGCCGCCGGTCAGGACAACGATTCGGGGCGATTTCAGCGATCGGGCGATCATTCAAAAAGCACTCAACGGGCAGCACTGGCCCAGGCAATGAACCCTCAGGCTAACGGCAACACCGGCCGTGAGTCCAGCGAGGCCCGCGAGGGGCATACCGCTCAAAGCCGTCTCCCTGCGCTCGGCTGCAGGGATTATCCCCGACGCCAGCTGAAGAAGCGCTCGGCCCAGCGCAGCAGGCGCTCGGGCTTGGTGGCCTGCTTCCAGACGCCGGCGGCGTATTTATTGCCCTCGCTGAAAGTGGGGTAGACGTGGATCGTGCCCATGATCTTGTTCAGGCCCAGGCCATGGGTCATGGCGAGGACGAATTCCGGCAGCATATCGGCGGCGTGGGCCCCAACGATGGTGACGCCGAGGATCCTGTCCTTGCCCGGCTCGGTCAGCACTTTGACGTAGCCGTAGTCCGCGCTGTCGGCAATCGCGCGATCCAGATCATCGAGCTCGTAGACCGAGACCTGATGATCGACGTCCTGCTCGATCGCTTCAGCTTCACTCAGGCCCACTCGGGCGACTTCCGGGTCCGTGTAGGTTACCCAGGGAATCGCGTCGTAGCGCGTGCGGAACGACCAGAAGGGAGCGATCAGGGCATTGACGGCGGCCGACCAGGCCTGATGCGAGGCGACGTGGGTGAACTGATAGGGGCCGGCCGCGTCGCCGCAGACGTAGATATTGGGGAAATTGGTGCGCTGGAACCCGTCGCTGGCGATCCGCGACTGCTCGTCGAGACGCACGCCGAGCTCTTCAAGACCGTAGTCGGACACGCGCGTCCGGCGCCCGAGTGCGATCAGCAGCTTGTCAAATTCGAATCGAACCTCATCCCCTTGCTGATCGCAGACCAGGACCGACGCGTCTTCGACTCGCAGGGCGCGGGTCGAGGTCGCCAGCGTGGCGCCTTCGGCGGTTAGCTTCTTCGCCAGAAGTTCGCCGGCCGCCGCATCTTCGCGCGCAAGGAGCTGATCGTTCATTTCGACGACCGTGACCCGAGATCCCAGGCGGGTGAACGCCTGGGCGAGTTCCGAGCCGATCGGCCCGCCGCCCAGCACTACGAGTTTCTCGGGGAGCTCGTCGAGATCCCAGAGCGTGTCAGAGGTGAGGTAATCCGTTTGGTCGAGGCCGTCGATCGGCGGGACGAGCGGTTCGGCCCCTGTTGCCAGAACGATCGAGCGGGCGCTGATTCGACGCTCACCGACTTCGACCTCCCAGGGCGAGATCAAGCGCCCATGGCCCTCGATCACGTCGACGCCCAGACGGCGATAACGCTCCGCGGAGTCGTGCGGCGCGATCCTGGCGATGACGTCGTGCACGCGCGCCATGACCTCCTTGAAATCGAATTTCGCGCTCATCGCCTCGATGCCGAAACGCTGGCTTTCGCGGGCCTCGGCCAGCAGCTTGCCGGTCCGAATCAGGGCCTTGGAGGGGACACAGCCCGTATTGAGGCAATCGCCGCCCATTTCATTCTTCTCGATCAAGGCAACCTTGGCCTTGACCGTTGCGGCGATGTAGGCCGATACGAGGCCGCCGGCGCCGGCGCCGATGACGATCAGGTTGTAGTCGAAGCGTCGCGGGCGTGTATGACCCCGGTAGACCTTCCTTCGCTTGAGCCAGTTGAGCGTCCACCGCGTCAGAAGCGGCAGTAATCCCAGAAGAACGAATGCGGCGATCAGGCCTGGCGACAGGACATCGCCTGGGCCATCGATCTGAGCAAGCTGAGTGCCGGCGTTGACGTAGACCAGCGTGGCCGGCAGCATGCCGACCTGACTGACCCAGTAGAACGTCCAGGTCCGTATGCGAGTCAGCGCCATCAGAAGATTGATCAGCCAGAAGGGAAAGATCGGTACCAGTCTGAGGGCGAGGAGGTAGAACGCTCCGTCGCGTTCGACACCCTTGTTGATGGCCTTGAGGCGATTGCCGAAGCGCCTCTGAAGGGTGTCCCGGAACAGGAAACGGGCTGCCAAAAAGACCAGGGTGGCGCCGATCGTCGAGGCAAAGGACACGGCGAGCGTTCCCGCGACAACCCCGAACAAGGCGCCCCCGGCCAGGGTCAGAATTGCCGCGCCGGGGACGGACAGGGCCGCCATGGCGATGTAGACCCCGAGATAGATCAGCAGACTCAGAGCAAAGTGAGCCTCGACCAGTTCTAGAAGGCGGTCGCGCTGCTCCCTGAGCGTATCGAGATTGAGATACTGGCCCAGATCGAAGGCAAAGAAGGCCAGGATTCCGCTGAGAAAGAGCAGGAGGATCAGAAGTCTGAGAGCGATTTTGCGAGTCATCGAAGGAGGCGGACCTGTCGGCGTAAGGGAGTGGGCCTGTTCAGCTTACTTCAGCCTGCGGCATTCAACCATGCCAGCGTCCAGCGCTGATTCGTTCGATACCCGCAAGATCCGATCGGGATTCGATCGACTCGAAGCCGCGATCAGCCAGCAGGCCTCGGACGGCCTCGGCCTGGTCGTGGCCATGCTCGAGCATGAGCCAGCCGCCATAACGAAGCCTAAGCGGCGCCTGGTCGATCAGCCTGGCGATGAGTGCCAGGCCGCCTCGACTACAGCTGAGCGCGATCGAAGGTTCGAAACGAAGATCCCCGATCGCCAGGTGCGGATCGTCGTCGGCGACGTAGGGCGGATTGCTGATGATCAGATCAAAGCTGACATCGTCAAGCGCCTCCAGCAGATCACTCCGGAGAAACTCGACGCTCGTCAGCGCCAGCCTATCTCGATTGGCGGCGGCGACCGCAAGAGCATCGCGCGAGATATCGGCGCCGATTACCTGCCAGCAGGGACGTTCGGCAGCCAGCGTCAGCGCTATTGCCCCGGAGCCTGTCCCGACATCAACAGCGCAAAGCTCGCCGGCAGGCAGCTGCTCGAGGGCCAGTTCGACCAGGCCCTCGGTCTCCGGCCGCGGGATGAGAACGGCGGGCGAGACCTCGAAGGTTCGTCCAAAGAACTCCCGGTAACCGAGGATGTAGGCCACGGGTTCGCCGGCTTGCCGTCGCTCGAGCAATTCGGCGAAGTCCTCGGCGAGGCTCGGGTCCATCGGATCGTCGAGGTGGGACCAGATCCAGGAGCGGTCTCGATCGAGCAGAGACGCAAGCAGCAGCTCGCGATCGAACCGTTCGACCTGGGATGCCGGATTCTGCAGCGCCGCGCGAAAGCTTATCGACTCGCCGGTCATGGCAGCGCCCCGTGCTTCCCCTCAACAGGGAACGATTGCCGCAGCTCCGGAGTCCTACCATTCATGGGAAGAAAGACTTGGCCTGGCAGGGAGAGAGAATCTCAGCTCGAAGGAAAGAATGGTGGCCAGGGGCAGAATCGAACTGCCGACACGCGGATTTTCAATCCGCTGCTCTACCGACTGAGCTACCTGGCCAGATTTCCCTTCGATTTCGTAACGCCAACGCGTTCCACGAAGCCGCGTATTAGAACGTTTCGAGGGAATGAAGTCAAGCTCCGACTGGAAACTTGCAAGGACAACATCTTGATCGACGCGGGAGGTAATCAGAACGCCGTATGACAGGACCCTCTTTCCGACAGGGAAGCTCGTGCCTACTGGCTATCGTCTTGGCCACGATAGCCGGCTGCGCCGCGCTCCCCGAGCATGATGCCGCCGAAACGAATGCAGACGTCGTTGCGGCCGCAGGCGAACCCATCCGAAGCATATATGTCGGCCGTTTCATTCGCGACTGGCAGGTGATCGATCGAGACACGATTCGGCTGGACCTCGACCGTGGACGACGTTTTCTCGTCCGTTTAGGCCCACCCTGTTCCAGCGTGATCGATGAGGTCACCACTATCGAATTGCTGGCGAACCCTGGCAGCCACCTCCGCGTTTTCGATCAGGTTCGGGCTGGCGACATGCTCTGCCGCGTCGAAGAGATCCGGCCGGTCGAGGACAGCGCTTCGGACTCGGGAACCACTGAATGACTCTGTGCGGAGCGCGTTTCAGTTGGAAAAGCCGCAGGTCCAAGGGTGCGACCGGAGTGACCGTCGCGCCAGCGCAGAGTCATTCAGCGGTCGCCTAGCTCGATTCCGGCGGCACGTAGCCCGCCGCCTTGTCGAAGTCGCCTCCGAAGAGAAAGGCTTCGGCCTGTTGTTCGAGATATTTTCGATGCTCGGGATTAATCGGGCTGAGTCGGTTCTCGTTGATCAACAGGGTCTGGTGTGCCAGCCACTGCCGCCACGCCGGCCTCGATATCTCATTCAGGATTTTCTCGCCCAGCGGGCCAGGCAGGGGCGCTCGATCCAGCGCCTCCTCTTCTCGCTTCAAATAGCTGCAATGAATGGTTTTGCTCATGCGTTCGACGTCGGGAGCGTGGCTTCACGGCGAATGGTAGCACCGGGCGCCTGAAAACGGCGGTTCAGCCAGGCCAGGGTGCCCAGGCCGATTGCTAGCGGTAGCAGCCAGCCGAGGGTGTTGCTCAACTCCCCCTGCGTCGGCATCAGGCGAGCCAGACCGATCTGTGAAAAAGCGATATGGGTAGCGATACCGTTGCCGATCATGGCCCCGTAGTGCTCCCTGAGCCACCAGTTTCTCGGCGCGGCCGTTGAGCGGATTTGCCGGACCATCCCGACCAGGCTGACGATACCGATGGCGCCAAAGGGCACCAGAATCATCGCCAACGAGGTGTTCCAGCCGATGAACACCACGGCGGCCCCGCTTAGACCCAGCAGTCCCGTGGCGATTCGATGAAAGCGACCCAGAAAGGCCTGGCGATCATGCTTGAGGCGAATCGCCCTGACGCTTGTCGCGCAGCTATGGCTGACCAGGACGAGCAGATAGGCAAGAAAGACCGCGCCGATAAAGTTCCCTGCAAGGTAGGCTTTCATCGTCAGCGGGATGCCCGTCAACACGATCAGCGCCATGCACAGCAGATAGGCCTGGCCGATGCGGCGATGGCCATGCGTGCCTTTTTTCTTGACGGCGGCAAGCCAGAACAGCAGCAGCGCCAGCGTGCCGGCGATGGCGTGGAGAAGGGTAAAGGTCGACAGGGTCATGGTGCGCTCCTAAAGTCTCGGCTGGATGGCATCGGACCGCTCTGATCCGGGTGTGCCACCATGATGGGCCGCGGTCTCGCGCACCAAAGGTGCCGGAAGTCAGCGCTTCCGGGTGCCAGAAGTCATGACATGCCCTCGAGCGCTTGAGAAGTCCCGAGACTTGCGCGGATACTGAGGCCATGAACGACGAATCGCTCGCCTCGCGCCTGCTCAACCCACTGGCTCTGGCCTCGTATGTGGCCTTCGGCGCCGTCTGGTTCGCAAACTCGAGCCTGCTCGGGCGCGCCCCGTCCGAAGGCCCCTGGGCGGACGTGGCGCTGCTGGGCTTCCTGCTGTGCTGGCTGTGGTTTCTGATTTCCGACGAAGACGACCCGACGCCCGTCGCGATCAGCGTGCTGGTTCTGATGGGCGCCAGCATCTTCGGGCTGCTGCTGCAGGGCTTTTCCGGTTCGTCGCCGATCCTCCTCATTCTTCTTGCCACGCGCCTGGCGGTGATGTTCACCTGGCCCGTCGCCGTCGGCGTGCTGATTGCCATCAACGGCGCTTATTTCCTGATCCTGGACCAGGTCTGGGGCGCCAATCTGTCGAATTCCCTCATCAACGTCGCCGCCCACGGCTCGTTTCAGATGTTCGCCTTTCTCGTGCTGCGCTACGGGCGCGAGTCCGAGCGCATGGCCGAGGAGCTGCGCCTGGTCAACGCCGATCTGATGGCCACGCGAACGCTGTTGGCCGACAGCGCCAGGGACCAGGAGCGCCTGCGCCTGTCGCGGGAGCTGCATGATGTCGCCGGGCACAAGCTGACGGCGCTGAAGATGAATCTGCGCACGCTCCGTGCCCGCGCCGACGAATCGGGGCGCGAGGCGCTGGGCATCGCCGACGTGCTGGCGGGCGAACTGCTCGACGATCTCCGCGCGGTTGTCGCCCAGCTCAGGCGGGGCGACGGACTATCGCTTGAGCAGGGCATCCAGCAGCTTGCGGCGCCCCTCGGCGGGCTCGAGCTTCATCTGGACCTGGCCGATGAGTTCAGGATGGAGCGGGTGGTCGAAGCTCAGGCCTTCCTCGATGTCGCCCGCGAGGGCTTGACCAATGCGGTACGCCACGGACGTGCCAGCGTCGCCTGGCTGCGTCTGAGTCAGGGCGCCGGGTCCTGGCAGCTGCAGCTCGAGGACAACGGCAGGGTGAGCTGGCCGATCAAACCCGGCATGGGTCTTCAGGGCATGCGCGAACGCCTTGAGTCCCTCGACGGGTCGCTCGGCTACGAGCGCTCGGAGCGCGGCGGGCTGCGATTGACCGCGCGCCTGCCGCTGGAGGCGGGTCGATGAGCAGGTCAGGGGAGCTACGGCTGGCCCTTGCCGACGACCAGGCCCTGGTGCGCGAGGGCCTGAAGGCCATCATCAATCCGATTTCCGACATGACGGTGCTTGTCGAATGCGACACGGGGTTGGAGCTGATCCGGCGGCTCGAAGAAACGCCCGTCGATGCCGTGATCTCCGATATTCGCATGCCGGGACTCGACGGCATCGAGATGACGCGCCAGCTGCGCGCCGCTGGCAACCCGACGCCGGTGCTGCTGTTAACGACCTTCGACGATGAGACCCTGCTGCCCCGGGCAGCCGCGGCAGGCGCGCAGGGTTTTCTGCTGAAAGATGTGGCGCCGGATGATCTGGAATTCGCGATCCGCGAAGTGGCGGCCGGCCGCAGCCTGATGCAGCCGATCAGCACCGAGGGCGTTCGCAGCCGGTATCAGTATCGCGATGACAGCGCGCCGACGGACCATTTCGGCGCGCGCGAGATCGAAATCCTGCGGCTCCTCGCCGGCGGCTATTCGAATCGAGAAATCGCCCAGACCATTCACCTGGCCGAGGGCACGGTAAAAAACTACGTCTCGGAGATTCTCAGCAAGCTGGAAACCAGGGACCGAACACGCGCCGTCCTCAAGGCGATCACCTTGCGGATCATCTGATCGTCAGGACCCGAGATCCTTCAGCAGGCGCTGGACCGGGCGAGGAAGACCGAGGCGGTCGGCCTGGTCCGGTTTCACCCAGCGGCCGCCGGGCGAGTCAGCGATCTTCCTGCAGTCCTCGTCATCGACATGCAGGAAGTCCATGACCAGCCTGAAGTGGGAGAACTCGTGAACGATCGAGGCCAGGGATTCGCGCCTTGAACCGCAGCGAGGCGAAGGGTGGGACGCGCTTTCCGGGAAGCACCACAGGCCGCCCCAGATACCGGAGGGCGGGCGAGGCATCAGCAACACCTCGTCGTCCTGGTTTCGAATCACCAGGTACAGCGCCCGCCGCTGCGGTCGTTTCTTCTTCGGCTTCCTGCCGGGAAACTCAGAGACGCGCCCGGCTTTTCGGGCCAGGCAGTCGCGGCTTACCGGGCAAGCGCTGCAGGCCGGCGACCGCGCCGTGCAGAGCGTCGCTCCGAGATCCATGACGGCCTGGGTGTAGTCGGCGGCGTCGGTCTCGGGCGTGCGCCTTTCCGCCTCGAGCCAGAGCGCCTTTTCGACCGCCCGTCGCCCGGGCCAGCCTTCGATGGCCGCGTGGCGCGAGAGGACTCGCTTGACGTTCCCGTCCAGGATTGCGGCTCGCCGATTCCAGGCCTGCGCAAGGATGGCATGGGCCGTCGATTTTCCTATGCCGGGAAGGGCGTGCAAGAGCTCCGCGTCGGCGGGCAGAGCGCCGCCGTGCCGGTCGATACAGGCTCGCGCGGCTGCGTGCAGATTTCTCGCCCGGGCGTAGTAACCGAGCCCTGTCCAGGCGGCGAGGACGTCATCCAGATCGGCCCGGGCGAGGCGTTCGAGATCCGGGAAACGGTCCATGAAGCGATGGAAGTAAGGCACGACCGTCGCGACCTGAGTCTGCTGCAGCATGATTTCCGAGACCCAGACGCGATAAGGGCTTCGATCGATCTGCCAGGGCAGGTCGTGGCGGCCATGGACGCGCCACCAGTCGAGGAGGCGACCGGCGAAGGAGTCCGGGTCGATATCGGTCTGAGTCAATCGGCGCTGACTGGAAGCAGGGCGTGGACGAAAGTACCTGCATCGAACGGGCGCAGGTCGGCGGCGGTTTCGCCGACCCCGATGAAGCGGATCGGGATCTTGAGCTCTTCGGCCATGGCAAACATCACGCCGCCGCGGGCCGTGCCGTCGAGCTTGGTTACGGTGATGCCCGTCAAGGGCACGGCATCATTGAACTGACGGGCCTGTGCAAGCGCGTTCTGACCCGTGCCCGCATCGACCACCAGCATGGTCTCGTGGGGCGCCTCGGGATCGACCTTCTGCATGACGCGACGAACCTTCGCCAGCTCCTGCATCAGATGACCCTGGGTGTGAAGCCTGCCGGCCGTGTCCGCGATCAATACGTCGACACCGCGCGAGCGCGCCGAATGCAGCGCGTCGAAAATGACCGCCGCCGTGTCGGCACCGCTGCCCTGGGCCACAACGGGTACGCCGTGGCGCTCGCCCCAGGCCTTGAGCTGCTCCACCGCCGCAGCGCGGAAGGTGTCGCCCGCCGCGAGCATGACCGACTTGCCCTCATCGAGGTAGCGGCGCGCCAGCTTGCCGATCGTTGTCGTCTTGCCGACGCCATTGACGCCGACCATCAGGATCACGAAGGGCTTGCGCGACTCATCGACGGCGAGGAATTGCTCACAGGGCTCGATCAGGTCGTAGAGTTCGGCCTGGACCGCTGGAAGCACGGCTGCCGGTGAGTCGATCAGCCCCTGATCTATCGCCGCCTCGAGACGGTCGATGATCCGCGTGGTTGCAGCAATGCCCATGTCGGCGGTGAGCAGAGTCGTCTCGATTTCCTCGATCAATGCGCCATCGACCTGCCTGGCGCCGCTGACGAGGCGAAACAGCTCGCCCAGGCTGGCGCGAGAGCGCTCGAGGCGTTGCTCGAGCGGGTCCTGACCCGACTCCTCGACGGGCCGGACGGCGGTGGTCTCGACACCCCCGGACTTTTTTCGGCGGAATATGGAAAACATGCTGATGCTCCGACCTGTTTCGAGATGACCTGGAGAGCCGCACGCCGGGACGAAATCTTACGGCGGGCGCGGGACCGGCTATGCTATCACCATGGCGGGTAAGGTTCGGATCATCGCGGGGTCCTGGCGGGGCCGGAAGCTGCAGGTTTCAAGCCTGCCGGGCTTGCGTCCAAGCGGCGATCGCGCGCGCGAAACTCTGTTCAACTGGTTGGGTCCTTCGATACAGACCTGCCGATGTCTCGACCTGTTCGCTGGCACCGGCGTCCTTGGCCTGGAAGCCATCTCCAGAGGCGCTCGCAGCGCCGTCCTGATCGATTCTTCTCGCCAGGCGCTGGCTGCGATCGATCAGCAGACCGCGAGCTGGCCCGGGCGCGAACGCATCGAACTGGTCAACGCCGATGCGCTGCGATGGTTACCCCGGCGCAATCAGAGCTTTAATCTGGTTTTTATCGATCCACCGCACGGGCAGGGGCTGCAGATGCCCGCTCTGAGGCACCTTGCCGAGCATGGGCTGCTGGCCGCCGACGCGCGAGTCTGCGTCGAATACGGCCTCGGTGAGGACTGGTCCCGGGACGACGCGAGCTGGCTGGAAGAGCGCTTCGTTGCGCTCAAGTCAGCTCGTTTCGGGCGCGTGGCACTCGACCTGTATCGGGTCTGCTCGGGTCGATCGACGAAAGGATGAACGCTATACTCCGGCGTTGACCTCCCCGCTGAGCATCCCATGTCAAGCGCTCCCGACTATCAGGTCGCGGTTTATCCGGGCACATTCGATCCGCTGACGAACGGCCACACGGATCTGGTGCTGCGAGCCTCTCGAATGTTTCGCAAAGTGATCGTGGCAATCGCCGAAAGTCCCCATAAGCGGCCGGCGTTCTCCGTCAAGCAGCGCATGGACCTGGCCGATCGCGTGCTGGCGGAGGCCGGGGCGAAAAACATCGAAGTGACCGGCTTCACCACCCTTCTGGCCCATTTCGTCCAGGAACGGGGCGCAGGCGTTCTACTGCGTGGACTGCGCGCCGTCTCCGATTTCGAATACGAGTTTCAGCTTGCCTCGATGAATCGCCATCTGGTCTCTTCGGTGGAAACGGTCTTCCTCACGCCGGATGAAAAGCACAGCTTCATCTCCTCGACCCTGGTCAAGGAAGTGGCGCGCCTGGACGGCGATGTCCGCGAGTTTGTTCACCCGCTGGTGGCCCAGGCGCTGAAGGACCACTTTCGTTGACGCCATGCCTGGCGGCGTTTTCCTCGAATCAAGATAGGACCTATCCCATGCATATCGCGAATTCCAGATTCTCCCTGCTCGTTGCGCTGGCCGTCGTGCCAGGGGTGCTCTTCGCCGAAGGACCCGGCCGTTTCGCGGTGTCCAGCGCCCACGAGCTGGCGACCGAGGTCGGGATGGAAATCATGGCCGAGGGCGGCAACGCCTTCGACGCCGCGGTCGCCGTGTCGGCAGCCCTGGCCGTGGTCGAGCCGGCCTCGTCGGGAATCGGCGGCGGCGGGTTTTGGATTCTCGGCCGCTCCAGCGACGGCTGGGCGACGATGGTCGACGGGCGCGAAACGGCCCCGGCCGCGGCCCATGCGGACATGTACCTCGACGAAGAAGGCCAGGTCGATCGAGACCTGGCGATCAACGGGCCGCTGGCCGCGGGAATTCCCGGGGCACCGGCTGCCTGGGTGCATATCGCCGAGCGCTACGGCAGCAAGCCGCTGCCCGAGCTTCTTGCGCCAGCGATTCGACTGGCCGCCGAGGGCTTTCCTGTCGACGAAAAATTCCGCCGTCTGCTCGACTGGCGAGGCGAGGTCATGCAGCGCTTTCCGGAGACTGCGGCGATTTTCATGCCCGGAGGAGAGGTGCCCGACCTTGGCACCATCATCGAACAGGCCGACCTCGCCGAGGTGCTCAGGCGCCTGGCTGACGAGGGTCACCGGGGCTTTTATGAAGGTCCGACGGCCGCAGCGCTCGTTGCCGGGGCGCGCGAGGAGGGCGGCATCTGGACCCTGGACGATCTCGCGGCCTATCGGGTTCTCGAGCGCCAGCCGATCCGCCTTGACTACGAAGGCTACGAGCTGATTACCGCGCCGCCGCCGTCCTCGGGTGGGATCGCCATCGCTCAGATCCTCAATCTGATCGAACCCTACGCGCTCGAGGACCTTGACCAGGTCGGCCGGGTTCACCTTCTTTCCGAGGCCATGCGCCGAGCCTATCGCGATCGCGCGCTCTACCTCGGCGACCCCGATTTCGTCGATATTCCGACGGACATGCTCCTGAGCGAGGACTACGCCGCCGGTCTGCGGGCCAGTCTGCGCCTCGATCGTGCCACGCCTTCATCGAGCCTTGCCGGCGACCCCTCGCTGCTGCCGGAGAGCGATAACACGACCCATTTTTCCCTGATCGATGCCGACGGCAACATGGTTTCGGCCACGCTGACCGTGAACCTGCCCTACGGGTCTGCCTTCGCGCCACCTGGCACGGGCGTGCTCCTGAACAACGAAATGGACGATTTTTCTGCCGCCGAGGGCGAACCCAATGCCTACGGGCTAATCGGCTTTGCCGCCAATGCGATCGCGCCGGGCAAGCGCATGCTTTCGTCCATGTCGCCGACGCTGGTGCTGGGCCCGGATCGAACGGCCATGCTTGGAACGCCCGGGGGGTCGAGGATCATCACCATGGTGCTCCTGGGCCTGCTCGATTTCATCGACGGCAACGGACCGGAGTCCTGGGTGGGTCTGTCACGCTTTCACCACCAATATCAGCCCGACCGCATCTCCCTCGAGCCCGATACGCTGCCGCCGGAATCGATCGCCAGGCTCGAGGCGCTGGGTCATGAGGTCGATGTCCGTGAGCGCACCTGGGGCAACATGCATGCGGTCATGTGGGATCGGGCGACGAACGAGCTGAGTGCCGCTCATGACCCGCGCTGGGTTTCCGGTGGAGCCGAGGTCAGCTCCGGCGCGCCATGACGACGGTCGAGGTCGTTTCCGCAGGAACGTGATCTGGAGCACAGAAGAAAAGGGTTGGTTCCGTTAATTTCTTAGTGGGTTGCAGTGCCGAGGAGCACGCGTGATGGAGACATTTCTCGGGGGGACGATCGGACTTCGCGGGGACGAAGACCTGATTTTCAACGATCGCTTCGTCGATAGGAGTTCCGAGCCCGCCGACTTCGCCTGGCGGGTGCTCGAGCGGGCGACCTACGGCGCCCGCCCTCAGGATATCGCGGCCTTTCTGGCCCTCGGCGATAGTGATGACGAGCGCCTGAACGCCTGGCTCGACCAGCAGCTCGACGTCTCGGCGCTGCCGGGCAACGAACTCGAAACCCGTCTCGCCTCCCTGGGCTTCACCACCCTGGACAAGCCGATCACGCAGCTCTGGAGCGATCACGTTCGCGGGGGCATGACCGACTGGCCTCAGCGCTACTACCCGGTCGGCGAAAGCGATGCTGCGCGCTGGCTGCGCGCGGTCTATTCCGAGCGCCAAGTCTACGAGATGATGGTCGAGTTCTGGCACGACCATTTCAACGTCGCCGGCTGGGATTTCAGCATCGCTCCGGTCTTTGTCCAGCACGATCGTGATGCGATCCGGCCCGAGGCGCTGGGCAACTTCAGGACCCTGCTCGAGTCCGTTGCCACCAGTACGGCGATGCTCCACTACCTCGACAATCTATCCAATCGCAGCGGGGGCTACAACGAGAACTGGGCGCGCGAGCTACTGGAGCTGCACACGCTCGGTGCCGACGTGTATTTCCCCGGCGCGGCCCACGGCAACGTGCCGATCGGCGAAGATGGCCTGGCGACCGGCTACAGCGATGCCGACGTCTACGACGTCGCGCGCTGCTTCACCGGCTGGACCGTTCGCAACGGGCACTGGCAGTTCCCGGATACCCCCGAATTCGACACGGGCGAATTCTTCTACTACGCCAACTGGCACGAGGGTGGCAGCAAGTACGTCCTCGGCAACTGGCTGCAGCCTTCCGGTCAGCAGCAGGCACGCGATGTCATGGACCTGCTGGCGCGCCATTCGGCGACGGCGAGGCACCTGGCGACCAAGCTCTGCCGTCGCTTCATTGCCGATGAGCCGCCGCAGGCACTCATCGATTCCACGGCGGCGGTCTGGCAGGCCAGCTGGCAGGCGCCGGATCAGATCGCCCAGGTCATGCGCCACCTCCTGAGCTCCGACGAATTCAAGTCCGGGCAGGGCCGGAAGGTGCGCCGCCCCTTCGAGCTGGTGGCGAGCGCCATTCGGAAGATGGATCCGGACTTCGCGCCGCGCCAGTTCAGCGCTTGGACGCCCTACGGCGCGTTCTTTAACCGCTTCCAGCAGGCCGGCCACGGCTCCTTTCGCTGGCCCGCTCCCGACGGTTATCCGGACACGCAGACGCGCTGGACCTCGGCGTCGGTCATGGGTCAGAGCTGGCGTCTGCTGAGCCTATTGCCCGAACTCCGCCAGTCCGAAGAGGGGCCATTCCTGCTGAACATCCACAGCATCACGATCGATGCTTTCCCGGATGCAGGGGATCGAACGGCGATCAATCTCGTCGATTTCTGGAGCGCGCGCCTGGTCAACGGCGACATGGAGGAGGGGCGGCGTCAGGTTGCCATCGATTTCCTGCGCCAGAATGCAGACCCCGACGAGGCCCTCGACCTCACCAGCGATCTTCCGAACGGAGGCTGGCAGGGCAACGACCTGAAGCGTCACTACACCCCCGTCAGGCTGCGCGCGACGGTGTCGCTTATTCTGATGTCACCGGAGTTCTATCAGCGATGATCAGTCGACGCGATTTCATCAAGGCCTGCTGCGCCGCGGCCGCGACCGGTGCCAGCGTGCCGGGCATGGCCTACTTCAATCCGACCGCTCCGGGCCGAGGCGTCGGGAACGACGTCATCGTCTATCTGTTTTTGCGCGGCGGCATCGACGGCCTGCACCTGGTGGTGCCGGCTTCTGGACCCGAACGGATCGCCTACGAGGCGATTCGCCACCCCGGTGTTCTGATTCCCGACACCGATTTGCGCCCCCTCGATTCCCTTGGGCGCTGGGGGCTCCATCCACGAGCCGGGGGCGGGGCGGGTGCAGACGTCGGTTCAGCACCGCAGTGGCTGCAGCGCCTCTGGGTGCAGAACAAGCTGGCCATCGTTCAGGGCTGCGGAATGTCATCGGCGCTCTCGCGCAGCCACTTCGACGCCCAGGCCTGGATGGACCTGGGTACGCCGGGCAGCAAGAACACGCCGACGGGCTGGATCACGCGCTACCTCAGTAGCGCCACGGGCCTTCCCGAGCCCGAGCTGAGCTCGGTTTTCGGCTTTTCCTCGACTCTGCCGCTGTCGCTGCTGGGCAACGATCAGGCTTTTACCGTCAACAGTGCCGAAGAATTCCGTGTCGATGGCTTTCACTGGTCCTGGGACGATAACGATTCGACGATCGCGGGGCATCAGGGGGCGCCTACACGCCTGTCCGATCTCTGGGCGCAGGGCGGCGGACTTCTCGGCGACAAGGGACGAACCACGGCGGAAGCGCTGGGTCTGATGCGTGATATGGCATTCGACAGCTACCAGCCCGAGGGCGGCGCGGAGTATCCCGGTGGCGGCCTCGGCGTTCAGATGCAGAATCTGGCTCAGTTAATCAAGCAGGATTCCGGACTCGTGGCAGCGACCCTCGATTACGGCGGCTGGGACACGCACGACGGACAGGGCCTGCCGCAGCCGGGAAATCCTGATCACTACGACTATTACGGGAATCGTCTGGAGGGCCTGGCGCGATCGGTCGACGCTTTCTATACCGACCTCTCCCAGTCCTCGCAGGGCAATCTAATGAACCGGGTTACCGTCGTTCTGCTCAGCGAATTCGGTCGCAAGGTGCGCGGTAATCAGTCCAACGGTACCGATCACGGCTACGGCAACGTGGCGATGGCGCTCGGCGGTCGCGTCAACGGCGGACAGTTCTACGGGGGCTTCCCCGGCCTGGATAAATCATCGCTCTTCGAAAGCCAGGACCTGGCGGTGACCACCGACTATCGCCAGATCATGGCGGAAGCGCTGGTCAAAAGGATGGGTTTCCCGTCCAGCTCCCTGGAACAGGTATTCCCGGGCATGGGCGCTTATCAACCGATGGGTATCTTCCAGGCCTGACTCGCCGGGCCGTGGCATCGCTGGCTGCGAGGCCTCAGCTGACCGGACCTGCTTCCATTCGCCTTTAATCAGCGATACAATAGGGAGTTTTGCTGCTACAGCAGTTTCTGGCGCGCGGGGCTCCCGCGGGCTTCCCGAGAGATTACGGAGTTACCATGGTCAAGATTCGACTCAGCCGCGGCGGCGCGAAGAAGCAGCCCTTCTACCACATCATCGTTACCGACAGCCGCAATCGACGCGACGGTCGCAACATCGAACGGGTCGGCTTTTTCAACCCGGTCGCCCGCGGCAATGACGAGCGCCTGCGCATGGACACGGAGCGTGTCGATCACTGGGTGGGGCAGGGCGCGCAGATGTCAGAGCGCGTATCACATCTGTTCAACGAAGCACGTAAGGCGCAGCAGAGCGCCTGATGAGCGACCCGGGGTCTGTTGAACGCGTCCAGGTCGGACGCGTCATCGGACTCTGGGGTGTTCAGGGCTGGGTGCGTATCTTTTCAGATACTCAGCCGCCCGATGCCATCTTCTCCTACCGGCCCTGGGCGATCGGTCCTAGCGGCCAGTCCTTCGAAATCGCTGACTGGCGACGCCAGGGTCCCCGTCTGATGGTCCAGCTGTCGGGTGTCGACGATCCCGATCGGGCGGCCGACCTGATCGATCAGATCATCGAAGTCGATCGTTCGATCCTGCCCTCGCCGGAGTCAGGGAGCTACTACTGGTCTGATCTGATCGGCCTGGAGGTGGTCAACCTCCAGGGGCATTGCTATGGCAGGGTGGGGCGCCTGATCGAAACCGGCGCCAACGATGTGCTGGAGGTTCAGTCCGAGGAGGGTGAGGCGGTGCTGATTCCCTTCGTTATCGATCGATTCGTGCGCGAGGTCGACCTCGACAATCGCCGCATTGCCGTCGACTGGCCGATCGAATGGACGCAGTGAGAGCAGGAACTGAGCCTGCGTCTGGGCCGACGCCGACCGCGCCATCCTCGAAGGCAGGCTGAAATCGTCATGCTGCAGCGAATCGATGTCATCACGCTGTTTCCAGAATGGTTCGAGGCGTTCCAGTCCGTCGGCCTGACGGGGCGCGCGCTCGCTGAGGGCGCCGTCGAATTCAGGGCCTGGAATCCGCGCGACTTTGCCCCTGGCGTACACCGCAGCGTTGACGATCGGCCGTTCGGAGGCGGTCCGGGAATGGTCATGCGCCCCGAGCCCCTGGCTCGCTGCATCGAATCGGCCCTCGCCGATGGAGACGCCGCCTCGGTGATCTATCTCAGCCCTCAGGGGCGGCGTCTGGACCACGCCGGCGTTGTCGAGCTGGCCGAGCGTCGCCGCCTCATTTTGCTTTGTGGCCGCTACGAGGGTGTGGATCAGCGCGTGATCGACTCGCTGGTCGATGAAGAATGGTCGATCGGTGACTACGTCTTATCTGGTGGCGAACCTGCCGCCTCGGTCATCATCGATTCAGTCCTTCGCCAGCTTCCCGGCGTTCTCGGTCACGCGGACTCCGCCCAGGAGGATTCCTTTGTAGAGGGCCGTCTCGACTGTCCCCATTTCACGCGGCCGGAGCGCTGGCGTGATCAGATCGTGCCCTCCGTCTTGCTGAGTGGTGATCACGCACGCGTAGCGCGCTGGCGTCGTGCCCAAGCCCTTCACAGGACGCGTCGCCTGCGGCCAGACCTCCTCGAATCCAGCCCCGAGAATGCGGCGGATCGCGATGCGCTGGACGACTTTCCGGAAGAAAAATAAGCCATATCGACGCTTTGCGCGGATTTTGACTCCACAAAGCCGGCAAAAGGCGCTATCATAGCCGGCTATCCAACGTCACACCCCGTGTGATGCGTCCAACGACCGGGAAGCTACATGGCCATGAGCAATATCATCGAAGAATTAAACAACGAACAGACTCAGCGCGACATTCCGAAGTTTTCAGCCGGTGATACGGTCGTGGTCAACATCTGGGTCCGCGAGGGCGATCGGCAGCGCGTCCAGGCTTTCGAAGGCGTGGTTATCGCGAAGAAGAATCGCGGCGTGAATTCAGCCTTCACCGTTCGCAAGATTTCTCACGGCACCGGCGTTGAGCGGGTCTTTCAGACCTTCAGCCCGATCATCGACTCGATCAACGTCAAGCGACGCGGCAAGGTGCGCCGAGCCAAGCTGTTCTATCTTCGCGATCTCGAGGGCAAGGCTGCTCGAATCAAGGAGAAGTTGACGCGCCGCAGCGCCTGAATCAGGCCGCGTCGACACGGATCTTTCAGCGGGCCCGTCGGAAATGTTCCGACGGGCCCGTTTGTCGTTAGCTCGGATTTCCTCAAGCCCTCCAATTTCGACCTAACGCCGAATCTGGGCGCGCTTTCGGCGCTGCCCCTTCTCTCAGCATGAAAGCCTCTTACCTGCGCCGAATCATGAATCTCTGGCCGCCCTTCTGGGCCGCTGGAATTCGTGTCCGCCATATCGCTGACGATTATTCGGAAGTGCGGGTCCGTATGAAGTTGCACTGGTTCAACCGAAATTACGTCAAGACGCATTTCGGTGGCTCACTGTTTGCGATGGTCGATCCGTTCTACATGCTGATGTACATGAATCGAATCGGGAAGGAATACGTCGTCTGGGATAAGGCCGCTTCGATCGAGTTCGTTCGACCGGGCCGCGGTACAGTCAGCGCGCGCTTCGTTTTGGATGAAGGAATGCTTGCCCGCGCGCGTGAGGAGGCGGCCGATGGTTCGCCTGCACTGATCGATCACTCGATCGAAATCGTTGATGAGGAGGGGAAAACCGTCGCACGCAGCGTCCGAACGCTTTATTTTCGCCTGAAGCCGCGCTATCGGCCTTGATGGCCTCTCGGGGCGAAGTCAGGAGGCCTTTTTGGCAGCCGCCTTCAGCTCAGCGGGGCTGTCCTCATCGGATTTTTTGGCCTTTTGGTCGGCAAGCTCCGGCTCAGGCTTGACCCCCGCACCCGCGGCCAGGACTTCGCTGTTGCCGTTGAACTGGGCCCCGGATTCGATCACCAGCTGTTGAACGGAAATCGAGCCCGACACCTGTCCGGTGGCGACGATTTCCAGGCGCTGGGCCCGGATCGATCCCTCGAAGTGACCGCTGACCATGACCGTGTCAGCGCGGAGTTCGCCATCGATTCTGCCCTCGATGCCGATGGAGACCTCGCCGTTCGATTCGATCTTGCCCTCGACGCTGCCGTCGACGTGCAGGCTATCGGTCAGGGAGAGGTCGCCGACCAGTTGTGTGCTTGCAGCGATGACGGTCGTTCCGGGACGCTTGCGGTCCGGCGTATCACCTCGACTAATGATTCCCATTCGACTCGATCCTCTTCAGCAAATACGCGATCATAATCCGTCATCGACCAGTGCAGGAAGGGCATCGGGTCGAGCCGGCGATTGAGGTGCCGGACTTCATAGTGCAGGTGCGGGGCTGCGGAGGCGCCCGTGTTGCCCGAATAGCCGAGCAGCTGGCCGCGCTTCACGTAGCTGCCCACCTGAACGTCGATGTCGCTCATGTGGCCGTAAACGGTCGAAAAACCGTAGTTGTGCACGATCTTGACCATCTTGCCGAGACCGCTATTGTGATGAAAGGAGGCCCATTCGATCACGCCATCGGCCCCTGCGTAGATGGGTGTTCCGACCGGAGCTCGCAGGTCGACGCCGCCGTGCATCGCCATGCGCTCGGAGATCGGGTGCAGGCGCATGCCGAAGTTACTTGTGACGATTTCGTTTTCCACCGGGAAGCCGCTCGGAATCGATTCGAGCATCAGGCGTTTTTCGAACGCCGTCTGGCTGGCCGTGTCGATGCGCTGGGCCAGCGGGCGTTCCGGCTCAGCACGCAGGCCAATCATGATCTCGATGCTCTCCAGTTCGTCGCGCATGGCCAGCAGGGAGGAGGCTCTTTCCTCGACCTCGGCCTGCAGCAGCGCGCGCTCTTCGGCCAGGGAGCTATTTGTGGCGAGGATGTCGGCCTGCCGCTCTTCGAGATCGGCGAGCTCCATATTCAGTCCGCTGACTCGGCTCGTCAGGCCGTACAGCAATAGAGCGCCGGTCAAGGCGACGACCAGCCCGGTCGCGACCGTTCCGGCCAGCGCTCGACGCATCAGCTGCGACAGCGTGAAGTGTCGCGCGCCGCGGTAGTCGGTGATCGTGATCAGATAGCGATTTCGCATTCACTCGGTACTTTGATGGCGACGTTAAGACCCGTTCAACCAGCGTCCTGCTTGGTGGTGTTATAGCTGGCGGAGCGGAAACGGCCGACCATTATGCGGACGGGCCGTCGATGATGCAAATCACCGCCTGCCCTTCTGGATGATCGAGCGCCCAAGGCGGGTCGCTGCCCTTGATTTTCGGGCCCCGGAGGCCTATCTCCGGGGGAGGTCAAAACAATCCACCAAGCAGAAGCCATGAGTCAGAATTCACCCGAAACCCGCGCGTTCGACACGGAGGTTCACCAACTCCTCAAGCTGATGATCAACGCGCTCTATTCGAATCGCGATATCTTCCTGCGCGAATTGATCTCGAATGCATCCGATGCCAGCGACAAGCTGCGCTTCGAGGCGCTAACCAATGACGCATTGAAAGGCCTCGATCAGGACCTGGCTGTCGATATCAAGTTCGATAAGGATCAGCGCCAGCTCATTATCCGCGATCAGGGCATCGGCATGAATCATGACGAGGTCATCGAAAACCTCGGCACGATCGCGCGGTCGGGGACCCGACGTTTTCTCGACTCCCTCTCCGGAGATCAAAAGCGCGATGCCCAGCTGATCGGTCAGTTCGGCGTCGGGTTCTACTCGGCTTTCATCGTCGCCGACCGGGTGATCGTCGAGACGCGCCGCGCCGATGAGCCGGCTGAAAAGGGCGTTCGCTGGTCATCGACCGGCGAAGGGGACTACCAGATCGAATCCATCGATCGACCGGAGCAGGGCACTCGGATCGAGCTCCATATCCGAGAAGATCACCTCGATCTGCTGGATCGCTGGACGCTCGAGCGCATCATTCGCCATTACTCGAATCACGTCGCCTTTCCGATTCGCCTGACGGTTCCACCTGAGGCAGAGTCCGACAGCGACGATCAGTCGGCAGCCAAGGACGAGCCGAGCGTCGAGGTCGTCAACGACTCCCTGGCGCTCTGGTCTCGGCCCAAGAGCGAGCTCGACGATGAGGACTACAAGAGCTTCTATCGCAGTCTGGGTACGGATGCCGGCGATCCGGTCAGCTGGGCGCATCATCATGTCGAGGGCAGCCAGAGCTACAGCCTGCTGCTCTATCTGCCGGGGCAGGCCCCCTTCGATCTATTGATCAACCGAGATGACCGCGAAGGCCTCAAACTCTACATCCAGCGCGTTTTCATCATGGACGCGGCCGAGCAGCTTCTGCCCCGCTATCTGCGCTTCATGCGCGGCGTCGTGGATTCCGCCGATCTCCCCCTCAACGTCTCCCGCGAGCTTCTGCAGGACAGCCCGCTTTTGAGAAAGATTCGCGCCACCGTCGTCAAGCGAAGCCTCGATCTGATCGAGAAGCTGGCCGGGCAGGGCGGCGAGGACTGGACGCGATTCTGGAATGCCTTCGGCAGCATCCTGAAGGAGGGCGTGATCGAGGATTTCGAGCAGCGCGAGCGGATCGCTTCCCTGCTTCGCTTTGCCTCGACGCAGGCCAGCGATGGTGAGGCGCCGACGGTCGGTCTTGATGACTATCTGGATCGCATGCCGGAGGGACAGGATACGATCTGGTATCTGACCGCTGATAATCAGCGCGTTGCCAAAGCCAGCCCGCACCTGGAAGCGTTCCGTGCAAAGGGCACCGAAGTGCTGCTTCTGACCGAGCGCATCGATGAGTGGCTGGTTTCGCATCTGGCAGACTACAAGGGCAAGGCCCTGAAATCGGTCACTCGCGGTCAGGCCGACGAGTCGAAAGCCGAGGCGCAGGCCGATGAGCAGTCGCTGGCGCTGGCGGGTCGAATCAAGAAGTCTCTGGGCGATCGCGTCGGGAACGTTAAGCCCGGCAACCGCCTGACCGATTCGCCCTCTTGCCTGATCGAGGATGAGCACGGCATGAGTCTGCAGATGCAGAAACTGATGCGCCAGGCAGGCCAGGAAGTGCCGGAAACGACGCCGGACCTCGAGATCAATCCAGGTCATCCGCTCGTTCGATCGCTCGCTGAGGAGAGCGAGGGAGGGCGCTTCGATGATCTCGCCGCGGTTCTCCTCGACCAGGCGCTTCTGGCCGAGGGCGCCCAGCTCCCCGATCCCGCCGCCTACCTGAAGCGAGTGAATGCGCTGCTTGTCGGCGGCGCATCCTCTGATGACGCAATCACGGCCGAGTCTGAGCCCGAGCCTCCAGGCCAGAGATCGGCCGATGGCTGAACCCATCGAGCCTGCCGTGAGCCCGCCGAACTGGCGGGCTCGCCTTGCAGTCTGGCTGCAGGATAGGGCGTTCAGCCGATTCATCATCGGCTTGATCATTCTCAATGCCGCGATTCTGGGCCTGGAAACCTCCCCCACCATCATGGCCACGGCCGGGGGGCTGTTGATCTGGACGAACAAGATCATCCTCGCCATCTTCGTTGCCGAGATCGCGCTCAAACTGCTCGCTTTCGGTCCGCGCTTCTTTCGGTCCGGGTGGAACATCTTCGACTTCCTGGTTGTCGGTATTTCTCTCCTGCCCGCCTCCGGACCACTGGAAATTCTGCGGGCGCTACGCATCCTTCGGGTCCTGAGACTCCTGTCCCAGGTTCCCAAGCTGCGCCTGATCATCGAGTCGCTGATGCGCGCGCTTCCCGGCATGGGCTGGACGTCGCTCCTTCTGATGCTCGTGTTCTATGTTTTCGCCGTCATGGGAACGATGATGTTTGGCCAGGCCTTCCCCGAGCTCTGGGGGGATCTGGGTCGCAGCCTCTTTACCCTGTTTCAGGTCATGACCCTGGAATCCTGGTCGACGGGCGTTGCGCGACCGATGTTCGATGCCTACCCCTGGGCCTGGGCCTTCTTCGTCCCGTTCATCCTGGTGTCGAGCTTCATGGTGCTGAACCTGTTCATCGCGATCATCGTGACGGCAACTCAGTCGATCCACGCCGACGAGGAAGAGGAGCAGCGTCGTGAGCTGATGGCGACCCTGGCGCGTATCGATGCCCGCCTGGAGCGCCTCGAGGAGCGCCAACCGCGAGCCGGCGCCGATTCATGAGCGATGCGGTGCGTCTCGACAAGTGGCTCTGGGCCACGCGCTTTTTCAAAACGCGCGGCCTGGCTCAGCAGGCCATCCGAGGCGGTAAGGTCGACATCAACGGCCAGAAGCCGAAACCCTCGCGCCTGGTGCGCGTCGATGACGAGCTCGAGATCGGACGTGGCGAGCTCCTCTTCGGTGTTCGAGTCCTGGGTCTGATCGAGCGCCGGGTCTCGGCCGAGCAGGCGCGCCAGCTCTATGAGGAATCATCGGAGAGCGTCGAGCGCAGGGAGGAACAGCTGGCCCGGAAACGCGCGGCACGTGAGGCCGGCGAGCGAAGCCGGCGGCCGGACAAGCGCCAGCGACGAGAAATCCAGCGCCTGCGATCGCGCAATCGCTGACGCTTCCGGGACCAGGGCCTGGCTGACTCGATCAGTAGCGCAGGCGGACACGGCGAATGCCCGATAGGCCGTCGATGGCCGCCAGCAGGTCGCTGGTCGGCTCGACGGACCAGTTCTCACCGAGTTTGAGCAGGGCCTGCGCGGACTGATTCTCGTAGCGCACGATGATTGGCGTCTGGCCGCTTCGATAGGGGTGCAGGGCGGCAGCGAGGTCCTGGTCGAACTCCTTGCCGGCTTCCTCGAGTTCGATTTCCAGTCGCTGAGCAAAGCGGCTCCGCGCCTCATCGACGGCCATGACCTCCTCGGCCACCATCCGGTAGCCGCCGCGGAAGTTGTCGACTTCGACTCGGCCTCGGACAACGATAATCTCATCGCCGAGCAAGCGATTGGATACCCGCTCGAACAGCCCCTCGAAGATGGCGACCTCGAGGCGTGCGGTGCTGTCATCGATGGCCACGAAAGCGCCTTTGCCCGGGCGCTTGCGAATGGCGACGATCAGGCCCGCCAGCGTCATCTCGATCCCCTGACGCCGACCCCGCCCTCCCTCCTGGTCCTTGCTCCGACCCAGGCGCTGCCCGAGCTGATCCAGACCACAGGTGATGAAGTCCGAAACCTCCTCGCGGATCTCATCCATCGGGTGGCCGGATAGATACAGACCGAGGGCCTCACGCTCGGCTCGGAGACGCTGGCGCCCGGTCCAGGGACGCACCTCGGGCACCTCGGGCGCGCGGGCCGGATGGGTCTGATCGTCGAGGCTGGCCATGCCGAAGAGGCTGGCCTGACCGGAAGCCCGGTCGGTCTGGAACCGCTCGGCTTCTGCCAGGCACTCGGGCAGGGCGGCCATCAGGGCGGCTCGATTGCCGTGGATCCCATCGAAGGCGCCCGATCGCAGGAGCGTCTCGAGCGTGCGCCGATTGAGTTTCCCGAGGTCGACCTCGCGGCAGAAGGTCGAGAGCGAGTCGAAGCCGCCGACTCGCTCTCGAACCTCGACGAGATTGTGCACGGCACCGGCACCGACACCCTTGATGGCGCCGAGACCGTAGCGAATGGCCTCGTCCTCGACCTTGAAGCGGTAGACCGAACGGTTGATATCGGGCGGCAGGATGGCCAGGCCCATGGCCTTGCAGTCCTCGATCAGGTTGGAGATCTTGTCGGTCTTGTCGAGATCAGCCGACAGGACCGCGGCCATGAACTCGGCCGGGTAGTGGGCTTTTAGCCAGGCCGTGTGGTAAGCGACGAGGGCGTAGGCGACGGAATGGGATTTATTGAAGCCGTAGCGCGCGAAGGTTTCCATCAGGTCGAAGATCGAAGCCGCCTGCTGATCGTCGATGCCGTTTTTCGCAGCACCCTCGAGGAAAATGGCGCGCTGCTTGGCCATTTCCTCGGGTTTCTTCTTGCCCATGGCTCGGCGCAGGAGGTCGGCGCCGCCAAGGCTGTAGCCGGCCAGGTCCTGAGCGATCTGCATCACCTGTTCCTGGTAGAGGATCACCCCGTAAGTGTCGGCCAGGATCGGCTCAGCGAGCGGATGAGGGTATTTGACCGGCGCTTTTCCGTGCTTTCGGTTGATGTACTCATCGACCATGCCCGCATCGAGGGGACCCGGCCGGTAGAGCGCGACGGCCGCGACGATATCGTTGAAGCCATCGGGCCTGAGCTTGCGCAAAAGCTCCTTCATGCCCGGTGATTCAAGCTGGAAGACGGCAGTGGTGTGGGCGGCCTGAAGCAGCTTGTAGGCGCTCTCGTCGTCCAGGGGCAGCGTGTCCAGATCGAGCGGCTCATCGCCACGCTCTCTTCGATCCTGGTTGATGAACTTCAGCGCCCAATCGATGATGGTGAGATTGCGCAGGCCGAGGAAATCGAACTTGACCAGGCCGACCGATTCGACGTCGTTCTTGTCGTACTGGGTCAGGATCGATTGACCGTCCGGCTCGGTGTAGAGCGGGGTGAAATCCGTCAGCGGCCCCGGCGCGATGACGAGGCCGCCGGCATGCTTGCCGGCGTTGCGCGCCAGCCCTTCGAGAGAGCGGGCCAGGTCGAGGACCGAGCGCGTATCGTCCTCTTCCTCGTAGCGCTTGGCCAGCTCGGGCTCTTCTTCGAGGGCCAGCTCAAGGGTCATGTCGAGCTTGTTGGGGATCAGCTTGGCGATCGAGTCGACGAAGCCGTAGTTAAAACCGAGCACGCGGCCGCAGTCACGCACGACCGCCTTGGCCGCCATGGTGCCGTAGGTGATGATCTGGGAGACCTGGTCACGACCGTAGCGCTCGGCGACGTAGTCGATGACTCGATCGCGCCCTTCGACACAGAAATCGATATCGAAATCGGGCATCGACACGCGTTCCGGATTGAGAAAGCGCTCGAATAAAAGCTCGTAACGTATTGGATCAACGCCAGTAATTTTCAGGGCCCAGGCAACTACAGATCCGGCGCCGGAACCCCGGCCCGGTCCGACGGGGACGCCGTTCTCCAGGGCCCAGGCGATGAAGTCGGCGACGATCAGAAAATAGCCCGGGAAGCCCATGGAGATGATGACATCGAGTTCCCGCTCGAGGCGCTGATCGTAGTCCTGGCGAGTCGTGTCGGGGGCAAGTCCGAACTGGTCGAGACGCTCGGCCAGGCCCTCGGCTGACTTACGGCGCAGATAATCGGCCTCGCTCTCGCCATCGGGCACGGGAAAGGCGGGCAGGGAATATTCGCCGAGCGTCAGCTCGAGGTTGCAGCGCTGCGCCACGTCCCATGTGTTGCTCAGAGCCAGGGGCAGGTCGGCAAAGGCGGCGGCCATTTCCTCGCCGGTCTTCAGATACTGCTGGTCGACGAATTCGCGGACGCGGCGCTTGTCGTCGAGCAGGCGACTCTGGTGAATGCAGGACCGCGCTTCGTGGGCGAAGAAATCCGCGTGCTCGAGAAAGCGGACGTCGTTGCTGGCAATCACCGGCGTTCCGGTCTCGATGGCGAGCTCAAGAGTTCCGCTCTCGAGGGCTGCCTGACCCTCCCGGCCGAGCCTTTCAAGAGCGAGGTAGCAGCGGTCGGGAAAGAGCTTCAGCCACTCGCGATGCCGGGTGAGGGCGAGATTACGGCGGCCGTTGGCCAGCGCATGGCCGACGTTCGCGCTTCGGCCGATCAGGGCGAGCAGTCCGTCGGTCTGCCCGCGTAGCCAGGCCGGATGAATCCGGGGCTGACCCTTGTGCCGACCCTCGAGGAAGCTGCGGGAAATCAGACGACAGAGATTGAGATAGCCCTCGCGATTCTGGATCAGCAGGGTGATCACGCCGAAGCGGTCGGCATCATCGGGGTCGGAAACGCGCAGGTCGGCACCGGCAATGGGTTTGATGCCCTTTGCCATCGCCTGGCGGTAGAACTTGACCAGGCCGAAGAGGTTGTGCCAGTCGGTCACGGCGACCGCCGGCATGCCCGAGGCAGCGACCTTGTCGATCAGGGCGCCAATGCGAACGGTCCCGTCCTCCAGCGAGTACTCGGTGTGGCAGCGCAGGTGGACGAAGCGGCTGCGTGGGGTTTGAGGCTCACTGGACATGGCAGAGATTATATCGCTCGTGCGGCGTCCGCCGGGGCGAGCCTGCGTTTGATTGGGTCACCTGCCGACCGCCTCCGCCGGGCTCATCGACGCGCCACGAGGCAGCCCCAGGCATTGGGATAAGGCCCCGAGCGGCGGCGATAAGCGGGTCTCTCGCCGGCGGCCTTACTGGAGTTATCCGGCGGAGTCGACTCGCCTGCCCAGCACCCGCAGGCCGAGGATCAACAGGCCGGCGCCGACGGGAAGAAGCAGCCACAGGGACACCCCGAAGCCCGCCGGAATGGCGCCGACAAGCAGGGCGATCAAGCCCGCGAACATGGCGTAGGGCAGCTGCGTGCGAACGTGTTCGACGTGATCGCACTGGCTTGCCATGGATGACAGGATCGTCGTGTCTGAAATCGGCGAGCAGTGATCGCCCCAGACAGCGCCGCCGAGGATGGCGGCAACGACCGCGTAGAGAATATGGAGATGCCCAGCCGGGTCCATTTCGCCGCCGCTCATCAGCGTCCACGTCAGGGGGAGCATGAGCGGGACGAGAATGGCCATCGTTCCCCAGCTCGAGCCAGTGGCAAAGGCCGTGAAGGCCGCCAGGACGAAGACCAGGGCGGGCATCCAGCCCGGATGGATATGCTCGCCGACCAGCATGGAGAGATAGTTGGCGGTGCCCAGCGCCGTGGTGATCTCCGACAGGCCCCAGGCCAGGATCAGGATGACGATCGCCAGCAGCATCGAGCGAACGCCCGTGAACCAGGCCGCCGTCGCCTCGCCGAGGTCCAGGATGCCCTGCCCAAGGCTCAGAAGTGCGGCGGCGAGAACGCCCAGAAGCGAGCCCCACATGAGCGATGCGTAGGGATCCGCGCTGCCGATGATGTCGCGCAGGCTGTCGCCTTCACCGCTGATGAAAAGGCCGATGACCACCGTTGCCACGAGCACGACGATGGGAACCAGCGCGTTGGCGGCTCGATGCGGCTGATCGTCGGGCGGGTCCAGCTGGCCGCTGTCTTCCTCCAGCAGCCCTTTGCTGGTTACGGGCGGAGCCACCTCGCCGCTGTGCCTCGCTCGCCCTTCGGCCTTCAGCATCGGTCCGAAATCACGTCCGGACCACACCACGGCGATCACGAGCAGAAGCGCGAAGAGCGGATAGAAGCTGTAGGGAATGGCGTTGAGGAAAACGAAATAGGCGTTCAGCTCGAGCTCCGGGATTTCTTCCAGCGCCGCACGAATCAGGCCGACCTGGTAGCCGATCCAGGTCGTGACCAGCGCTAGGCAGGCGATCGGTGCAGCGGTGGAGTCGACCAGATAGGCCAGCTTCTCGCGCGAAATCCGATGCTTGTCGGTGATCGGTCGCATCGTGTTGCCCACGACCAGGGTGTTGGCATAGTCGTCGAAGAAAATGGTCATGCCCAGCGCCACGGTGGCCAGGCTCGCGCGCCGAACCGAATCGGCGAAGCGGACGATGAATTCGACGATGCCGGCCAGTCCGCCGTTGCGAGTGATCAGGCCGACCATTCCGCCGATCATGGCCGAGAACAGGATGACCGCCGCATGATCGCTGTTAGCCAGAGCGCTGACGATATGGACCTGGAAACTCTCGAGGAGGCCGACGCCCAAACCGACGAGAGTGAAATCGTTCAGGGCCCAGGCCCCGACCCAGATGCCGATGAAAAGTGCCGGAATGATCTGTCGCAGCCAAAGGGCCAGGCCCACGGCCAGGAGCGGCGGGAGGACGGACACCCAGCCAAAATGCGCCGCCGGATCGCCTTCGGCGGCGAAGCTCTGGGCGGGCAGGGCGATCAGAAGGAGCAGGATGGCGGGCTCTGCCCAGCGAGTGCGAGTCCGAATTTTTTTCATGCGATTCCCATCATTTGTTTGACCACCGATCGCGCCCGGTCGACGCGCGCCGCGATGGCGTCGAATTCATCCGGCGGCAGGGGCAGCGACCCGAACCAGCGCGACTCCAGCTCGGCCAGCTCGGAACCCAGATCCGGTTTTTGACCGCCCTGGGACATTCGATCCGCAAGTCGCCTGACCTGAAAATCCATGCGCCGGCGCTGCTCCTCTTTCGGCGAGTCCAGCCCTGAGAGAAATTCGAGCTCCACGGCGACCTGGCGCGCCGACTCGAGGTGGGTCTGGGACAGCGCCCTGAGGCGATCGTCGGTCATGGCCTCGTCCTCGAGGCGCTGCAGCGTGTCTTTCAGTGCGTCGGGCAGAAAATCGGGGCGCGCCGCGAGATCCTCCTTGTCCAGCGTCGAATCGAACCCCTGGCCTTCAAGGCGCCGGGCAAACGCCGCTTGAACCGCCAGCACTGCGTCCTGGAGCTGCTCTGTGGCCTGCGCTTCCCGCTTCTTCCTGATCTCGCTCTGTCGATCGCCGAAACGCGTTCGGGCACGCTCGAAGCGCTTGACCAGTCCCTGGGGCTTCGGGTGCAGCGCGGCAATGCCGTCGGATATCTCCTGCATGCGGTTCCCCGCGTCCATGAGCTCCTCGTCATCAAGCTCTGAGAGCGCCTCGGCCCGCGCACACAGGCCCTCGATTTCTTTGAAGACGGCTTGATGGGCTTGTTCGCGCTCCTTGCGCTCGCCATCGAGGCGCTCGAAAAGTGGGTCGATCTGAGCCCGGAATTCCTTCCACAGGGTCTGATCGGTGCGGCGCCGGCCCTGGCCGGCTTTTTTCCAGTCCGCCTGCAGGCCCTTGGCGCGATCGATCGCGCTTTTCAGCTCGGGCTCGTCGCCGAGGCGTTTCGCCTGATCGATCAGGCGCCGCTTTTCGGCCTCGACCTTTTCGAAGGCCCTATCGAGTCGCTCGGAGATCCTGTTCATCAGTTCGCGCAGCTTGCCTGCGGCAGCCCCCCTTGCCTTTGGCGGCAGCTCATCGAGCCGCCGAATCGCCTGCCGGGCGCTGCGCATGATCGGGGTCAGATCCTTGGATGCGGCGGACTCATCGGCGGCCTTCTCGAGACCGGACTCGATAAAGCGCTCGAGCTCGCTCAGGGTCTCCTCTTGCACACTCTGGCGCTTCTCGAAGTAGGGCCGCGCGAGATCGAAGGCGGCGCTGCAGGCGTCCTGGAATCGGCGCCACTGGCCGCCGGGGGCCGCGAATTTACGTTTGTCGCCGGGAAGGATCTCGAGCTTTTCGAGTCGCTGCCACTCGGCGCGCGCTTCTTTCAGAGCGGCGGTGATCGCGTCGGGATGCTGTCCCGAGCCGGGCAGGGCCTCGACGCGCTCGATCAGCTCATCGCGCTGCTTGTTGTGCGACCAGTGCTGATAGTCGCGAAGTTCTTTCAGGCGCCCCTCGAGCCGCTGCAGGCGACCGCTGACGGCGCTCGGGCGCTGTCGAGCCGGAATCGATTTCAGCGTCTTCCTGAGCGTGCGCCAGCGCTCGTTGGCCTGGGCCAGTTCGCCGGCCTCGAGGCGCTGTGAGAGCTGATCGAGATCGTCATTGAAGGCAGCCTGATCGACGGGCTCGGCCTGAGCGCCCGATGCGGCCTCAGCCTCGGACTTCCGGCTTCCCTCGAGCTGCCGCTGCACCTGGTCCTGAAGCTCTTTGAGAAACGGCAGCACGTCGGCTTTGACCTCTTCATCGGCCGCGGTGACCTGTTTCAGAGAATTCCAGCCGCGATCCCACTCGGCCAGCAGCTTCTGCGGCTGGACTGCCTTCGAGGGGTGTCGCAGGCGCGCCCGAATAGCATCGGCGATGGGCCCCATCGGTGAGGCGATGCCGGGCGTTTCTTCTGCCGCGCCGTCGACGCTGGCTCCAGCGACGACCTCGCGGGCCATGGCCGCCTCGATGATCGAGAGTGCGCCGGCAAAGCGCGCATGGAGCGTGTCCTGAACGTTTTCGAGCTCGGACCAGGCCGCGCGCAGCTCGTCCAGCTTGGCCTCGCGCTCATCGAGGTGTTTTCCGCGGGCCAGGGCTTCTGCCTGATCGACAAGGCGCTCGGCGCTGGCCAGCTCGGCATCGTAATGACCCTGCGCCGATCGGATGGCCTGAAGCCGGGCCTGGACGGCCTGCGCCTTGTGCTTGCTGGACTTCTTGAGGTGATGGTGCAGGCGCTCCAGCGTCGAGGTCTGGTCGATGCGCTGAAGCAGGCCGGCGGCGAGCTCGGCGTCGGGCTCGCGGGCGTAGCAATCGCCGAGAAAGCCCTGGGCATGGATACGCGCCAGCGCCTGCTTGCGCAAAGCGACCTGGTGCGCATCGACGGCCAGTGCTCGGAGCATCTCCGTCGACTCGATCCGTTCGAGCCACTGCTGCCGGGCCGCCTGCAGTTGAGCTTCCTGCTCCGGGGCCACTTCATCGGCAGCGGGATCAGGCACCGTGACCACGCGCAGCAGGAAGCGATCGGCGTGGGAGAGGATGTCGGGATCGCTTTCGCGCAATCGTGCGTCAAGCCAGAAGGGCTCGCTGTTGATGCGCTGCAGGGCAGCGAGGCGAACCGCTGGTGACGGATCACGTGCGGCCAGGTCCGGCAGGGCAGAAAGCAGCTCCGGGTCTTCGTCCTCTCGGACCGCAGCAAGACGTTTATCGTCGTTGCTGAGCTGCCACGACTTTTTAAAAAAACGAGATTTAAGGCTCATGAGGCTGGCGAGGAGTCACGGGTCAGAGTGGGTCGGGATGCATTGATTTTCGCTGATGCTGCAAGGATACTCGCGCCGAGGGTCTTGCTGCGAGCCCCGGCCCGGCGCGCCGGCTCCATCGATCATTCCTTGCTGGCGTCCGCGTCCGACTCTCCTGGCGATCCCTTCGCTTGATGATCCCCCTTTTGCTGGCGATCAGAACCCTTCTGGGACGCCTCACGGCTGGCTTTCGGGTTGAATTCGCGGCTGAAGATCTGCCAGAAAGCGATGAACAGGACGGCGATCAGCGGGCCGACCACGAAGCCGTTGATGCCGAACAGCGCCAGTCCGCCGAGCGTGGACAGCAGAACCATCCAGTCCGGTAGTTTCGTATCTCGACCGACCAGGATCGGTCGCAGGAGGTTGTCGGCCAGGCCGATGACCAGAACGCCGTAGAGCAGGAGCACGGTGGCGGCGATCCAGTCCCCCACGGCGTAGAGATACAGGGCGGCGGGCAGCCAGACGAGGCCCGCGCCGATAGCCGGAATCAGCGACAGGATGGCCATGACCACGCCCCAAAGCAGCGCGGCGGGCAGGCCGAGAATCCAGAAGATGATCCCGCCGAGCGCGCCCTGCACCATAGCAACCAGTATGTTGCCCTTCACGGTCGCTCGGGTGACCTCGGAAAATTTTCTGAACAGCAGGCGCTCGCGCTCGTCGCCAAGGGGCAGGGCGTGGACCAGTTCGTCGCTCAAACGCCTTCCATCGCGGAGCAGGAAGAAGGCCACGTAGAGCATCAGGCCCAGCTTGAGCATGAACTCGAAGGTGCTCTGGCCCACGGCGAAGGCATTCTGGGCCACGAGGCGGCTCGCAGCGACCGCGGCCGACGCGGCATTTTCTCGCAGCTGCTCCGTATCGATCCCGAAGCGTTCGAGAAGCTCCTGGACTGCAGGAAAGGCGGTGCGTATCTGGTCGAGGAACTGGCCGGGCCTGATCTCACCCGTATCGATGCGCTGGTAAAGATCCACTCCCTGCTGGACGAAGGAAGTCAGGAGAAGCAGCACCGGAATGACCACGAGGATGATGCAGGCCAGCAGGGTTGTCAGGGCAATCGTGTTGGGCCTGGACCCCCACCATTTTTCGAGCCGCACCTGCATCGGATGAAAGAGCACGGCGATGATGCAGGCCCAGAGAATCGGCGCAAAGAAGGGCTTCAGCAGAAACCCGAACAGCGCCGTGACAACGGCAAGCAGGATGAGGAAAGAACGCTGTTCGAGTTTCTCGACCATGGTGACTCTGCGGCTCTGAGGGCGATAGGGCAGGGATTCCTTGCAGGCAGACTATAAACCACGGCTCAAGGCAGGCGGGAATCGGAACGGGCCCGGAAATGGCCTTCGCCCACAGCCAAGCACCTGACTTTCGCCACATGACGTCGGCAGCGCATCCGGGTTTCAATACGATTTCTTGAATCACGAGCGGTCAGTTGATGACCCGGGAGAACGTTCCGATGGAAGCATTGCAAGCGCAGACAAAGACTCTATCCCGCCTCGCGGCCCTGGCCGGAAGCCTTTTTCTTTCGGCCGCCGCCCTGGCCGAACCCGTGGCCGTGGCTGACGGCGCACTCCACGAAGGGAGCATCGAGTCGAGCAACGAAAGGATCACGATCGGCACTGGGGCAACCGTGGACGGAGATCTGGAGAGTAGAAATGCGCTGATCAGCATCGGCGATCAGGCTCGCGTCGGCAATGTCGACAGCCGGAACGGCCGGATTTCGATCGGTTCGGATGCCCGGGTTGGGGGGATCACCACGAGGAACGGCGAGATCAGCGTGGGCGCGGGGTCGATAGCCGGGGGTGTGGAGAGCCGCAACGGCACGGTCATCCTGGGCGATGCGGCAGAAGTCGCCTCCATCAGAACCCGCAACGGCGCGATTCAATTAGGCGCGGGATCGATCGTCAACGCGGCGCTGGCGTCGAGAAACGGCAGCCTGACCATCGGGAGCGATTCGCAGATTGCCGGAGCGATCGAGACTCGTAACGGCGATGTTGCCCTGAAATCAGGCGCTTCGGTGGGAGGCCGGATCGAAACCCGAAACGGCGGCGTCAGCCTGAATTCGGCGCACGTCGATCAGACCATCAAGACGCGCTACGGGGATATTCGGCTTCAGGGCGAGTCCAGCGTGGCGGGCGATCTGGTCATCGAGATCGTCGATGAAAGCGCGGGCCCGTCCTGGATGAGCTGGAGCAGTGATTTTTCCGACGGCGGCGAAATCCGCGTTGGCGACAGCGCGATCGTGGAAGGCAGCATTCGGGTCATTCTCGATGAGAGTTTCGACGCAGCGCCTCCGAGGGTGATCGTCGAGGCCGGTGGCCGCGTGATGGGATCCATCGATGCAGACCCGCGTAGCGAGGTCATCGTGGAGGGGGATGTCATGGGGTCGCCGGGATCCTGATTGCTTGCGATCGCGGGAAGGCGAAAACGCTGGCTTGAGCGAGGCGGCTGCGGCAGCTCACGCAGAGAGGTTCGAATCAAGCCCCAAAGACTGGCGTTCCATTAGTTCGCATAATGTATATTATGTAAAGTTATAGATACAATTACTCGACTGGGGTCCAGGGTCCAGTCATGCGGCGAAATCGCCTGGAATTGCGCGATCGAGCTGGTTAGACGACAATCAGTGCTGTTTAATTCCAGGGGTGCCTGAATGTCGAAGCAGAAATACCACCGAGCGCCGCTGGCGCTGGCCATCAGTTCGACGCTTGCTGTTTCAGCAACGCAGGCTGCCGTCATCACCGTGGATACGCTTGCCGATCCAGGCGCCCCGGCGGAATGCTCGCTCCGATCGGCGATCGAGGCCATCAACACCCTGGCCCCGAGCAACGGCTGTCCTGCCGGCGACGGCGTCAACGATGAAATCATCTTCGATTCCACCGTCACCGGGAACATCGAGCTCAACGGTGGCATCCTCAGCGTGTACGACGACGTGGCCATTACCGGCCCCGGTGCTGCTGATCTGTCGATCGATGGTCTGGGAACCTCGGGCCTGTTCTACATCCAGGATCCCGGACTGTCTATCACGCTGTCCGGTCTTACCCTGACCAATGGCTATTCCGACTTCGGCGGTGCCATCTACCTGAGCGGCCAAGACACCCGACTGGGCCTGACTGATTGCGTGGTTTCTGGCAACGAAGCGACCGACAACGGCGGTGGGATCGAAGTCTTCGGCGGCAGCCGCCTGTACGTCTCTAACTGCACTTTCGAGGACAACGTAGCCGCCGAGAACGGTGGCGCGGTGGCCGTGACTGAAGGTTACGCTCGCATCGAGAGCTCGACTATTCTGAACAATATTGCCGCACTCGGTGGCGGCGCCCAGGTCAACTTCTACAGACCGATCGAGCCACCGCCGGGCGAGGAGCCGAGCGAGCTCAATGCCAGTCTCGTCGTGGCGGACAGCCTTGTCATGGGCAATTCAGCGACCTATGGCGGTGGTCTCGGGGCGGGCTACTATGCCGAGCCTGTCCTGTTGACGGATCCGCCAAATCAGCGGTCTCTGATCACAGGCGCCGACCGCGGCAGCCTGTCGCCGCAAAACCTTGTCGTGATTGAAAGCTCGATCACCATGAACGACGCCTACCTCGGAGGCGGTCTGGCCGCGATCCCGCCGTTTTCGTCGCCCATCATCCTAGGTGGAAGTCCCGGGCCGGATTCAGGACTCGCCAATCGATTTGTTCTTCAGAACAGCGGAATCTATGAAAACAGCGCCGACATTGGTGGCGGCGTGAGCTCGGTTTATTCCGGCATGTCCGTTTACGGCGGTGAGATCAGCCTTAATGAAGCGCAGTACAGCGGCGGCGGAGTCTTTTCGGCCACGACGCTGCCGGCCTTCGGTTCCGGCGAGCCCGGTTTGGAGGAAACCTACCTGATCATTGATGGCGCCGCGGTGGTGGACAACGAGGTGCTTTCGACGCCTTTGCGCGGCGGAGCCCTCTACGACGCCAGGGCGGCTGGCGGCGGCCTTAGCCTCATCGACACCAACGCCTACCTTGTCGATTCCGACCTGGCGTCGAATGCTGCACCAAGACTCGGGGGCGGCGTCTTCGCTCAATTGAGCCGCTTCAGCGCTGCCTACAGCCGTATCGATCAGAATATCGGCGGCGGTCTCTACGGTGATGCCGCGGTTCTGCGAGTCGCCTATTCCCGTGTGACCCGCAATGAAGGCGGGCTCGACTCTGGCGCTGGCGGGCTGCAGTGCGAGTCGACTTCGGTCTGCGAGGTCAAGTATTCGGAAGTGTCGGAGAATATCGGCGCAACGGTCGGCGGGATCGGCGCCAACCTGCGCGATATCGTCGAGAGCCCTACGCTGGATCTGCTCAACGTCACAGTAAGCGGAAACGTGGGCACGTCCATCGGCGGCATTCGCGCGGAGCGCTTGAACATGGAACACAGCACCGTCGCCTTCAATGAGGTGCTTGCAGCCCCCCTACCCCGCGGCGTCTTTATCCCGACGGCGGGCGGTCTTTCGACGAGTGACCAGTCCGTCGTGGCCAACAGTATCGTTGCCTACAACGCCGCAGGTTCAGGTAGCTCAGATATCAACCTTGAAAGTGGCACCCTTTTGATGGACTACACGCTGGTCGGGGATGCCACGGGTCTGACTTTCTCCGGCGCCGGCAACCTCCTCGATGCCGATCCCCTGCTCGTTGCGCTCGATCTCAACGATGGCGACCCGAGAAACGGTCGAACGCATGCCCTTAACGATGGGTCACCGGCGCTCGATGCCGGTTTGGCGCCCTCCCCGCCCGGCTTCGATCAGCGGGGAGAGGGTTTTGATCGAATTTCCGGGCCGGGCCTGGACATGGGGGCATTCGAGCTCCAGATTCCTCTCCCGGACGTGATCTTTTCCGATCGATTCGAGAGCCCCTGAAGCTGAACCAGCGCGGCGGTAAGCCCGCCGCAGGGTTCAGCTTCAAGGCAGGTGCAGGTGAACCTTTCGATTCTTGAAATCCGTCGTAACCAGGAAATTGCGCAGGATCTCGACGCCGAGAAGGCCATCGCTGCGGGTCCGCGCTCGTCGGATCCGGGAGCCTAGCTGCTCCTCCCGGCGATAGACTCCCTGATCCGATGACCGACCATAATTCGCGAGCAGAGACGCGAACTGGTAAGGCCCGATGGCCGCTTTGTCGAACTGGAGGAATTGAACTTCGGCGGAGGTGATGACGCCCCTCGACCGGGCACCCTCGACTGGCACCTCGTAGGCCTGAAAGTCGTGGTTCCGCACGAAGCGATTGGTCAGGAAGATCGGTCCCAGGTTGCCCGTATCCAGCTCGAGCCAGGCGCGTTGACCCTCGATCATCGTCTCGATCAGCATGGATCCAAATCGCGTACTGCGAACTTCGACGTTGCTCTCGAACTCGACCGCATCCCGATTCAGAAATCTTACCCGCTGTTTTGGATAGTCGATCTGAACCACGACCTGCTCGAAGATCCATCGCCCCAGGAGGATGTCGAAGCTCAGGCTCGGGACGACGGCAAGGCCCGCCAGATCGATCGTCTGCTCGTTCATCACCAGCTCGAAGGGACGAGAGCCGTAGACACGGGTCTCGCCGTGAACGCCGGCGACCTGAATCGGGCGGCGCGGATCGGAATCGATTCCTGCCCGCGTGCCGAACGACTCCGACACCGCACCAATGCTTGCGCCGGAATCGAGCATGATCCGCGCGGGCTCGCCGTTGACCGTGCCGGAGAAAGTGATCCCGCCGCCCTCGCCGTCGAAGGGAATCCAGCCCTCCGGGTCAGGGGATTGGGCAGCAACGGCGGGCGACACGACGATCAAGCAATAGAAAACAAGCAAAAAAAGAAATTTCCGCAAAACCAGATCCTCCCTGGACGGACGAATAGCCTAATAAACCATAAGGGTAAGCCGAATAAAGGTAAAAAGCAAAAGCCCTAAATGGGTATCGAAAACGCCAAGGCCTTATTGGCTTGATGCTGCTCTGCCCGCGTGTTCAGGCCGCGATCTTTCACTCAGATGCTGGTAGCCTTTGGGCCTCTGCATCGCTGCTTGTGCGCCATGTTGACGCTGTATACCAAGGCTAATACCGGCTCGGTCGCCGCCGACATCGCACTGGCCTGGTCGAGGCTCCCCCATCGCGTCCACTGTTTGAAGCCGGGTGAAAATCACGAGCTCGCCTATTTGGCGATCAACCCCTTGGGTTCGGTGCCCGCACTGGCATTCTCCACCGGCGAGGTATTGACTGAAACGGCAGCGATCCTGAGCTATGTCGACGCCTTGAGTCCCGACGCATTTCCCGCCCCTCGGCGGGACGCGTTGGGTCAGGCGACGCTTGTCTCCTGGCTATCCTTTCTCAGCAGCGAGCTGCAGGCCGCCTTCGGGCCCGTCCGCGCTCCGGGACGCTTTTCTCAGGATCCTGACCATCACCGGGACCTCCGGGAGCAGGCCGAGGCCCGAATTGCCTTTCTGTTCGGCCACGTCGAAGAGCGATTCGTTGGGCCTTTCCTGTTCGGAGCGCATCGGTCGGTTGCCGATCCCTATCTTTTTGTCATCTGTCGCTGGCTCGCCGATACGACAATCGACCTGGAGAGCTACGGCCAGCTCGCATCGTTCACTCGACACATGGATCTCGATGCAGACATCATCCACGCCATGAGTCGCTACGAAAACTCCCCCGTGCGCTAACGCGCTGGTTGCCAGGTTGTTCTAACCCCGAATCCGAGGCTAGGCAGCCTCTGAATAATTCTTCGCGGAGCGTGTTTCAGTCGGAGAAGTCGCAGATCGTGCGGTGCGACACGAGTGACAGTAGCCCCAGCGCCCCGAAGAATAGCGCGTGCCGTTCTGCAAGCCAATGCGGTTTGCTCGCAGGGCAAGAAGCGCTGGCTGGAAGAACGATCAGCGCGTCACGGCCAAGTGGCGATTGTCATCACAATCCGCAGGAGATGCGGCTTTTCCGGCCGCTTGTGATACCAATCGCCAACAGGGACCGGCCCTTGCGTGCCACTCGAGGCGTTTCGGCTCCCTCATCTGGATGGACCCAACTTCGCTCGCCGAAGCCACGACGAGTGCTTTAGCAAACCACCGTCGTGCCCGCGCAGAATGATTCAGAGGCCCCCAGGGAAACTGAAGGCAGGTTCTTGCTCAGGTCGTCGGTTCTGCCAGCAGTCGGTCGATCTCCGATCGAATTGCGATCATGTCGTCGACGCACATCCCATGGCCGCTCGAGCCGGAATCATCGTGATACTCCATGCCGGGATGAATAAAACGGATCACGCCCTGTTTGTCGAGGAGAAAGGTCACGGAGGTCGCCGGCCGATCGGGGCCGGTCAGCCACCAGTCTTTCAGGGTACGGTTGCGCCAGTCCCAGTCCACGGCGATCGGGAATTCAAAGCCGCGCTCGTCGACCACGCGTTCGACGCGCGACAGATCGAGAGGATCGTCGCGCCCCGCCTTGGGGTGAAAAACACCGAGCATAGTCAGACCCTCGGAGGAATAATCCGCGTGCAGGGTTCGAAGCGCAGGCGCGCTGGCGGCGCAGAACGGACAGGTATCGGTCCACCAGCGCACCAGCACCACCTGCCCCCTCAGGTCTGCCAGCTGCATCGGTTCGGAATTCAACCAGGCGGCAAAGTCAAAGGGCGGCGCCGCCATTCCGATGCGATCAGCCCCAGCGTCGCGATCCATGTCTTCCAGGGCAGCGAGCATCGAGGCGATGCGCGCGTCCGCCTCGAGGGGCTGATAGCCATCAGCCAGCATCAGCTCTCGAAAATGCTCCCAGTCGCGAACGGGAACGATATCGCGGGCACTGACCGCGGATATCACGATGGCCAAAAAGAAGAGAACAAGCAGACGAGTCATGGACGGCACCTTCAACACTAGTCAACCATCGTGCCCCAAAGCTCTCGGTCCTGCAAAGCTGAACGCTGCCCGTCAATGAGACTCCGACTGCTGACGGCACATCACCAAGCCATCTAGGCGGCTCGAGCCGCAGTCCGCCTCGTAGTGGCCATGCGAACAGTATCCCTATCGAACGGCCTCGATGCGATCGATCCCGAGGCGAAAGGGTCCGGCCTCGCCGTCATAGATATAGAACTCCAGCCCTCTTACTTGTGCCGGACGAATCCGGCCCTCGATGGGCCGTCCGAAGTACTGCCTGACCATTTCCGCAATCGGCACCGTGACCGTGATGGCCTCCCCCGCGGTGGTATCGAAGCGGCTCCAGTAGCTGTCCCCTCGCCCGCTTCGCGTGCTGGTGCCAAGGATGTAGGTCCGGCCGTCCCCGATCACCCGAACGCGCAGGGCGTCATAGCCCGCCAGCGATCCGGCTGGAATCCCCGCACGAATGGAGGAGAAGCCACCGTTGTTGCGCAGCGAGGTCTCGCCGCTGAAGATCAGGCGATCGTCTTCGCCGTCGACCGTGCCCGTCGATAGCCCGCCCATCACGCCGTCGAGGACAACGCCCCAGGCCTCGATGTCCTCTGGGCCGGAAAAATCGAACAGGGTCAGGGTGTCAGCCAGCTCGACCGTCGGAATCGGCTCATCGGACAGCAGGCGATCGATCAGACCGCG
>JGI12109J20283_10281117_pt1 | contig 59402 bp, 57 predicted proteins | sample ElkSlonscriptome_12_FD_20283 | JGI IMG/M metagenome (IMG submission 20283)
CGCCCCGAAGGACTTTCGCGTTCGACTTGCATGTGTTAGGCATGCCGCCAGCGTTCAATCTGAGCCAGGATCAAACTCTTCAGTTCAATTCCTCAAAGCAACTAAAACCTCAACAGGCTCCAGCTGCTTCACTTCAGTCCACCACCAATGCCTGCACCTCATCAGCACAAACACCGTGGCTGCGCCTTCAGCTCATCGCCTCAGACGCACCAAAGCACCCACACAAATTACCTCAACCGCTCTGTTAAAGATCAATCGCAGCAGCACCGCGAAGACAGACAATGATACCGCAATCTGAAGCGCCGTCAAGTGCCACAGCCTGCGATCCGCGGTCGGTCCCAGAGTCCCCGTCGCGAGCGCATCGTTCGCGGTCTGGGACAGCCAAGCCCCGGTTGTTAACCCTGGTAGCGGGCAACACTCACCCGAGCCAGACGGCGTTTGCCCACCTGGACCAGCTGGCGCGAACCGATCTCGCAGCGCCTCCGTGGGTCCTCCAGCCGCTCGCCGTCCAATCGAACCGCGCCTTGCTTGATAAGGCGTAGACCCTCCGAGGTGCTGGGCGCCAAAGCCGCATCCTTCAAGAGATTGGCGATGGGCAACCCGTCTGCATCGGCGTAGACCACGACCTCCGGCACGTCCTCGGGCAGGACACCTCGCTGAAAGCGGGCGATAAATGCCTCACGGGCACGGCGCGCTGCGGCCGCCCCGTGGAAACGCTCCACGAGCTCTTCGCCGAGATGGAGCTTGACGTCCCGTGGGTTGGCTCCCTCGACGACGGCGCGCCGCCAGGCCTCGATCTCGTCCAACGGCCGGAAGCTCAGCAGCTCCAGATAACGCCACATCAGATCGTCCGAAATCGACATGACCTTGCCGAACATCTCCTCCGGCGGGTCCGTGATGCCGATGTAGTTGCCGAGCGACTTCGACATCTTCTGGACACCATCCAGCCCCTCGAGGAGCGGCATAGTGATCACGACCTGCGGCTCCTGTCCGTAAGATTCCTGCAGCTGACGTCCAACGAGGAGGTTGAACTTCTGGTCGGTCCCACCGAGTTCGACATCCGCTCGCAGGGCGACCGAGTCGTAACCCTGAACCAGTGGGTAAAGGAACTCATGGATCGCAATGGCCTCGCCGCCTCTGTAACGGCGCGCGAAATCGTCCCGCTCGAGCATCCGCGCCACCGTATGCTTGGCCGCAAGCGAGACCAGATCTGCAGCCTGCATCGATCCCATCCAGGACGAGTTGAAGACCACAGACGTGCGCGCCGGATCCAGTATGCGGAAAATCTGCTGTTCGTAGGTCTGCGCGTTGGCCCGTACCTCCTCCCTGGAGAGCGGCTTGCGCGTCACGTTCTTGCCCGTCGGATCGCCGATCATCCCGGTGAAATCGCCGATCAGGAACAGGACCTCGTGGCCGAGTTCTTGAAACTGGCGGAGCTTGTTGACCAGCACGGTATGGCCGATGTGCAAGTCCGGCGCCGTGGGGTCGAAGCCGGCCTTGATGCGCAAGGCCTTACCAGGCTTCAGCTTGCGCCGCAGCGCGTCATCGGTGAGGATTTCTTCGGCACCGCGCCGTATTTGCGCCAGGGCTTGCTCGATCGACTCCACAGGCACCCGTCCTTCCGGCAAAACCGCTAGTATAGTTTAGGTGCACCCACGCCTAGCAATGACGAGGCACGCACCGAGGCTCGACCGCAGTGCGAAAACGCCTTCTTTCGATTGGTTTTTCGTTCGTCTAGAATGCCCGTGCATTCTGCCGTTCTGAATGGGAAGACCCCGGCCTCCAGATATACCCGTCTGAGCCGAAATTGCGGTTGTCTCTGGGCCGGGTAACGGGGGTAGGGGACGCCGTGAACCCAATCCCTGGGGGCTTGACGACAGCGCCCCTGCTGTCGACACCCCTGCCCCCGCTGCCCAGCCCAGAAACCGAAAAGCCATTTGCGATGGGTATATGATGGGTATATGACGATGCAAGACTACAAATTTCGCCAAACGAGTACGCCAGCGCCGCTGCGCCGGCCAAAGCGGGGCAGCTGGCTCATCCGCGCCCTGATCGTCGTCCTCTCGATCGGCGTACTATCGTTGATCGCAATGTCGCTGCGCGACCTCTGGCCCGGAGGGGTCTTTGCCCCCGGGGCGCAAGATCCAGCCGAGCTGATCCCATTGCCGCTCCCGGAAAACCCCGAAGCGCCGGCAAAATGAACCGGCCTCAGGTCGAGAAGGACGACCCGCAACCGCAAGTCGTCTGGGCGTTGGGATTGCGGATGACGAACTGCGCGCCCTGTAAGCCTTCCGTGTAGTCAATCTCTGCGCCGGTTAGATACTGCATGCTCATCGGATCGACCAGCAGGCGAACACCATCGGTCACGATCTCCGTATCGCCATCCTGAATCGCCTCGTCGAACGTGAAGCCGTATTGGAAGCCGGAACAGCCGCCCCCCTGGATATACACGCGCAACATGAGGTCGGGATTACCCTCTTCGCTCATCAGTTCCGCGACCTTGGTCGCAGCGGCCTGGGTGAAGACAAGGGGATCGTCTGCGGCAATCGCTTCTGCGCTCATCGTCGGTTTCCTGCAATCAAATTGACAATCGGTTCAATCACTCCTCCACTGTATAGTGGGATTGCAGGGATGCCGGATCAAGCCACAGAGGAACCCCCAAAGGGCCTTTGGGGGCGCCACGAATGTCACTTGATCGTCCCGACCAGAAGAGCTAAGAAACTGGAATTAAAGCCAATATGGCGCCACCCCAAGGTATCGCCAGGCCGCCGGACAAGGCGCCGCCAATATTGAGCATTACCCTAGGAAATTTGCACGAAGGCAGGAACGCGGATGCTGCTTGGGGAACTGGTCGACCAAACTAGGGCAGAAGCGGAACGCCTTCCAGGCCGGTCGTCTCCGGCACGCCGAACATCAGATTCATGTTCTGGAGAGCCTGCCCCGCTGCGCCCTTGACCAGATTGTCGATGACCGACTGGACGACAACGACGTCCTCGCCCTGTTGGCCGACCGCAATCCGACAGAGATTCGAACCGCGGACGGACCGGGTCTCCGGGTGGGCGCCAGGTGGCATCAGATCGATGAACGGCTCGGCCGCATAGCGTTCCGAGTAGAGCGCTTGTAGATCCGGAATCGCTCCGGCACGCCGGCCATAGAGGGTCGCCTCGATGCCGCGCACCATCGGGACCAAATGGGGTACGAAGGTCAGATTGACGGGCAACCCAGCGAAGAGCGCGAGGTTCTGGGCGATCTCGGGGCCATGACGGTGCCCGGATGAACTATAAGCCTTGAAGCTCTCGCCCACCTCGCCCATCAAGAGCCCGGTCGTCGCCTTGCGCCCCGCCCCGCTGACACCGGATTTGACATCCGCGATGAGCCAGGAGCTGTCGACCGCGCCAGCCTCCACCAGGGGGAGCAAGCCAAGCGTCACCGCCGTCGGATAACACCCTGGATTGGCGACCAGCTGCGCCCCCCGGATCGCGTCGCGGTTGAGCTCGGACAGGCCGTAAACGGCCTGCTCAAGCCACGCCGGGCAGGCGTGAGGCATCCCGTACCAACGCTCCCAGAGCGCTGCATCCTTGAGGCGGAAGTCGGCCGCCAGATCGACCACCCGCACGCCGTTCGCCAGAAGCTCTGGGGCCATCCGCATGGCCGTGCCATTGGGCGTCGCGAAGAAGACCAGATCGCACTCGGCCAGCTCCTCGAGCACCGGCTCGCAGAAGTGCAGGTCCAGGCGACCACGCAGATGGGGAAACAGGTCACTCACCGCCGCGCCAGCCTCCTGACGCGAGGTGATCATGGCGACCTCCACTCCGGGATGCCCAGCCAAGAGTCGCAGCAGTTCGGAGCCCGTGTAACCGGTCCCTCCGACAATGCCGACCTTCTTCGACACCCTAGGAACAACCGCCTGAGGAAGAACCGCAGCTGCTGCAGCCTCCGCCGAGCTGCGGGAGATTGTTGAAGACGAAGGTCGCCTGACCATCCCCCCGATCGACGAAATCGATCTCGACGCCACGCAAATACTCCAGGGTCCCGTCGTCGACGATGACCTTGAAATCCTGGCATGCGAGGATGCCATCGTTGGCGTTAATCGTATCGGCGAAGGCCATCCCAAAGCTGATGCCGCTGCAGCCACCAGCGGTCGCGAAGACGCGCACGCCTTCGATCGTGGCATCGACCTGGGAGAAGAGCTCACTCATCTTTTGCTCGGCGGAGTTGGTCAAACATAGATCTTGTTCCGACAAGGCGGCATGCATCGCGACATCTCCAAGGGCAGTTCTCAAGATCTCGAGATGTTAGCAAAAAAGGACCTGGGCTCACCAAGTGGGACTGGCCAAGGCCGGCGGTTTGGCCGCCTCGAGCGCCGCTGCCGAGCCCGCTGGACTTGGCGGTTACTGGAGCCGACCTTGCGCCGAGAGGCTGGCGAGATGGCGTTCGGCATCCACCAGGTGGCGGCGCCAGTGGTACGCATAGCCGGTGAGCCAGCTCTGGATCGCCGCCTGCGGATCCGCCGCGAGGAGGAAGAGCCCACCCTTCAGCTCGCAATAGATGTCGGTCAGGTCGTCGGCCAGACTGCCAGTCATCGTCTCGACGCCGTCGATTCGGTCGAATTCGAGCCAATAGCCATCCCGCTCGCCGAGCACCTGCGCAAGGCGGGTGTAGAGCTCGAAACGCTCGTCGAGATCCGCCTTCACGTGCAGGCCGCCCGACTCGGAACGCCCGTCTACCGACCAGATGGCCGCATCGAGGCGAGGCAACAATTCGGCCACCTCCGCCAGCCAAGAGCCACCATCGGTCGCCGAACCCTCGATCAATTTGCAATAACGCCGAGCGAGATCCGCAACGATGTGTATCACGTCTGCTACCTAACCAGCCAGTCAACCAGGCATTCCCTGAAAGTGTAGACCAAACCGCCAAGGCTTCGCGTCGACCCGTTATCAAATCTCGACCATCTCGAAATCTTCCTTGCCAACGCCACACTCGGGGCACTTCCAGTCTTCGGGGACATCCTCCCAGGCCGTCCCGGGCGGGATGCCTTCGTCCGGCCAACCCTTCTCCTCCTCGTAGACGAACCCGCAGACAATGCACACATAGCTCTTCATCGCCGACTCCTCGGGCGGCGCCGGTCCAAGCGTCACCCGCTACCTTTCCAAACCGACCTGGTCGCCCGCTAGACGCCGTCTCCAGGGTGGGGGACGCAGGCTCCAGCAAATTGGCCCATGTGAGTAGCTGAACCGCGTTTTCAAGGCACTAGACCCTCAAGAGCCGAACGCCCATCATTCACCCCTCAGCGGCGGCCGCGCCCCGCGCCTCCGCATCCACCCCAATGGCCCGAACGCCCGCCATGCCCGGCACGCCGATCGATCAGCAGATACAGCAGCCGCCCGTCGTCCTCTGCGCAGGCGGCCACGACCCCGCCGGGGGAGCGGGCATCATCGCCGACGGCGAGGCAGTGCGCGCCGCAGGTGCGCATGCCGTGACACTCGTGACCTGCCTGACGAGTCAAGACACTTGTGGCGTCAAGAGCATTCTGCCCCAACCGCCCGAACTGCTCGCCGAGCAGTGGCGCAGGCTCGTCGGCGACAGCCCCATCGCGGCCGTGAAGATCGGCCTCATCGGCAGCTTGCCCCTCCTCGAGACCATTGCCGGTCTCTTGCCAGGGCGAGGCGAGGTGCCGGTCGTCATCGACCCGGTGCTCGCCTCCGGGGCCGGGGATCAATTCGCCGACGCCGCGCTGCGCCGCGCATTGTCCGCTCAGCTCCTCGGGCGCTGCGCGTTGCTGACCCCGAATGTGCCGGAGGCGCAGGCCCTCACCGGTCAGGGCGAACCGGCGGCTTGCGCCGAGGCCCTGCTGCGCACTGGCTGCGGCGCGGTCCTGATCACCGGCACCCATGCCGAGGAGGCGGCCGTCGTCAACCGTCTCTACGGCCCGAACGGCCGCTGCCGGGCATGGCGCTGGCCCCGCCTACCCTACCAGTACCACGGATCGGGCTGCACCCTAGCGAGCGCCGTCGCCGCCCGCTTGGCGATCGGCCTGGACTTGGCCGAGGCCATTGGACAGGCCCAGACCTACACCTGGGAAACGCTCCTGCGGGCGCGCCGCACCGGACGCTGTCAGCTGACCCCGGATCGATTATTCGGCCTGGATACATCGCCCGCGGAGACAAGATGACTCGACTCGCCGGTCTCTACGTAATCACGCCGCAAGCGCACGGACCGACCACCGCCGTGCTCGAGCAGGTCAGCAAGGCGATCGCCGGAGGCGCCCAGCTCGTGCAGTATCGTGACAAGGACGCGAGCACGAGCGAACGCCGGGAACGGGCGCGGGCGCTGCGCCTCGCGTGTCGCGCTCGCGACGTTCCCCTGATCGTCAACGACGACCTCGACCTCGCCGCGGAACTCGGTGCCGAGGGCGTGCACCTCGGCCGCGAAGACCCCGACCCGCGCCGCGCCCGTGCACGACTGGGGCGAACCGCGCTGATCGGCGTGTCCTGCTACAACAGTCTGGCGCGCGCCGAGGCGGCCGAGGCCGCGGGGGCCGACTATCTGGCCTTCGGGAGCTTCTTCCCCTCGCAGACCAAACCGGCTGCGGTGCGAGCAGGTCCCGAGCTGCTCCGCGCGGCACGGCTCAGGCTGAAGCGCCCCGTGGTTGCGATCGGCGGCATTACTCCAGACAATGGTGGGTCTTTGATCGCGGCCGGAGCCGATATGCTGGCCGTCGTGACAGGGGTCTTCGCGGCCCCCGACGTACAGGCCGCCGCCCGTGCCTACACCCGACTCTTCCCGACGGAGGATCTGCGATGACCCAATCCAATCGTCTCTTCGCTGCCGCCCAGCGTCACATTCCCGGCGGTGTCAACTCCCCCGTCCGCGCGTTCCGCGGGGTCGGGGGCGACCCGGTGTTCTTCGAGCGCGCCGCCGGCCCCTTCCTCTTCGACTCCGACGGCAAGCGCTACATCGATTACGTCGGCTCCTGGGGACCGATGATCCTGGGTCACACACACCCCGAGGTGATCGGCGCCGTCAGCGAGTGCATCCAGCACGGCCTGAGCTTCGGCGCCCCGACCGAGCAGGAGACGCGCATGGCCGACAAGGTCTGCGAGCTGGTGCCGAGCATGGAGATGGTGCGCATGGTCAACTCCGGCACCGAGGCGACCATGAGCGCCATCCGTCTGGCTCGCGGCTACACGGGCCGCGACAAGGTCGTCAAGTTCGAAGGCTGCTACCACGGCCATGTCGACTCGCTGCTGGTCAAGGCCGGCTCCGGTGCTCTGACGCTTGGCGAGCCGAGCTCGCCCGGCATCCCGGCGGCCCTTGCCGAGCTCACGCTCACACTGCCGTACAACGACATCGAGCAGGTCCGCGAGACCTTCGCAAAGCTCGGCGACGAGATCGCCTGCATCATCGTCGAACCGGTGGCCGGCAACATGAACTGCATTCCGCCGCTCCCGGGCTTCCTCGAGGGCCTACGCGAGGTCTGCGATCGTCACGGCAGCCTGTTGATCTTCGACGAGGTGATGAGCGGCTTCCGCGTGGCCCTTGGCGGGGCCCAGGAGCGCTATGGTGTTCGCCCCGACCTCACCACCCTTGGCAAGGTCATCGGCGGCGGCATGCCCGTGGGCGCTTTCGGCGGTCGGCGCGCGGTCATGGAGCACATCTCGCCGCTGGGACCCGTCTACCAGGCTGGAACCTTGTCCGGGAACCCCGTCGCGATGGCAGCGGGGCTCAAAACCCTGGAGCTCATCGCGAGGCCCGGCTTCTATGACGACCTCGGCGCCAAGACCGAGCAGCTCACCACCGGCCTCGTGGCGCGTGCCCGCGCGGTGGGCGTGCCGTTGACCGCCAACCAGGCCGGTGGGATGTTTGGCATCTTTTTCACTTCCGCCGATCGGGTCACCAGCCATGCGCAGGCCACGCGCTGCGATCAGGACCAGTTCAAGGCCTTCTTCCACGGCATGCTGCGGCGGGGGATCTACCTCGCGCCCTCCGCCTTCGAGGCTGGGTTCGTCTCGGCATCCCACGAAGCCGAACAGCTCCAGGCGACGCTCGACGCTGCCGCCGAGACATTCGCCGAGATCGCCGCTTAACGGGACGCGACTCGATCGCGCAATGACGAGCCTGGCTGCGGCCCGGCGCCACGCATCCCGCCGGCAGGCGCGATCCGCCTGCCGGCCTATCCTGCCGCCAATCGACCGATGTCCCGACCGCTCGGGCTCGCCATCTAACCGCTGACGGCGAGCCCGAGCGATGGAAGCCTTCTTTCAGCAACTGCTGGACTGGGTCTCGGCAAACCCCGCCTGGGCCTATTTCATCCTCTTCGCCGTCGCCCTGGCCGAGTCTCTGGCCGTGGTCGGGGTCATCGTCCCGGGCGTGGTGGTCATCGTCGCCGCGGGCGCCCTGATCGGCGCTGGCGCCTTGAGCTTCTGGGTGGCCTGGCTCGTCGCCGCCGTTGGGGCCATCGTCGGGGACGGCCTCAGTTACGGGCTCGGTTGCCAACTGAAGGGACGCGCCCGCGACATCTGGCCGTTCGCGCGCCATCCGAGCACCCTCGAGCGTGGCGAGCGCTTCTTTGCGCGGTTCGGTATCAAGAGCATCGCCTTCGGCCGCTTCGTCGGCCCGGTGCGCGCGGTGATCCCGATGATCGCCGGGATGTTCGGCATGACGCCAGGGCGCTTCTTCCTGGCCAATGTTGCCTCCGCCATCGTCTGGGCACCGGCCTACTTATTCCCCGGCATCGTCTTCGGTGCCTCGCTGAAGCTCGCCGCGGAGGCAGCAACGCGACTCGTCCTCCTCGCCCTGGCCCTGGCCCTGGCCCTGTGGTTCACAGCCTGGGCGACGCGGCGGCTCTTCCTACTGCTGAGCCCCCGCGCGGGCGCCTGGTTGAGCGACATCTTGCGCTGGGCCGACCTCCATCCCAGCATGGGCAAGGTCGCACTGGCCCTGGCGGACCCGGACCACCCGGACGCAGGTATCCTGACCAGCCTCGCCGGGCTGTTGATCCTCGCGACCTTCCTGCTCGTCGGCGTCACCAGCGTGCTGGTCATCGGGCCACCCGAGTTCGGCCCCAATCAGACCGCCGTGGACCTCGCCCTGAGCCTGCATACCCCCGCCGCGAACGGCCTGATGGCAGGCCTCGGGCGCCTCGGCGACCCTTTGGTCCTCGCCACGGTCGTCGCCATCATTTACCTGTATCTGCGGCGGCGCCGTAACAGGCGCCACGCCAACTACTGGCTCGCAGCGGCCGGTTTCGCAGTGGTCGCCACCACCGCCCTCGGGGCCCTGCTTCAGGTTCCCAGACCCGAGGTCGGCGCGGCCCATCTCACGCCCTGGTCCTTCCCAAGCTTCGAGGTACTCGCTGCGACCACCGCCTACGGCTTCCTCGCGGTGGCCCTGGCTCGCGGCGTCCCAGCAGCCTGGCGCTGGGCGCCATATGTCGTCGCGACCCTGATCGTGACGGCCGTCAGCGCAGCACGGCTCTACTTTGCCACGGCTTGGCTCACCGATATCCTCGGCAGCCTCGCCCTCGGCTTGATCTGGGTCGCCACCCTCGGCCTGGCCTTCCGGCGGCACAGCCGCTTCGACCTGCGCTGGCCCGGGCTGAGCGCCATCGCACTAACGACCCTCGCTGCAGCCGTCACCGTCCGTTCGTTAACCGGACATGCCGAGGATCTGGCGCGCCTCGTACCACCGCCGCAGCCCACTGTCATCACCGAGGCGGCGTGGCGAAACGGCGTCTGGCAGGAGCTACCCCAGCGGCGCACCGACCTGTGGCAACGCCGCCCGCAACCCCTTAGCCTCCAATACGCCGGCGAGCCGAACGCGCTCGCCGAGGCGATGGCAAGGCACGGTTGGCACCGCGCCCAACGGCTGGACTGGCGCAACGCCGTACGCCTCCTCTCGCCGACGCTCAGCCTGACGCAGCTGCCGGTCATCCCACGCGTCCAGGACGGCCAACACGAGGCCCTCGTCCTCGTCAAACCAGGACCTGACCAAACCAGCCGATCGCTATTACGCCTCTGGCCGACCCCATATCGTATCGACGGACGCGTGCCGCTCTGGGTTGGCAACGTCACGACCCAGCACAAAGGGGTTCTGCTCGGGCTGATCGCCCTGCCGATCACGGACAGCGATGGAACCGACGCGGGGCGGCGACTGCAAGCCGCACTCGGCGCGCTCGCGCCAGAACCCCTCCCTGAGGCTCGTCCTATCCTGCTCCGTCTACCGCCCTGAGTCCCCGCCGCGCCTCTTTCGCTCGGCCAGGTCTCCGTCCTCCGGCATCGACCGATGCCCGCGGGCCGCTAGATCAGATCGATCTCCGCTTCGATTTCCACGATCAAATTGTCGCGGCACACATCGGCCTTGAGGTACTGCATGGGGATATCCCCAAAATACCCTCGGCAAATCTCCTCGACGGCCGGGATATCCTCTGGGTGCTTCACGTACGCCCGCATGTGCCGGTAGGACCACTTCTCGGAATCGTTGTAATGCAGTTTCGAGATATTATCCAAGGTGATGCGCGTCTGCTCACGAATGTCATCCGAAGGGATGGTGTTCTCCCCCTTGATCGCAGCGGTCCCAGACACGTACAGCGAATGGTTATAGGCGCACTCGACATATTTCGCCCGTTCGAACTTGGGCGTCGTCTTCGCCCCATTCTCCTTCAATGCATCGCCGACAAGGACATCCTGAGTATAGCGGTGCGCATCCAACTGCTCTGGGTTCACAATCGGGATCTGTTTGATGTGCTTCCCGCGCGAAGCGATCAAGTCCAGCACGATCCCACCGGTCTCCATCCCGATGCCGGTCGCCGCTGGATAGCCGTTCTCAAATACCGCGCGGGCATAATACGCTGACCGGACATCGTTGAGAATCTGATAGTGCTGCTTCTGTCCTTCGGACGAGCGATCGAACTCAGTAATCCTTTCGATGTAATTCCATTGCCTGTACACGTTCGAGAAATCCATGCCCTCCGTATCAAGAATTCGTTCGGCCTGACGAAATGCAGCTTCTGACTGGACGCGAATCGAATCTCTGGCACAACCGCAAAGCCCCGAAATGTAGACCTCTTTCTCGACGTCCGACTCGATGGTTGTATAGGGCGTCGCGTTATTAAACTTCCGTTCGACACGAAACTCGGCCCGCGGGTTGTCCAAAACGGACAACTCCATCGCCAGGTGCGAACCGTGGGGGGCCTGGGCAATGCAGGAGAACTGATGCAAATCCCTGAATGCCGAGGCAAGCAATCCCTTTGTAAAGAGATAACCGTCCAGTTGCGCTTCAGCTGTGAAGAAGACGCAATACAGAGGATGTGGGTCTTGGAAGCGGTCCAAGAACGCACGGTAGCGACTCCAGCATTCATCAATCGCCCCCTCTAGGGACAACGCCGGGCTCGCATAATAAAAGAAATGTTTTCTCATGGTTCAGATGACATCGTGCGACAACTCAACGTCTGCGTCGGTCTGGCTTTCTTATCCCGTTTATCCTGTGTCCTTTAAACCCGAATAGAAGTTGTCGACCCGTATCGTATGGGCGGAGACATGGAAGACCCGCCCTTCTTCTCGCTTCTGAAGGTTCGCGCTTGAAGAAATCTTGCCGCTCTCGAAATCGATGACGTAGAAATCGAAGAACGAATTGAAATAGAACTCCTCGCCATCCTCAGACACCTCTAGGCCATAGACCGGCTTGATCCCGGTGTCGATCTTCTTGTGCAACTGCATCGTCTCCGCATCAATGACAACGATATAGGGCGAGGAGATCGTCGCTATATATTTTCGGCCGCGCCGCTTAAAGACGAAGTGCCAGGTCGCGCGTACGAAATTCTTCCCGTCGCTGAACCGGCCGAGTTGCACTGGACCATCCGGCGTAATGCGATATTTGGATATCGCCGCAACCCCGACAAAGCCGCCGATCTCTTTGGTGACGAACTTGAGACGCGCGATCAGGGCGAGGTCCGGGTTCTTTGCTTCATCGGCATCGGTAACCTTATCTTTGACGATAATCCCGATCTGATGCTCTGAGGCATAGAAGACATGAGGATCGTCCGGATCGAGCGCGATATGTGCCGAAGCTTTGAGCCCCGTCACCTCGGTCGTATTGCCTTCGTGCAGGTCGACGATGTAGATGGAATTCGGGTCGAACTGATAATCCTCGTCGAGCGCGAAGCGCAGATCGCTAAAGATTCCGTAACGCCGATCGCTCGTCACGCGAAACCCATCGACCAGCAGACAATCGAGATCACCGGCCCACAACGTCTCGATTTGTTCCGTTGCAACGTGATACTTGCTTATTGCGAAATGATTCTTGAAACCGGGGTCGACGAGCGCCTTGCGCAGATGGCCTTTGGTACTGTAGGTGACGAAGAAGACATCATCAGTCGCTTCGTCATACGATATCTGCGGCCCGAGCAGATCATCCTCGCTAGTCGGGGTGAGGGAGGTGACTTCCTGGTTTTCAAGATCACAAATGATTGCATTGTGAGTGCCGGCATTGCCGATCCAAAATCGCCTGTGGCCGATATAGCGACAGTGGTGCGGGATATTGGCACCAACGAGTAGGCCGTACTGCTTGATATTGTAGGTCCCGTCTTGGAACAGGGTCCGGAGCAGAGGAAAGGTGTGATACCGTCGGTAATTGTTGCGCGCCGCGGCCTTCAGGCATCGATAAAAGTTACCGAGCGTGTAAAGATTGCTGACCTCCACAACATGGCATCTCGAGTGCCAAAGATCGACAATGAAGTAAGTATGCGTTCTGAGCGGATTGCGGACGCATCCAAAGAACAAAACGGAGTTCAGTCTTCTGTGATTGACAAAGTCAATCGTACGAAACCTAGCCCTGACCTTGCGTTTTTCCATCTCCACAACTCGGATATCAAGGAGTAGAAGGCTCGGTTGGCTAGCCAAGGGGGTGCGAGGGAAGGATACGAGGCCAGGCCGTCCTGTCCGCCGTCACCGCACCAGCCGACTTCGCACCGGCCCAGCCAGCGTCGAACCTGCGCTCAGAAGCGTGACGGGGCGCAAGGCCGCGCGCCGATGACGCCCAGCAAGAGGTGCAGCGCCGAACGCCAATTTTGTTCGCCACCGGCCATACCCTTGCGACGCTATGATCCTGGGGTAAGTTTAGTTACCCTACCCTTGGGGTTGTCAAGTACCATTTACGTTAAGTATGGTTGACAGATTCAGGCCGATATGGTCGCATCGGTCTCGTGCAGCACTCATCGCTGCCGGATCCGGGATTGCGATCGGCAGCAGAACTCACGATTGCTGCGGGTTGCCAAGCGATGCCCGCGGACGCAGAGACCACGACAGCGTCCTGGATTCTCGCTTCTCCACAGCGCTTAAAGATCTGAAATGACTAGCGCTTCCAGAGCTGGAAGCGCAGGGAGGATCAAGCTGGGCGGGCCCGCAGCAGTGGCCTTGGCGACCGTTAGGGTAAGGCGATCAGCGGGGAAGGACCTGCGAAATCCAGCGCCCGAACTGCCTTGGCTGCCGGCTTTGCACCAGGATCGTGCCCGGGCCCTGAAAGCGACAGACGATGTTCTCGCCAGAGGAAAAGGCGGCGACCAGACCAGGGTTGCCGAGCTCCAAGTCGTAGCGCATCGATTGAGACCAGGCGACGAGGTGACCGTTGTCGACGACCTGCTGCTCGCCGGCCCCGAGCTCGATCCGGTGAATCGCACCAAAGGACTCGAGCAGGATGAGCCCCTGGCCCTCGGCCTTGAGAATGAAGAAGCCTTCGCGGCTGAACAGCCCCTGCGCGATGTTCTGCACCTTGGTGCTCACCTCGACGCCCTGTGTGCAGGCGAGGAAACCACCGCGCTGGATCACCAGCGCCGCCCCGGGCTCGACCTCCATGGCCGCGATATCCCCGGGTGCCACCGGCGCCAGATAGACGGGCCCGGCCCCGCGCTTGGCCGTCAGCGTCTGCAGAAAGAGGCTTTCGCCGCTCACCATCCGCCCGATGCCACCGAGAAGCCCACCGGACATGGTCCCGGCGACCTCGATAGCGGGGCTCATCGCGACCATCGCCCCCGCCTCTGCCTTGAGCTCGCGGCCACGGGGCAGGTCTACCCGCGCGAGCGCAAAGGCGCCGCGGTAGAGCAACTCGTAGCTCAGGTCCCCGGCCGGGGAATATTGGGTCTCGCTACCGGTTGGGAGCACGCCAGTCGCAGGCGCCTTGGCGAGCGAGAGCACGCCCGTTGCCGCCGGTGCCGGTGCAGGCGCCGCCGGCTCCTCGAGGGCCGGTGGCGGCTCTTCCTCCGCAGCGATCTCAACACCGAACTGGCCGGCCAGGGGACCCAGTCCGCCAGCGAAGCCCTGGGCGAGCGCGCGGAACTTCCACTGCTCGCGGTGGCGGTAGATCTCCCCGAGGATCAGCGCGGCCTCGGGCATGCCGGCCGTCTGCGGACGGAACACCGCCAGCTCGGAACGGCCTGCATCGGCCAAGCCGACCGCGATCCGCGTCGCCTGCGCAAAGGACCCACCGCCGAACAACGAGAGACAGACCGCGACCTTGGCGACAGATGCCGGCAGCAGACCCGGATTGATGCGGAGCTGCCGGTGGGCACCCGAGCCCTCGCGCAGCCGCACCCCGCCGCAACGAGAACGCGGATTGTTGTAGAAGACGAAATCGGCATCGCCAGCGACCTTGCCGCCGGTGCCGAGCAGGAAGGCGCTGGCATCGACATCCTGGCCGGCAGGTCGTTCCGGCTCCCAGCGGATGTCGATCAGGACCTCGGTCGCGGACGGAAGCGCGATATTGCCGCCGGCTTGGAGCTCGATCCCCATCGCATCAGCCCCGACCGCTGGAGGGGAGTAAGCGGCTCAGCCAGGAGCCGAAGGCGCTTGGATTGCGGCTCTGGATGAAGACGGTGCCGGGCCCACGAAAGCGACAGACGAGGCCCTCGCCGGAGGTGAAGCTCGATATCCATCCAGAGCTGGCCTTCTCGAGGCTGTATTGCATCCGCTCTGGCCAGGCCACCAGATGGCCATTGTCGACGACCATCTCCTCCCCTGCGGGCACCTCGAGGGCATGCACCGCCCCGTAACTCTCGGCAAAGAGGATCCCGCGCCCCCGCGCCTTGAGGACAAAGAAGCCCTCGCCACCGAAAAGGCCACGCGCGAGATTCTGAGCCGTCGTCGAGATGTCGACCCCGTCGCTCGAGGCAAGAAAACCGTCCTTCTGCAGGATGTAAGTCTCGCTGCCGTCGAGGCGGATGGGCAGCAGATCGCCAGGCTGGGCGGGAGCGAGCAGGGCGGTGCCGGCACCGCGCGTTGCCCTGAGCGTCTGGAAGAAGAAGCTCTCGCCGCTGAACATCCGCCCGAGACCTCCGAGAAGCCCACCCTCGAGCTTCCCCTCCACGTCGATCGTCGGGTCCATCGCCACCATGGCATCGGATTGGGCCTTGAGCGTCTGCTTGGCCTGCAAATGGACCTCGAGCAGCGCGAAGGCGCCGCGGTAGAGTACGCGAAAGCTGAGTCCCTCCAAAGTCTGCAGGTCTGACGAGGGCGCCGCCATGCCGATTCTCCAACGAATTAGACTGATCGGATGGCGTAGAAGCTACTGGAATTGGATCCTTGGAACAACGCCTGACATCGACGATCGAGAAATGTGTCTCATCCCGAGACGCCTGCCGCCGGCAGTGCGGCCAGCCAAGCCTGCTGGGCGGCGCGACGGCGACGCTCGCTCAAACGCGCGCGCAGGGCATCACGAACCTCGTCGAACCCGACCGCCCGCGCCGGCTCGATCCGCTCGCAGAGGAGCAGGTGCAGGCCGAGGTCCGACTCCACGGGGTCGCTCACCGCCCCCTCATCGAGCGCAAAGAGGACGGCGTCGAGCTGCGGGTAGAGCTGGCCGCGCGTGAGGGCACCGAGACGGCCACCTTCGAGCGCCGTCGGGCATTCGGAATGCCGCCGGGCGAGTTCGCCGAAGTCCTGTCGCTGTTCGGCGAGTTGCGTCGCCACGGCCGCCAAGCGTTGGCGGACCGCCGGGCGCCGATTCTCGGCGAAGTCCTCATTGATCGTGATCAGGATATGGCGCGCGACGCGGCGTTCCGGGCGGGTGAAGCGCTCGGGCGCCGCTTCGTAGACACCCAAAAGCTCTTCTTCGCTCACCGGCGGCTGGTCGGCGCCGATCCGCCGCAGCACGGCGTCGAAGGTCAGCTCACGACGCACGGCCTCGGTCAGTGCCGCCTCGTCGAGCCCGTTGCGGGCCAGGTCATCGGCCATCTCGTCCGGGGTCGCGTAGCGTGCCGCGATCTCGGTCAGGGCCTCTGCGAGCTGGCCCTGCGAGATGCTCACGGCGGCGGCCTCCGGCGTCGCGAGCACCCGCCGCTCCAATGCCAGCGCCTCCTCCGCCCGACTGGCCACCGCGGCCAGCTCGGCCGCATCGAGCGCGGCCGGATCGCGCCGATACCGGGCGCTGGCGGCGCGCAGCAGATGATAGCGGTAGGCCTGCGACCCGCCAGACCCGCGGCCCGCGCTCATTCGGGCTCCTCCGTCACCTGCGCAGTGTCCAACGCGGACTCCGGCACCAGCAACAGCGGGCGCCCCGCGAAAAGGACCTGGTAGCTGACCGCCGGATCGTCTTCGCGGATCACCTTCAGGACCTCACCGATTTCGCCCGCCTCGACCAGGACCCGTCCCGATCGCCCGAGTGGACGCGCCGCAGCGACCCGCTCGCGCGTCTCAAAGCGGCTTGCCACCCAAGGGTCGTCAGCGCGCTGCAACTCCTCGGAGCGACAGCCGACCAGTCGGTCCGCGTCCAGGAAGTGCACCGTGTAGATCAGCTGGTCCTGCAAAAAGGTCCCAACGTCGCGGACATAGCCCAGGCTGCCACGGCGCACCAACAGAGTACCGGTTCGCTCCCCGGGAAAGGTGCCATCGTTGCGCAGATTGCGCGTGACGCGCACGGCCTCCCCATAATCAAACCTGGGCCGCATTCGGCAGTTGCTCCTTCAGGTCGCTCAGGGGGATGCCGACCGGGCCGGCTGCCGGGCGGTGGAAGACGCGAAAAACCTTCTCGGTGCGCGCGTCCGACCCGACGAAGTCCTGGTAGGCCTGCCTCAAATGGACGGTGTAGAGATGCCGCCGCATGGCGGTCGCCTCCGGCAGCGGCTCGCTCGCGGCGAGGTAGTCGTGGAAGCGCTGCAAGATGTGCAAGCGATTGACCTGGACGAGGCTCGCGTCGTAGGCGACGCCGAAGTAATCGAGAAAGTCCTCGGCGGAGTTCAACTCGTCCAGCTCTGCTTCGAATTCATCTTCGCTCATGATGGTCTCCGGTTGCGCTAGGTGGCGCATGACAAGATTGCCGAATGGTTCGCCCGGTTGAGCGGCGAGGATCGCGGCGCCGGCACTGGCACCAAGTCACTGGCGAAATGCCAAGACATTGCTCCCTGCGGTCCGGGCCTGTTCCTCGGCGACCGCCCGTTTGGCCCAGGTCAGCAGGCCCCTGACGCCGAGGCGATCGCGGCTGTCGCAGGAGGCGATCAACTCGAAGCGTTGCATGGCGCCGGCCGAGTCGCCCAAGCGCATCTGCAGGTAACCGGCGCCCTTGAGGGCCAAGAGCAGGAAGCGCGTGAGGGACATCGACTGCTCTGTAGAGCGCCGGATCACAGCGGCGTCGAATCCCTGCCAGTTGGGCTCAAGACCGAGTTCGCGGGCCGCGACGCGGACGGCGCGCTCGGCGACCAGCAGGGCGTCCTCATAGCGCTGCTGGTAGTAGAAGTACCGGTAAAGGGCAACGAGCACGGCGAGGTGCTCAGGGGCCAGGAGATAGGCCCGGAGCAGGCGACACTCGGCGATCTCTTCGCCATAACGCTCCGCGGCCTCATCGAGGAGCCGCGCCACGCCCGCGGGCAGCGGACGGTCGAAATACATGTCTTCGCCGGTGAAGTCCAGGAGATCCATGTCCGCCCACTTGGCCGCAGGGCTTCACTGAAGCCGTGCCGCGCCCTCCAGGCCGATCTCGCTGAGAAAACGCGACAGGTCTGCCATCTCAGGCACACGCTTGTTGTCCTTGACGAAGCGCCGCACCAGGGGCAGGACGCGCCCCGCCGCGTCGGCATCGATCTCGGTTTCGAGGAGCTCGGCGTAAGCGAGCCGGATCGCCTGCCGCCCAGAGTGCTTGCCGAGCACCAGCCGGTGCCTCCGCCCGAGCTCCGCGGGATCGATCGCTTGGTAGTTACGGGGATCCTTGAGAAGACCGTCCACGTGAATACCCGCCTCGTGGGTGAAGGCACCGTCGCCGACGAGGCTCTTGTGCCAGGCGACAGGCCGCCCCGAGGCCTGGGCGACGAGCCGCGACAGCGCCTCGAAATCGCTCAGGTCGACCCCCGTGGCCGCGCCGTTGAGGTACTTCAGTCCCATCACGACCTCTTCCAGCGCCGCATTCCCGGCCCGCTCTCCAAGGCCGTGGACCGTCGTATTGACGTGTGTCGCACCGGCACGGGCCGCGGCAAGGCTGTTGGCCGTCGCCAGCCCGAGGTCGTCGTGGGCATGCATCTCGATCTCAAGGTCGACGATGGCACGCAGGTCTCGGATACGCTCATAAAGACCGAAAGGCTCCATCAAGCCCAGTGTATCGGCGAACCGCAGCCGCCGGGCCCCGGCCTCCTGGGCCGCCTCGGCAACACGCCAGAGAAATTCCGGATCGGCGCGCGAGGCGTCCTCACCGCCGACGCAGACCTCCAGGCCCAGATCCACCGCAGCAGGGACCAGGGTCCGGATCTGGTCGAGCACCCAGGTTCGGTCGCGGCCGAGCTTGCCGGCGATTTGCTGGTCCGAAACGGGGATCGACAAGTCAACGAGCGCGACATCGAGCGAGGCGCACAGCGCGATGTCATCGGCGCGCATGCGGCCCCAGACCATCAGGCGCGCATTCAGGCCGAGCGCGGCGACGGCACGGATCGACTCACGTTCCTCGACGCCCATCGCTGGGATGCCGATCTCGAGCTCGGGCACCCCGAGCCGGTCGAGACCGCGGGCGATCGCGAGCTTCTCTTCGCGCGAGAAGGCAACACCCGCCGATTGCTCGCCATCGCGAAGTGTCGTGTCGTTGATCGTGACAAGCGGCTTGGCCTGATGCATCGCGAGCTACCTGGAGGATTGGATGAGATCTCGCTAGCAATTTATTTGCCACTCATTCCCGGGCGACGGCCGATCTCGGCGCAACGCGCCATTCCTCGGTAACTGTGCGACACGGCCCCGCGGTTCGAGCCCGTCAGCTCATCGAGGAATGGGCGGTTCGTGACAGGCGTCTGCGACCGGCTTGTCCCCTTTGCGACAGGGACGGAGGTCTAGCCTGGAGTTGAGTCGTGCGGTACCGCGGCGACCGCCAAGAGCGGTTGCCAGGCGGCGAGAGGTCGCTCGAGGATACGCAGGGCGTGGCGATCAATGATGCGCGGTTGGCGAACCGCCGTCAGCGTGACGCGTCGGCGCGGAATTCCTCTATATCAAGGCCCTTCAGCTTGCCCCGGAATTCCTTGGTCACGGCCTCGACGTCCTGGTCACTGGCGATAACACGCGGCGTCAGAATAACGACCAGCTCGCGGCGGTCGGCCGACTTGCGCGTCTCGCCGAAGAGGGCGCCGAGGATCGGCACGCGGTAAGCACCGGGTATCCCTTGTTGCCCGTTGTCGCGCGTATCTTGGATAAGGCCACCGAGCACCACGGCACGATTGGAGCGCACGGCAACTGTGCTGTTGATGTTGCGCTTCTGGAAGGTCGGAGAATTGACACCGCTCTCAGAGGCCTCCCTGTCGACGGTGCTCACTTCCTGCTCGATCTCCATTTGGACCAGACCGCCGGGCGTCACCCGCGGTTTCACGGACAGGAGCACTCCCGTATCACGGTATTGGATCTGATTCAGAATGCGGTCGTCTGCAGAGGTCCCCTGCTGCTCGGTCGTCACGACCGGCACCTCCTGACCGACCTGGATCTGCGCCGTCTGGTTGTCCAATACCATCACCGACGGGGACGATAACACCTTCACGAGGCTATCGGCGGCAAGCGCACTTAGGGTCGCGCGGATCTTGTCGGGGCTGGTGATCACGGCCCAATTGAAGCCTGGGAACGCCTTGTTGATGCCCGAGCTGGTCGCATCATCGAAGGTGCCGTCGAGCGAGAAATCCTGCTTGTAGTCGCTGACCTTGCCGAAGATCTGCCACTGGACACCATAGCGCAGGCTGCCGACCAATCGGATCTCGACGATGGTCGCCTCGACCAGGACCTGCAGCGGGACGATGTCGAGCTGCTTCAGGGCATCGAGCAGAATCTTGTAGTCACGCGGGCTCGATCGAATTAGCAGCGAGTTGTTGATCGCATCGGCGACGATGTTGACACTCGAATACAGCTCCAAGGTACTGGCGCTTGCCCGACGGGCGGTGGGGGTCGTGCCGCTCCGATCGCCGCCATCCGAGCCCTCGCCTCCCGATTCGAGCGTCGCCCGCTGCAAACCGGGGGCAACCCCGCCGACCCGGCCCTGCGACCCGCTGCCATCACCGGAGAACAGCTTGGTCAGCATATCCGCCAAATTCTCGGCATCCCCGTGCTTGACGCGATAGACAAACACGCGCTGAGCGCCTTCACCGGAGGCCTCGGCAATGTCGAGGCGCTCGATCCAATCTCGGACCTCGGCTAGGTACTTCTCCTGAGGCGAAATGACCAGGAGACTATTGGCGCTCTCGAGAGGCATGAAACGGAACAAGCCTTTGAACGGATTGGCATCCCCATCGGCCAGCAAGGTCTCGAGCTGGCGGACGACGTCGGTGGCCTGAGCGTACTCAAGGGTAAAGAACCCCACCGACAGGCCAGCCATCCAATCGACGTCGAAGGCACGAATGGTGTCGAGCACATTGCCCATCTGCGGGCTGGTCGCCGCGATCACCAATAGATTCCGCAAGGTATCGACACGGAGGATGCTGCCCTCAGGAACCAAGGGCTGCAGGATCTGGCTCATCTCCGCCGCACCGATGTATTGCAGCGGAACGATCTGCACGCTGTAGCCCTCGGGCAAGGCCCGCGAGGATTCGCCGAGTTGGGGCGTAACATTGCCGCGGATGGCGCTATTGAGCGGCAGAACCTCGTAGCTACCACCCTTGTCGACGAGGGCGGCGTTGTTCATCCTCAACAGCGTCTCGAGCGTCGGGATCAGGTGCTCGCGCCGTAAGGGGCGTCCTGTCTGTAATGCAACAGTTCCCTGTACGGCCGGGTGCAAGACGTAATTGACCTGCAACAGGTCACCAAGGATGACCTTGACCACCTCGCGAATGTCGGTGCCATCGAAGTTGAGCGTCACATCGCCCGGCGTCGTATCGACCTCCGGCGCCCCGATCGTGCCGACGAAGGTGCCCGTCCCCGTGTCCACGAAGCTAGTGGCCTCGCCCATGTCGCCCTCGGGCCCTACGGCAATACCCGCATCCGGGCGTAACGGTTCGGTCGTCGCTGAAGGCCGGTCGTCCGGGGTGAGCCCGATGAGGTGATCCTCCTCCGAGGTCCCCACGCGAACCGTGGGATCCCAATCGCCCTGCTCGCAGCCGCTCAGCAGGAGGATCACCGCCAAGATTCGGAGGACGATAGGTATGCGAATGAGCATCCGGACTCGAGGGCTCGGCTTAAGGACTGCGCCGCGCATTTTGTCCCTGCTGCCTGTTCGGTGGGGTTGGAGGGCGGCGCCGCGCAGATCGACTGGCATCAGACCCGGCCCGTGGCGCCTGCGAGGCGCGAGGCGCTGAATAGTTGCGCAATAGTAACGTATCCGACTCCCCCTGTCGCTCCAGCAACAACCGATCGGCGCGGATCTCCCGGACCACCCAACCCGCAAGGTCCTCCCCTGGGCGAACCTTCAATAGACTGTGGTTCGGGCCGTCTAAGACCCAGGCCGTGCTCGCCGCCGGGGTCATGATCACGGCGTTGAGATCGAACACATCCAGCTCGCGGGCCTCCGACTCCTTCTCGGCCGTCTCCGGCTCCGCCCCGTCCTTGGGCGGTCGCCGATCTGGCTGGAACAGCGGCCGCTCGATGACTTGGGCATAGGCGTCCTTGTCTTCCCGGGCATCGAGCTGGGCCAACAGCTCCGGGGCCGCCTCGATATCCGCGTCGGTGTCTCTCACGCCGGTCGTCTGCGGTTGCGATTGCCACTCGAAAGCCGGCGGCCAATCGTGCCATTGCCAGTAGATCAGCGTCAGCAAACCGAGCACGAAGGCCGATAAAGCGACCTTCATTGAGCGCCTCCAAGGGAAAAACCGAATACATCCAGTCGCACCGTCAGTTCTCCATGCTCGCGATTCGCCGGGGCTCGCCGCACCCGACGCCGCACCGACGCGGACTGGGTACGGCGGGCCGCGGAGCGCACAGATAGCTGATCGACGAACATGAAAGGCCGCGCCCCCTCGATCTCGAAGAGGACGTCCAAAAGGGTCTCGGTCGTTCCCTGCAGCTGTGCCCGGACGCGCACTCGCTGAGGCCCCTGCCCCTCTTCTGCCCGCGCGGGGAGCAACTGCGTACTGATCAGCCGACCCTCGCCTTGCTGGACAATCTCCTGCAAACGTCGCTGCAGCGCCGCACCGGCGAGCGCCGGCGTCGGCGCATCGAAATAGAAGGCCTTCAGCTGTTCGTTGGCCTTCACCTGTTGCAGCTCTGCACGCAACGCCGGCAGGGTCGCAAGGACTCGCTGATAACGCTGCACCTGGTCGATGTTGCCCTCGATCTCCTCATTGAGGCCTCTGACTCGATCGAACCAAGGCCAGAGCACCGCCGCGATCAGAATGACGGGGAGCAGCAACAGCCCTGCCCATACGACGACGCAGAAGCGGCGGGACCGATTCGACGCGGCCTTCATGGGGTCGCAACACCTCGATAGCGGAACGCAACATTGAACCGTTCCGTCCCGGTCCTTGCCACTTGAGTCACCGGTGACCGGAACGCCACACCCTCGACGCCCGGCTCCCTCTCGAGCAGCTCGATCAGGGCGGTTGCCTGTGAGGACTCGCCGCGCAACTGGACTTCACCGTCGCGCACCTCGAGGCTCTGGATCCAGGTATCGTCCGGCAAGCTTCGGGTCAGCTCCCTCAGCATATCGGTCATGCGCGGCTGCTCGAGCTTCTGCCGCAACACGGCGATGCTTCCTTCCCGAGCCTGCGCGAGGGCGCTGCGAACCTCCTCGACCTGCTGGGCCTCGACGCGCAGTCGTCGCAGCTCTGCCAAGGTACTCTCGAGCAACTGCTCACGCTGCCACAATGGCGAAATCAGCACGACGGCCGCAAGCAAGAGGACCACAACGCCCAACAGCCGCGGGATGGTGAACAGTGTCAGGTTGCGCGCAGGCCGGTCGCTCGCCGGCAGGAGATTCGCGCGCGCCCAGCCCCCCTCCCAGGTCAACTGATCGACTGGCCGACCCAGTTCCCGCAGACGGTTGATCCACGCGCTGACCTGATCACGGCGGCAGAGCGCCAACTCTGCGGTGAGCCGATCCGAGCGGCCGCCGCCGCGGGCGATGAAATCGAAACAGACTTGATCGGCGGAAAAGGGTGAGAGCCGATCGATTTCATAGTGCATCACTTTCGCCAGGTTCTCCCGAACCTGGACTGGAAAGCCAACCGTGCGCCGCAGAACCTGGTCGCTCGGGACCATCAGCACGGTCCGCTCGCGACTTCGTCTCGAGCGATCGCCCGTCAGGGGTAAGGGTCCAGGGGAGCTGAGCTCGATTGACCCAAGCCGCTCACGCTCGCTGCCGACCGCGCTGTAGAGATCGGCCGTTGTGCCACGCGGCACGACCAGTAGGTGGCGAGCGCGATCCAACAACCAACGCCCGACCGGCCGCGGCATACACTGGATCAGCTCCTCGCGCCATTCGACCGCCACCAGGCGATCCAATCGGGAGCGAGGCAGCCAATCAGGCGCAAGCTTTCGAAGGTCATTTGCAAGATTCATAGCGGAGCCCGCCTCAGCGGGCCTTGAGAACCAATCAAAAGGTTGCGCGGCATCTCGCCTTCTGTCAAACGATCTCAACCTGAAGCGGCCGGACCCCTCTCCTCCGCACTACGCGTCTACTGGCCCGCCTCGGGATCGGCGGCCGGGCCAGGGCCCACGCTGAGGGCGGAGCGGCGCCAAAGGATGCGGTACGGTTGTGGTCCAAGTCCCTCGAGCCTGAGCAGGGCCTCCATGCTCTGTGTCGGTCGACCTTCTGCCAACCAGCTCACGCGCACGCGGTAAAGGGGCCCGCCGCGATTGAGGCTGCTCGCTTGCTCGAGCTCGAGCTCGAGCTGCTCCTGCGCCGCACTTGCGCGGTCCATCTCCATCATTTCACCGAGCGTAATGCCGCGTAGCGCCGCACGCACCAACGGGGGAGCCAACTCCGCATCGATCTCCTCCTCACTGCGATCCGTCGACAATGCGGGCGCCAGGCGATGGTAGAGCTCGGGCGTCATATCCAGCACCTGCTGCAGCTCTTCCACCGTGTCGAAGGGCCGGTCCTTCGCCCCATAAGGCCGTCCAGCAGCCTCGTAGTCGGCATCCTCAGCCCCGTCGAGCCGACGCGAATCGTCCTCGTCGCGCCAATCGAGGATCTGATTCGCGAGCGCGGTAGCCACATCCGGCTGGATCTCCAGGGCCAACAGCAAGGCCTCTAGGCGCGCCTGCGAAGCGGCATTGAGATCGATGCGCGAGGCCTCGTTGAAGACTCTGATCTCGAGCATCTCGCCGCCGAACATCCAACGATGAGGCGAGCCGTCGGCGATCCACACTTCCCGTTCGGCCTCCATTTCTAGGGGTAGCGGGGCCAGCAACTGGAAGACGGCATAGTTAAGGGCTGCGTCGCTCAGCGCGCGAAACCGGATGACGTCGATCTGATTGCGCGTCAATGCCGTTTCGGTGCGCTGAGTCGCCGTCAGCGCCATGGCCATGACGGTAAGCAGGGCAATGACCCAGAGCACGAGCACCAGCGCGATGCCTCGCTCTTGCCTGCCTAGACGGTCATTGGAGCGAAGCTGCGCCTGGTTCATCCCTGGTCGCCTTGAGGCAGATCGACCGAGAGATCCGGCCAGGCGCCGGTCGTGGTCTGCAAACGGATGCGGATGCGTTCCGGCAGACGTGGCTGTTCGATCCACTCCTCCAGCCACTCGCCTTCGGCCTCACCGGGGAGGATACCAAAGTAGCTGATCTCAAGGGCCTCAACACCATCGAGCAGCAGCGTTGTCCCATAGGCTCCGGCCGCCCGGTCGCGATCCGGCTCCGGCGAACCCAAGCCCAGACTCGCGGCATCGGGCAAAGGCTCCCATGCCGGAAACTCCGCTCCACCCACCAGCACCTCCGGATGCAACAGCCAACGCGTCAGGATCAGGGCGCGCCCTGCGTCACGCTCGACCAGCGACAGGCGCAGCAGATAGAGCCCTGGAACCCCGACCTGGTGGACCAAGGGGCCGACGAACTCAAGCCGCTCTCGCTCACCGGCGAATGCGAGCCGCACACCCTCCTCCAACCGCATGGTCGTGGTGCGGGCCTGTGGCAGGATCCGCGCCAGCAGACTTCGTGCGGTGCGGTGCTCGGCGTTGCGCTCAGCCGCCGTTTCGACGGCTTCCCAGGCACGCGAGCCGAGACTCAGGCCAGAGAACAAGAGTAAGGTAATCAACGCGATCAGCGCCAGTGCAATGAGCAGCTCGACCAACGTGAAGCCCGCCGAGCCCTGGGCGAGACGGCCTGTGTGCCGCGCGGCTGCTGGCCCTATTTGCGCCTTATCTGCGCGGACGAGCCCCACACCGCCCCTCAGTTGCGCTCCCGCAGAGCCCATCACAGAAGGACCGTCACAAAGTCTGAGCCAGTCTCAGGGTCGTGAGACTCAGGTGGCCCGGTTTCCCGCCTCCATCGCGCCAGATGACCTCGACGACGACGAGGTAAGGGGCCACGGGGAGGTCGACCAGCGACGCAATCTCGTTCTCGTAGGGCGCGATCAGCACCGACCAGGCGATTCCCTGCTCGGGGTCGCCATCGTAAAGACCCGCTTCCAACGGGATCTCGAAACCGACGCCCGCCAGTCGCTCCTCGGCGATCTGGGCTGCGCGAGCGAAATCCGTGCCCCTTGCCGTCACCGTCATGGAGCGCGAGAAGATCTGCAGCAGGACGCCGAGACTCAATGCCAGGATCGTGAACGCGACCAGCACCTCGAGCAGCGAGAAGCCCCGCTGACGCCTCCGCGAGGCCAAGACCGTGTTCAAGAGGCCTCCCAGGGCTGCACGCGGATTCGCCCCGTCAGCCAGTTGACGCCGACCTGAAAACCGCTCTCCCCACGGCGGAGGACGATGACCCCGCCGGTAGAGCTGCCGTCCGGGAAGAAGCGGATCGCACCCACGCCGTCGCCTTTCCTCTCTGCAGCGGCAACCTCCAACCCGATCTCGATGCGCTGCGAGAGCCGCGTCGGCCGAAATTCGCCATCGATCTCGAAGCGCCGCTCGTTGACATCGAACATCAATGCGGCATCCCGGCCGCTGCGGATCGCCTCCACTCGCGCCAAGCGCAACCCCGCTGCCGTGCGGCGCGCGGCTGCCTTGAGTTCGACGCCGGGTAGGGCAGCGCTGATGAGCGGCGGCGTGAGCGCCATAATGGCCCCGGCGAGGGCCAGCACGACGAGCAGCTCGATCAGCGTAAAGCCGCGCCGATCGGACGCCAGGGGTCTACCGCGCAAGTGCCGCTCCGGTCAACGCCGACCTTGCATGCCGCCGGTCGGCTGCTATTCCCAGCTCGTGATGTCGGCGTTCTCGCCGTCGCCGCCCTCGCGCCCATCGGCGCCCAAGGACCAGATATCGAATGTCCCATGCTGGCCAGGGAAACGATAGCGATAGTCGTTGCCCCAGGGGTCCTTGGGCACCTTCCCCTTCTTCAGGTAGGGGCCGTTCCAGCCGGCGACGTCACCGGGATCCTCGACCAGGGCGCGCAGGCCCTCTTCGCCGCGCGGATAGCGCCCGACCTCCAGGCGGTACAGGTCCAGGGTCGCCGCGAGATCCTCAATCTGCAGACTGGCCGTCTTGGTCTTGGAGCTACCCAAGAACTTCATGACTTGCGGGCCCACCAGCCCGGCAAGCAACCCCAGAATCGCCAGCACGACCAACAACTCGACCAGCGTAAAGCCGGTCGAAGTCACGCGTCTCTTGTTCACTTGTGCAAAATCCTCGCTACTCTTGATCGTCTCGACAATACTCGCATGTCGGTATCGGGACACGCCGCTGGTGACGTCAGGGCAAGCGGACCTCAGGGTCGCTCCCGTCACAGCACGAGCTCGTTGGCCCCGAGTATCGCCATCAGGATGGACACGATGATCCCGGCCACGATCACACCCAGACCGATGATCAGGACCGGCTCGAGCAAGGTGAGCATGCGCTGCACGCTCGCACGCGTCTCCTGATCATAGATCCCAGCCACCTTGGCGAGCATCGCATCGAGACTGCCCGACTCTTCTCCGACACGGATCATCTGCAGCGCCAGCTGCGGCAGTGCCGCGCGCTTGGTCAGGGGCTCGGCCAGGCCACGGCCGCGTTTGAGGTCCTCGCCGACTTCGTTCAAGAGGCCGAATACCTTACGGTTCGCGACGACCTCCTTGGCCAGATTCAACGCATTCAGCAGCGGCAGGCCGTTGGCGATCAGCGTCGCGAGGGTGCGACAAAAGCGCGCCGTTTCGAGCTTCCAGACGAGCTCGCCAAACAGCGGTAGCTCGAGCAGCCGATGGTCGAACCGGGTGCGTACGGCCGGATTCTGCAGCCAGCGCTCGATCGCCACTGCGATCAACGCCACCGCACAAAGCATCGCCCACCAATAGCCGCGAAACGCATCCCCTGTCGCAACAACGATCCGGGTGGGCAAGGGTAAGGCCGCACCCATGTCCTCGAACAACACCGTAAACTGCGGAACCACCCAGACGAGCAGGGCGATGACCGACAGGCCCGCCACGGTCAACAGGACCCCCGGATAGACCAACGCCGAGGTAATCGCGCCGCGCAGTTCTGCGCTGCGCTCGAGATAGTCGGCCAAGCGCCCCAGCACGCTGTCCAAGGCTCCGCTCGCCTCTCCGGCCCGGATCATGTTGATGTAGAGGCGCGTAAACTGACCCTCCTGCGCCTCCAGGGCACTCGAGAAGGTGCCCCCGCCGCGTACCCGCGTCTGCATGTCCTGGAGGAGTGAGACCAAATGCGGCGTCGCCGTCAGGTCGATCAGGATCTGCAAGGAGCGATCCAGGGTCAGCCCCGACTCCAACAGGGTCGCGAGCTGACGGGTCAGCACCGCCATCTCCTGCTGGCTCAACCGCCTGGCGCGCCGGCGACCGAGATACCTGCGCCACCAATCCCCACCCGCGCGAGCGTGGATCGGGATCAGGCCAGTCTCCTGCAATTGTCGGACGACGGCCGCCTCGTCGGCGGCCTCCAGCTCGCCCTCCACGGCCTCGCCGTCCGGCCGGACGGCCCTGTAGTGAAACCTGGCCATACCTCTCGCTCAGGCCTCCTCGGCGACCCGCATGACCTCTTCGACGGTCGTCAGGCCCTCCTGTGCCTTGCGCAGCCCATCGTCGTACATGGTGACCATGCCCTCGGCGATGGCGATGCGCTGGATCTCGCTGGCGGTCGCACGGCTGAGCACGGCCTGGCGGATCCGATCGGTGACCATCAGCACCTCGGCGATCACGAGTCGGCCCAGATAGCCGACATCCTGGCACGACTCGCAGCCCACGGCCCGGTACAGCCGCACCGGCCCGCCGTCTGCCAGTGCGGCCAACTTGGCGGCCAATGCCGGCAACGGCTGGGTCTCCGCCCGGCAGTGCGGGCAGAGCCGGCGGACCAGACGCTGCGCAAGGATCCCGTTGACCGTTGAGGTCAACAGATAGTCTTCGACCCCCATGTCCAGCAGGCGCGTCACGGCGCTGGCCGCATCATTGGTATGCAGGGTCGAGAGCACGACGTGGCCAGTCAGCGCCGACTGCACTGCAATGCGCGCCGTCTCCAGGTCGCGCGTCTCGCCGATCATGATGACATCGGGGTCCTGGCGCACGATAGCCCGCAGCGCGCCCGCGAAGGTCATACCGATCGATGTCTTGACCTGGATCTGATTGATGCCTTGGACCTGGTACTCGACCGGGTCCTCGACCGTGATGATCTTGCGTTCACGCGTGTTGAGACGGCTCAGTGCCGTATACAGCGTCGTGCTTTTGCCACTGCCGGTCGGGCCGGTGACCAGCAAAATACCATAGGGCTGATCGAGAATTCTCAGCAACCGCTCGCGGGGCGTCCCGTCGAAGCCGAGCGAATCGAAGTCGAAACGCACGCTCTCCTTATCGAGCAACCGCATCACGACGCTCTCGCCGAACATCGTCGGCACCGTAGACACGCGCAGGTCGAGTTCCTTGCCCTGCACGCGGATTGGGATCCGTCCATCCTGTGGCAGGCGCCGCTCGGCGATGTTGAGCTTGGACATGATCTTGACGCGCGACACGACGGCGGCGGTCGAGCGCACGGGAGGCGCCTCGACCTCCTTGAGGATACCGTCGATCCGGTAGCGGACGCGGAGCTGATCGACGAAGGGCTCGATGTGGATATCCGAGGCCCGGGACTCGACGGCTCGCTGGATGAGCTGATTGACCATGCGAATCACCGGTGCTTCGCTCGCGAGGTCCTTGAGATGCTCGATATCGTCCTCGTCGAACGCCCCCAGTTCTGCCTCGAGCTCAGCCTCGCCACTCTCCGGCGTCTGTTCGTAAAGCTGCTCGAGGCTCAGCTCGATCTCGGATGCGAGGCCGACCCAGGCCACCACCGGCTTGTCGACGGCCAGCTCCAACGACTCGCGCAGGAAGGGCTCTGTCGGATCCGCAAAGGCGGCCTCAAGGGCCTTGTCGTCCTCATGCAGCGGCAGGATGAGGGCATCCTTGAGGAAGCGCAGGCTGATACGGTCCTCCAGGATCGGCTCGCGGGGGAAACGCGACTGCTCGGCCAAGGGCAGCCCAAGCACCTCGCTGAAGGCGAGCGCCATATCCCGTTCCGATATCAAACCAAGTCGAACCAGCATGCGCAGCGGCGGATCCCCGCTCTCATCGGCGACACGGCGTGCGCGTTGATAGTCGGCCGAGCTCAGCTTGCCCCGTCGCTGCAGCGCGGCGACAACGGCCGTCTGGGGCTCGTCGACCCGCTCCGAAGCGGCGACCTTGGACGGGTCGGTCTCTTCCGGAGCGGCGGTATCGACAAGGTGGTCCGGATCCAAGACCGGCTCGATACGATCGGATGTCGCCTCAATGGTGGTCAAGCGTCAGACCCTCAGGCACTATCGTGGATGGCATCGCGCTCCAATCCCCGCACCTTGAGATGGACGAGCCCGTAGATCAGGCCCCAGAGGCTGATCAAGATCCATTGCTCCGCTTGCAACAACCCGGGGGCAGCAACCGCCGATGCGCCCGCGGCGACCATCAGCACATAGGCCCAAAGGGTTGTGCGGCTGTGGCTCCAACCGGCGAGCACGAGGCGCTGATAATGATGCGAACGGTGGGGCCGCCAGACGGCTTCGCCGCGGCTTAGCCGCGCGAACAGCGTCCAGGTGGCATCGACGATGAAAGGGGAAAAGGCCAACCAGGCCACCCAGAGCGGGAAATGACCCGCCGACGCGCCCCAGAGCGCCAGCGCCGCCGCCAGGAGACCAAGGGTCGAGGAGCCGACGTCGCCGAGGAAGATCCGCGCGCTGGGGAAGTTGCCGGTCAGAAAACCGGCCGCGGCGGCGGTGATCGCGGTTGCCGTCAATGCGAATCCCAGATCGCCGGCCTGCCAGCCCAGTAGGCCAAGGGTCGCAAAACCGAACACCGCCATCCCGCCGGCCAAGCCGTTAATGCCGTCCATGAAATTGTAGAGATTGGTCATCCAAACCACATAGAGGATCGTCGCGAGCAACGCCAGCGGCGTTGGCCAGTGCCACTGGAGACCGGGCAGATCCATGACTGACCAGCTCAGACCGGCCGTGATCAAGATTGCCGCAGCGACCACTTGCGAGAGCAAACGATAAGCCTGCGGCACGTCGAACCGATCGTCGAGGAAGGATACCGCGGCCACAAAGGCGACGGCGACACCAAGCCCCAACGTATGGGGCGGCAGACCTCCGGCCAAGAAGAATGCGGCGAGGAAACTGACCAGCGACGCGAGGATGGCCAAGCCGCCGCTGCGCGGCACCGGCCTCTCATGGAGGGAGCGGTGATTCGGGTGATCCAGCACGTGGAGCCGCGCAATCGCGCCGGCGCTCAGCAGCGCTGTCGCTGCTGCGCTGATCGCGAGGCTCACGACCATGGTCCCCACCAGGACGCCGAGCGACCACCAGTCCCCTGCGAAAGACACCGTCCTCAGGGCTCGCGCTGCAGTTGTCGCTCGACTGCGTCACGCCGGGCCGGATCGAGCAGCAGCCCGATCAGCGTCAACGCAAAATCGATTGCGGTACCCGGACCCCGTGAGGTCACGACCTTACCGTCGACGACCACGGGCGTCGTCAGCATGTCGACGCGCGGGTATTCCTGCTCGGCCAAGGCGCCCGGATACCAGGTCGCCGTGCGACCGTCGAGCAAGCCCGCATTGGCCAGCACCCGCGGCGCGGCGCAGATCGCCGCCGTGTAACGATCGCTCGCGTGGTGGCGCTTGAGCAAGTCATGGACGCGCGCATCCTCATCGAGATGCTTGGCACCCAACTGGCCTCCAGGCAGGATGACCATGTCGAAGTCCTCCCCGGCGACAGCGGCAAGGGAGGTATCGGGCAGCAACACGGTGCCGCGGCTGGCCTTGATCGGACCCTCGTGCAGCCCGGCCGTGACGACCTCGATATCCGCCCGGCGCAAGAGATCAATCAAGGTGACTGCCTCGAGCTCCTCGCAACCTTCGGCGAGCGGAATCAACACGCGAGCCATAATCGCCTCCATCGGTCTTTGGGAAAGGGGTTGCGACGCGGCAGCGACGGGACTAACCGGCTGCGCCTCGGTGGTTGTAGAGGTTGAGGCCTTTGAGCACGTTCAGGGCTTCACCCAGCTGGTAGTCTTCGACGGCGACTGCCTGCTTTGATTGTCCATCATTGACGGCTGACCCTGCCGCTGACCCGTTCTCGAGATGGCGCACGAGATCGGCCTCCTTGACAGAGGCCCCGGCGCCGGTGTCCCGCAACTTCAGATCCCCTTGCGCCACCGCGATATCCGGGGTGATCCCTTGCGCCTGTATCGAGCGGCCCAATGGGGTGAAGTAACGCGCCGTCGTCAACTTGAGTGCGCGGCGGTCGTCGATCGGTATGACCGTCTGGACCGATCCTTTGCCGAAGGTCTTCGAGCCCATGATGATCGCCCGCTTGTGGTCCTGCAAGGCACCGGCGACGATCTCCGAGGCCGAAGCGCTGCCGCCGTTGACCAGCACGACAATCGGTGCACCGGGGACGAGCTCCTCGGGCCCGGCCTCGAACTCGATCCGCGAGTCTTCTAACCGGCCTTGCGTGTAAACGATGAGCCCGTCTCCCAAGAAGGCATCGCTGACGCTCACGGCACTGTTCAACATGCCGCCGGGATTGTTCCGCAAGTCCAGGACCAGGCCTTTCAGCTTGGCGTCGCTTTCGCCCGTGAGCGAAGCGATCGCCTCGGCCAGGTCGTCGGCCGTGCGCGCTTGGAAATGCGAGATGCGCACGTAGCCGAAACCGGGCTCGAGCATGCGGCTGCGAATGCTCGGCACTTGGATGACCGCCCGCTCGATCTCGAACGTCAGGGTACCCTCAGCCCCCTCGCGCATCACGGTCAGCCGGATTTTGGTGCCGGGTTTGCCGCGCATCAGTTTGACCGATTCGCCAAGGCCAAGACCCTTGACCGGCTTGTCGTCGATGCGCATGATCAGGTCGCCGGCCTCCAGGCCGGCCCGCGCCGCCGGCGTATCGTCGATCGGCGCGATCACCTTCACCAACCCATTCTCGAGGCCAACCTCGATGCCGAGCCCACCGAACTCGCCACTGGTCCCTACCTGAAGGTCGCGGTAATCCTCCTGATTGAGATAGCTCGAGTGGGGATCGAGACCCGCCAACATGCCTTGGATCGCCCCCTCGAGGAGCTTGCGGTCACTGACGTCTTCGACATAGTCCTGCTTGATCTTGCCGAAGATCTCAGCGAAGACTCGCAATTCCTCCAGCGGGACTTCGCTGGTAGGGTCGTCGCTGCGCTCGGCGACGACGTCGCTGGCCTGGCCACCAATGAAGCCCAGCAACAACATCGTGATGGCCCCGAGATAGAGGGGTAACCGCATATTCATCTCAGCACTTCCAGAGGAAAGACGGAGCCTATCTGCAACGCCTCGGGCCGCAGCCTAGCGACGTCTGTAGGCATTGACAAACAGGGTGGCCATTGAGATCCGCAGCGACAATGGTTCAGGATCGCCGCCTCAGTCGGCAAACCCTGCTTCGTCGCTGCACCAATTTTCGGGATCGAGTGGCTCACCGTGCTTGCGCATCCCGAAGTAGAGTCCGTTCACGCCACGACCACCGGTGCGTCCGCTCAGCGCAACCGCCTCGCCCGCAGCAACCCACTCGCCGGCCTGCTTGAGCAAGGCTTGATTATTGCCGTAAAGACTCAGGAAACCCTCCCCGTGGTCGATGATCAGCAGCAATCCGAAACCCCTTAGCCAATCGGCGTAGGCGACCCGGCCGCCGTGGATGGCCCGCACCCCAGCCCCCTCGGGCGCCTCCAGAATCACGCCATCCCAACGCAGGTCACTACGCTCCCTAGCGGTGCCGAAGTCGACCAAAGGGCCACCGGCGACAGGCCAGGGGAGCCGCCCGCGCAGCGCCGCCATTGGCTCGCGCCGCACGTCGGCCTCGGCGACGATCTGAGCGGTCTGCTCCAGACGGGAAATCAGATCCCGCAGCGCCATCGCATCGGCCTGGAGCGCAAGCACCCGCTCCTCGGCAGTGGCGATCGTATGCTCGAGCTGCGCCAGGACGCGCGATCTCTGCGCTTGTGCCCGTTCGAGCCGCCGGCGTGTTTGCCCCTGACGCTCCGTCAAATCCCGCAAGCGCTCGACCTCCTCTTGGGCTGCCTCGGCGAGGCGCGCCAAGCCTTCGGCTCGAGCCTGCGCACGCGCAATGCGCTCTTGCCGTTTGGCATTGACGTAGTCATAGTACGCCATCAGGCGGCTCAGACGGGCGGCGGCTTCTTGCTGGAGCAGCAGCCGGAGACGGTCCGCACGGCCGGCTGCATAGGCCGCCCTGAACAGTTCGCTCAGCGCCTGACGTTCTCTCGCCAGCGCCTGGATTTCCTGCGCGAGCCGCCGTTGGAGTCGATTCACGCTCCCCCGTTGAGCTTCCACCTCCGCGTCGAGTTGGTGCTCGGCGCGCGCGAGCGAGGCAACATCGCGCTCGCTTCGCTCGAGTTCTTCAAGGAGGCGGGCACGCGCCGCGCGACGTGCCGCATTCTCCTCCTTGAGCGAGGCGACCTCGCGCTCGAGCGTCTCTAGCTCGGCACGACGGCCGGCCAGATCAGGCTCCGGGGCAGCCGTCGCCTGCAGTGGCAGCCAGGCTGCGAGCAGAGCGCGCAGCAGCATAGGTTTCAGTTGATCTTTTATTATAGTGGTCAGAGTGGCCTCCCGTGAGCCCCGAAGGGGTTATCCGGACCGACCACACCCGCGGCGCTTCGCTTTGCAGCGTAAAAGGAATATGATTGGGACCTAAAGTCCCAAGGGCATATGCGATGATGGTCGGCACGATGCATCATAGAAGTCACCCGGTGCTGAACGACGCAACTGATGTCGCGGACGAGGCCGATCTCTTTGCGAGCGATGCCGATATCGAGCGCGCGTCGCGCTCGCTGAAGGCGATGTCGCATCCGCTGCGCCTAAAGATCCTGTGCACATTAGGGGAACAAGAGGTGAGCGTACAGGACATCGTCGATCAGGTCGGCACCTCACAGAGCAATATCTCGCAACACCTCGCGATCCTGCGGGACAAGGGAATCCTCGCCGCCCGTAAAGATGCCAACCGCGTTTACTATCGCGTCAGTGACGGCCGCACCCTCCGGCTGATCGGCATGATGCGGGAAGTCTTCTGCCACCACACGCGCTGAGGCAGGTCACAATCGTCCCGGAAGCCTCGGCATGCGGCTCCCCGCGACAGGCTGCAAGCACGTCCCTGACGGCTCGAGCGCGGGATGCCTCCCACCGAGGTTGCGGCGAGGCGCATGCGGGGACTTCTGGAACCCTCAGTAGCGGCTGCGTGCGACGCTTCCCCGGGGTGACGCCGATCCTTTCCACACCGTACAATTTTCGGCTTTCATCGGGCCATGGCCGGTAGCATGCCGCACGCATCGCCGCAAGGCCCATCGCTCAAACCCCTGTTCGCTAGAGACGAAAGCTGAAGATGCTCATCGAGTTTGTCGGCAACAACTGGTACCTGTTCGTCGCCCTTGTCGTGATCCTGGGCCTGCTGACCCACAACCTAATCGTTGGCGGCAAAGGCTCGGTCGATCCGGGAGGGGCCACCGACCTCATCAATCACAAGAACGCGCTCGTCATCGACGTGCGCCCAGCCGCCGATTTCGCGCAGGGTCACGTGATCAACGCGATCAATATCCCTTTCAACGGCTTCAAGGATCAGATCGGAACCTTGCAGAAACACAAGGGGCGCCCGATCGTCGTGAGCTGTCGCTCTGGTTCCCAGTCGAGTGCCGCGTGCCAACAATTGCGCAAACAGGGCTTCCAGGACGTTTACAACCTCAGTGGCGGCCTGATGGCCTGGCAGAACGCCGGTCTTCCGCTGACGCGCAAGAAACGCTGACAGGAACAGGCCACTCGCTAGATCGACAACCCTCAGACCAACGGACCTGCATCAGATGGCCGAGAAACCGCAGCAAGATTCCCAGCGCCAGTTCGCAATCCAGCGCATCTACACCAAGGATGCCTCCTTCGAATCGCCGAACGCGCCGGAGGTCTTCCGCCAGGAGTGGCAACCAGCACATGAGCTCAATCTCAACACCCGCGCCAACAAGCTTGGCGACGGGACCTACGAGGTCGTGCTCACGACGACCGTGACGACCAAATTGGGCGACAAGACCGCCTTCCTCGTCGAGGTACACCAGGCGGGGATCTTTTCCGTCACCGGCTTCTCCGAACAAGAGCTCGGTCCCCTGCTCGGGGCCTATTGTCCAAATCTGCTCTTCCCCTATGCGCGCGAAGTCGTGTCCGATCTGGTGACCAAGGGAAGCTACCCCCAGCTCATCCTCCAGCCGGTCAATTTCGACGCGCTCTTCGCTCAGCACCAGCAGCAAGCCGCCGAGCGGCAACAGGCCGAGGGCGGTGAGCCGGTGCGCGAGCATTGACTGCAACAGAGGTGCGCGGCGCGGTAGCCCAAATCGCGGTGCTCGGCCCCGGATCCTGGGGTACGGCGTTGTCGCTACTGCTCTGCCGCAATGGTCACAAAGTACGCCTCTGGGGACACGATCCAGACGAGATCGCCGACCTGCAGAAGGTTCGCGAGAACCGCCGTTTCCTGCCCGGCGTGTCGCTGCCCGATGCCCTGTCCCCGACGACCGATCTGGAAGAAGCCCTCGCTGGTATCGACTTTCTCCTCATCGCCGTACCCAGCCATGCCTTCGCCCAGGTCATCGACCAACTCAAGGGGCGTCTCCCGCTGGGCCTCGGAGTCGTCTGGGCGACCAAGGGCTTCGCGCCGGGCGAAGCCGACCTTCTGCACGAGGTCGCAGCTCACCTCGGCGAGCGCCAGCTGGCCGTAATCTCCGGACCGAGCTTTGCCGGCGAGGTGGCTCGCCAGATGCCGACCGCGGTGACGGTGGCAGCCACGGTGCCCGAGTTCGGCCAGCAGCTCGTCGCCCTTCTGCACAGCGAGTGCTTCCGCGCCTATACCAGCGACGACCTGATCGGTGTCGAGGTGAGCGGAGCCGCCAAGAACGTCCTGGCGATCGCCACCGGTATTGCTGACGGACTGGGATTCGGAGCCAATGCCCGCGCCGCACTGATCACGCGCGGCTTGACGGAGCTCAGTCGCCTCGGCGTGGCCCTCGGCGGCCGGCGCGAGACCTTTACCGGCCTCTCCGGCCTCGGCGATCTGGTGCTGACGTGCACTGACAATCAATCGCGGAATCGGCGCATGGGACTGGCCCTCGCCAAGGGGCAAAGCGTCGACGATGCCAAGCGCGAAATTGGCCAGGAAGTGGAAGGCGTCCTCACCGCCCGCTCGGTGCAACAGATTGCGACGCGGCTCGGCGTCGAAATGCCGATTAGCGAGCAGGTCCACCGGGTTCTCTATGAGAGAGTATCGCCCGAGGACGCGACGCGTGCGCTTCTAGAACGGGACGCCAGATCCGAATTCGATTGAAATAAAGACCCTATAGCACTCGGAGCTTTACGCGCCCCTTCTCGCGGACGTGGAGTCGTCGCAGCGAGCACCAATGAAGCCGACCTGTCGCCAAGCCTCGAACAGAACCACGGCAACGGCATTCGAGAGATTGAGGCTGCGATTTCGTGGACGCATCGGGAGACGGATGCGCCGCGTCCTCGGAAGGCCTTGCAGCACGGCCGCCGGTAGACCACTCGTCTCCGGGCCGAAGAGGAAGGCATCGCCGAGGCGGTAGTGCGCATCCGTGTAGATCCGCTCCCCACGTGTGCTGCAGGCAAAGAGGCGCAACGGCGCACGGGCCTCTAGGTAGCCCGATAGGCTCTTGTGGACCTGGATGGGAACGTATTCGTGGTAGTCGAGGCCCGCCCGGCGCAGGCGTTTGTCTTCCAGCGTGAAGCCGAGGGGCTCAATCAGGTGCAGAGTGGCACCCACATTGGCACACAGACGAATGACGTTGCCCGTATTCGGTGGGATCTCCGGCTGGTAGAGCACGACATCGAAGACAGCGCCATCCACTATCGAGACCCTAGCCTCCTCGGGACGAGCACGATCGATCATGACCTCGACGACGGAAGATCCCCGCCTAGCTGTTGACTTTTGCGGGATGACCTTTGCAACACCCTTGGTACTGCTCTCCGGGTGTGTCGGTTTCGGCGAAGAATATACCCGCGTGTGCGGCTTCTCAAACCGCGATGTCGGTGCGGTCTGCCTTAAGGGAACGACTTTGGCCCCGCGCCTCGGCAACCGCCCGCACCGTATCTACGAGACGCCGTGCGGGATGCTGAACGCCATCGGACTGCAAAACCCCGGTGTCGATCATCTCGTCGAGAAGATTCTGCCCGGTCTCGACCGGGATGAGACGCGCTTCATTGCCAATGCCTCTGGCTCGACGCTCGAAGAGTATCACGAAGTCGTCCGACGCCTGGACAACTCGCCGATCGATGCCATCGAGATCAATATCTCTTGTCCCAACGTGAAGGAGGGCGGGGTCGCCTTCGGCAACGATATCCAGATGTCGGCCCGCGTTGTCGAGGCGTGCCGCAAGGCGACCGTCAAACCGCTGATTACCAAGCTATCGCCGAACCAGACGGATATCGCAGGCAACGCTCGTGCGTGTCTGGAGGCTGGGTCCGACGGCTTCTCGGTCATCAACACCCTCATGGGCATGGCCATCGACGTCGAGCGACGCAGACCGGTTATCGCGAACAATCAGGGCGGGTTGTCAGGCCCCGCCATCAAGCCTATCGCCCTGCTCAAGGTCCACCAAGTCTACCAGGTGTGTCGTGAGCATCAGGTGCCCATCATCGGTCAGGGCGGCATTCAAAGCGGAGACGACGCGATCGAGTTTCTGATTGCCGGTGCCACGGCCGTTGGAATCGGCACGGCGCTTTTCTACGATCCACTGATCTGCCAAAGGATAAACGCGCAGATCCGCAACTACCTCGACCGCCATGGCATGACCGGCGTCGGTCAGTTGACCGGCAGCTTGGAACTGCATGGCGAGCGCGACGGCGCGCCGTCCGCAGCTTGACGCCCTCTGAGAAGCCAATCTATATTAAGAGATCTGGATACTCTAAAGATCTAGCCAGAACTCCTCCAAGATACTGATTCCAGGAGACATCGATGAGTGATGTTGAGGCGTTGAAGCGAGAGAAGCAGGAATTGATCGACAAGATGCTCGTCATGCAGAAGCAGTTTATCGACCATGAACACCAAAACGGTGTCTCCGGCAAAGACTATTGGGCTTCGCAAGATGGCTTCCTTGCCGATTACCGACAGGAGTACATGGATATGGCGAATCGCGTCGTCGACCTAGCCCATCAGATCGTTGGCTCGACGCGGTTGTAACACAAGAGGGAAGGATCAGGGGCGCGGCGAGATGCCATCATCTGGGGTGGCTCGCCTCGCCCCATGATCGTTAGCAGAATGGTCAGCGGATATGCTCAATGTACTTCGGCACATCCGATAGCGCCAACGTAATCGAATTCCCCGAGACGATAAACTCGTCCACTTCACCCCGAAAGCGAAGGCTACAGCGGCAGTGCCCTCGACTCACTAGCGGGATAGGGATCATATCCCGATAGGTATAGAGGTTCTCATCGACGTCACCACCGGCACAGACGAGTCGACCCTCTGGCAGGGGTCCGTTCGCCTCGGCCCCACCGATGACGAGGTCGCCAGCCTGCCACCACCGCGTGCGCTCGGCGGAGCCCGTCATCGTCTTGATGATGATGGCCCGCGAGAAGTGGATCCGCACATCCTTGCCTTCCCAGTGCACGGCGCCAATCTCAGAGCCCGGAAGCTCGATGCTACTGCTGTCCACGGTCGTCCTCGCTGTCTCGGTTGCCCCGGGAGCCCTCGTCTCCCAGTTCGTCGATCGACTCGCCATCGACGTCGACGGCCAGTCCCAAGTCCTTAATCTTGCGCGTCAGCGTGTTGCGGCCCCAGCCCAGTAGCCGGGCCGCCTCCTGACGGCGTCCCCCAGTATGTTCCAGCGCCGTCTCGATGAGGATCTGTTCGAAGCTCGGTAAGGCACTACTGAGAAGTCCCCTTTGGCCCTGTTCGAGTCGGCGACGCACCCAGCATCGCAGCGCATTCTCCCAATGCTCGTCCTCTCCGTCTTCCGTGACCTCCTGCGCCAATTCCGGTGGCAAGTCGCCCGCATGAATTTCTTGCGTCGAGGCCATGACGGTTAGCCAACGCGCCGTATTCTCGAGTTGGCGCACATTCCCCGGCCAGGCCTGCCGCTCCAGCGTAGCGATTGCGCTCCTTGTCAGGACCTTGGCCTCACAGCCAAGCTCCTTTGCCGCCTGTGCCAGGAAATGGCGCATCAGCAGGGGGACATCCTCGCGGCGTTCGCGCAAGGCCGGGAGATGGATACGAATTACGTTCAACCGATGAAACAGGTCCTCGCGAAAGCGGCCTTGCCGAACGAGTTCCTCCAGATTCTGGTGTGTCGCCGCGATGATCCGCACGTCAACCTTCATTGCCGCAACGCCGCCAACCCGGTAGAACTCGCCATCGGCAAGAACACGAAGCAACCGCGTCTGCAGCTCCGCCGGCATGTCGCCGATCTCGTCGAGAAACAGGGTGCCGCCGTCGGCCTGCTCGAAACGCCCTTCGCGGCGTGCCTGGGCGCCGGTGAATGACCCGCGTTCGTGTCCGAACAGCTCGGATTCGAGTAAATCCCGCGGAATCGCCGCCATATTTAACGCGATGAACGGCTTGTCTGCACGCGGACTGTGCCGGTGCAAGGCCTGCGCTACCAGTTCCTTACCGGTCCCCGATTCGCCATTGATCAACGCCGTGATATGGGAACGCGCCAGCCGCCCGATCGCGCGGAACACCTCCTGCATCGCCGGTGCCTCACCGATGATATCCGCTCCGGCGCTGGCCGGCTCGTCAGCCAGCGCGATCGACCCGTTGCGACGGCAGGCGCGGCAGACCTGCTCGACCGCCTCGTCTAGGTCGAAGGGCTTCGGCAGATACTCGAATGCGCCACCATGAAAGGCCGACACCGCGCTGTCGAGGTCAGAGTGCGCGGTCATAATGATCACCGGCAGTTGCGGGTAGCGCGCCTTGATCTGCTGCAACAGGTCCAGGCCATCAATACCGGGCATCCGGATGTCGGAGAGGATTACACTCGGTTGTTCCCGTTGTAGGGCCTCGATGATGCCGACGCCATTAGAAAAACTGGTCACGTCCATCTCGGCCTTTCGCAGTGCCCGCTCCAAGACCCAGCGAATCGAGCGGTCGTCGTCGATCACCCAGACCTTTGGCTCTCTACTCATTCTCAGGCTCCAGAGGCAGGTATACGAAAAAAGCCGTCCGCCCTGGCACGCTGTCACACTCAATGAAGCCGCCGTGTTGGTTGATCAATTCTTGCGCGATCGGGAGTCCGAGCCCGGTCCCGCCTACTTGACTCGAGACCATCGGGAAGAAGATACGATCCTTGAGGGAATCCGGGATACCCGGTCCGTTGTCTTCGATCTCGGCACGCAGCACCAGGCGATAACGTTTAGATCCGATCGTAAATTGCCGCAATACCCGCGTGCGAAGCACGACGACGCCCGATTGACCGGCCGCCGTCGCGGCATTGCGCGCGATATTGAGAACCGCCTGGACGAGGCGGTCCTGATCTCCTTCCAAGTCTGGGATACTGGGATCGTAGTCGCGCCGAATATCTGGGCCTTGGGGGGATTCCGCAATTAGCAGACCGCGCACGTGCTCCATCACGGAGTGAATATTGACTCGGCCGAGCCGCGGCATGCGATTCGGGCCGAGCATCTGATTCATCAGCGACTGAAGCCGATCGGCCTCTTCGATGATGATACGCGTGTACTCACGCAGAGACCGGTCGTCGAGCTCTTGCTCCAGTAATTGTGCTGCGCCGCGCAGACCGCCGAGGGGATTCTTGATTTCGTGTGCAAGACCGCGGATCAGAGCTTGGCTTGCCTGGTGCTGGGAGATCAGCTGCTCCTCCCGGGTAATGCGCAGCTGCCGGTCGACCTGCCGAAGCTCGATCAGCAGTGCGTCCAGGGACTCATCGTGCGCCAATGGCAGTACCGTGCAGCTGACGGTAATGGTACGGCCGTCGCCGAGCGGCAGGTTCATCTCAGTTTCAGTGAAGGGATGTTTGGTACGCGCGGCTTCCGTCAGTCGCCACTCCAGCTCACCGCCAGGGCAGGAGATAATCTCGCCGGCTTGCTGACCGACGACGTATTTTGCACTGACCGCCAGTAACATCTCCCCGGCAGGATTGATATAAACGAGGCGGAGATCGCTGCCGAAAAGCAGGACCGCAGTACTGAGATTGTCGAGGATGGTCCTTTCGACACCGGTTTTTCCTAGTTTTTGGTGCGCCATTCCAGAAGACCTGACGGATCCTGATGGGGCCTGGGATAAATCGACCGCCTTGGCCACACGTGCTTGTTGAGAATTGCCTTGGATAGGCGACACGTCTTTCCTAGCTGTCGCCGGCGAGGAGCCTGCCGTCAGGCTATAAAAACGTACCGACGACGGCGAATACTATATGCAAAACTGATACCCAGATAAGCGGGGCATAACCGAACCCGACGGATCGGACAACGGCCGGGAGTGCAAGCGACCCGGGTTCCTTACAATGAAATTCACGAAGCGCGTTCTCTCGCTCGCCCTCTGGAAGAGGGATGGCGTGGGGTGAGATGTCATCGGCTGGGGTGGCTCGCCTCACCCCAGGATCGGCAGTACAGAGACGGTGCGCCGCGGCGCGGCGCCATGACTGCTTGGCCTAGGGCGCCCGCTGCGCCCCGCTATTAGGCGAAGAGGGCCGAAGGTGGAAGCGATTCGTGCTGGTGGCAGCGACGACGGCACCCGCTGCATCGACGACTCGTGCCTGCAGCTGGTGCGTACCGGGCGATAAGCCCTGGAGGGAAAATTGCGTGTTGTCCTGTCCATCACCAAGCGCCGCACCGTCCAAAAAGATCTGAATTCGGTGCTCAGGCAATAGACCAGGGACCAGGAGCAGGCCTACGTTGAGACGGAGATCCGCGGTCGATGCAACCGTCTCGTGTTCTGGGGCCAAGATCTCAAAGGCCTCGTAAGGGCCGGAATAGGCCGTGTCCGCCCCGGCCGGCCCTGCAACCGCGTCTGCTGGTGCAGGTGCCGGTGCCGCAATTCGCTGAGCCCCGGGAACCGGCTGATCCGAGTAGGTGACGCGGCCCCGATCGTCAATCCACCGGTACACCTCCGCCACGGTCACCGAGGCGTGGAAGAGAACGACCAAGATGATAAGCCAGCGCATGGCCACAAGCATAGTACAGACGCTCCGCGCGTCCAAGCGCCCCCATCCGGGGGCGCGTCGCATCGTAGGCGAGGTCGACTCTCTCCGACCCCTCAGAGGCTGTAGTATAGATCGAACTCGATGGGGTGGGTCGTCATACGCAGCTGCGTGACCTCTTGCATCTTCAGGGCGATATAGCCATCGATCAAGTCGTCGGTAAAGACGCCGCCGGCCGTCAGGAATTCGCGGTCCCTATCCAATGCATCGAGCGCTTGATCCAAAGAGTAGCAGACTGTAGGAATCGCTTTTTCCTCTTCCGGCGGCAGATCGTAAAGGTCCTTGTCCATCGCGTCGCCGGGATGGATCTTGTTCTGGATCCCGTCGAGGCCGGCCATCAGCATACCCGCAAATGACAGGTAAGGATTGCCCATGGAGTCCGGGAAACGCACCTCGATGCGCCGGGCCTTCGGGCTCGAAACGTGGGGGATACGAATCGATGCGGAACGGTTGCGCGCTGAGTAAGCAAGCATCACCGGCGCCTCGAAGCCAGGTACCAGCCTCTTATAGGAGTTCGTCGACGCGTTGGTTAACGCGTTCAACGCACGCGCGTGCTTGATGATGCCGCCAATGTAGTAAAGCGCCAGCTCCGAAAGGCCTCCGTACTTATCCCCGGAGAAGATGTTCTCACCATTCTTCGACAGCGACTGATGAACGTGCATGCCATTGCCGTTGTCGCCAACCAGTGGTTTCGGCATGAAAGTCGCCGTCTTCCCGTAGGCGTGAGCTACGTTGTGTACGCAATATTTGAGGATTTGATTCATATCGGCACGCTTGACCAGGGTCGCGAAACGGGTACCGATCTCGCACTGGCCAGCCGTTGCCACCTCGTGGTGGTGCACCTCGAAAGGCACGCCCATCTCCTCCATGGCCAGACACATGGCGGCGCGTAAATCATTCAGGGAATCGACTGGCGGCACGGGGAAATAGCCGCCTTTGACCGTGGGCCTGTGGCCCATGTTCCCGTCTTCAAAGACCTTTTCGGAGTTCCATTCGGCCTCCTGGGAATCCACCTTGTAGAACGCACCGCTAATATCCGCCCCCCAACGGACATCGTCGAGGACAAAGAACTCTGGCTCAGGTCCAAAAAAGGCGGAATCCGCGATTCCCGTCGAGTTCAAGTAGGCTTCGGCCCGCTTGGCGAGGGAGCGCGGATCGCGCTCATAACCTTGCATTGTCGAAGGCTCGAGGATGTCACAGCGGATGATCAAGGTGTTCTCGTCGGCGAAGGGATCGAGTACCGCCGTGTCCGCTTCAGGCATCAGGACCATGTCGGACTCCTGAATCCCTTTCCAACCGGCAATCGACGACCCGTCAAACATCTTTCCTTCTTTGAAGAAGTCGTCGTCCGCGAGGCTTGCCGGTAGGGAGACATGCTGCTCCTTGCCCCGGGTGTCGGTGAAGCGAAGATCGATAAACTTCACCTCTTGGTCCTTGATCATTTTGATGACAGTTCCTGACATTGAGAAAACTCCGATTTTGTCGGTTGGAGATTGGGGTTCGTTAGGCGGCCACTGTGCACGGCCTGTCCCTGCCCTCCGCTTCTGCCCTAGATTGGGCACTCGCGGCTTTTAAGCACACAGCATGCCAATTTGACGGGGGTACAGATATCCGTCGCAGTCGCTGAGCGCGCACTGCCGAGCCTACTAGAGCATTCAAAAACAATATCTTAAGATGGCATGGTCAACGACGGTGAGGGCCAGGGGCAGCCATTATCCAGCCCCAAACCGATGACTGCACCAAAGCGAACCCTATTCGGCGACATTATGCTCTAATTTGGTGCAACTCTCGTCCGTCAGCGACTATGTGCCCTGTTTTTGTGCATCGACCGTTAAACAGACAGTGACCTGTCGAAACACGGCGTCTCCGGCCAAGGCTTCGCGCAACCGCTTCGCCAGACGCTGCGCTTGATCAACGTCGTCGCGATAGCGATTCAAAGGAAAAAATGTCTCGACGTCGATCTGACCGTGAAGATAGTGCAGCACTGTGCGGTCACGCCGACCCGCCCCGGGGATCCCAGACCAGAGCGTATCGAGCCTTGCCAGCGCTTCCGATCGAGGCGGTAGACCCTGACAGGGTGTCGCCCGCTCATCGTCCTCTGGGTCAATGTGCACGGTGACATCCACCACTTCGTCGACCTCGTTCTTCAAGCGTTTCTCGACGAGTAAGGTGATCATGTGGCCTTCAGAAACACTGATCTTTGGATCGACTTGGACATGCACATCCGCCGAGGCACTGCCGCCGTACCGGCGAGTCCGCAGCATGTGAACATTGCGTACGCCACCGACGGCGCGGATCGTGTCGCGAACGACTTTTAGCCGATCCGGCCTGAGACCCGTATCGACGAGCTCGCGTATCGCCTCCCAAATCAAATCCCAGGCAATCTTCGCGATCATGCCACAGACAACGATCGCCGCAATGGCATCGAGATAATCGAGGCCGAGCAGGGTCCCGACGACACCGACGAGCACGACGATCGAGGAGATGGCATCGGTGCGATGGTGCCAAGCGTTAGCCCGTAACATCTCAGAGCCCACCCGGCGTGCGTAACCAAGAGTGAACCAGTACAGCCACTCCTTCGCCAAGATCGAGATCAACGCCGCAACGAGCGCTATGCCTCCAGGCTGCAAGAGCGTTTCCGTCTTGAATAAGCGTTGCAATGCATCCCAGCCGATCCCGATCGCCACTGCAGCCAGGAGCATCCCCAGGATCAGGGTCGCTAAGGTCTCGAAGCGGGCATGGCCATAGGGGTGCTCCTGATCGGGCGCTTGACTGGCCTGTCGGCCCGCAATCCACACTAGCGCATCGGACAGGAGGTCCGAAAGCGAATGGATACCGTCGACGATCAGCGCGTAAGACTGGCCGAGCACGCCCGCGCTCACCTTGAGCGCAGACAACACGAGGTTCACCACGGCCCCGACAAGCGAGGTGCGTGTGACCGCCTGCAGCCGCTGTTGGCGCGAAGGATCCGCCACCTATACCTCAGCGCGACGGGATGTCAAACCACGCGTATCGCGCAGACCGGATTGGGCTCGAGGCACGAGTTCAGGATATACTGTTATGTTTTGTACTGGCACGACTTGCCTCGGGAGACGGCGTTGAAATCTCAAACCTCCGACGTCAGCACCTTTCAAGGCCTGATCTTCGCCTTGGAACGGTTTTGGGCGGAACACGGCTGCGTTATCCTACAGCCTATCGACATGGAGGTGGGCGCCGGAACCTTTCACCCCGCCACTTTTCTCCGCTCGATTGGCCCGGAGGCATGGCGCTGCGCCTATGTCCAGCCCTCGCGACGCCCAACCGACGGCCGTTATGGCGAAAATCCAAACCGCCTACAACACTATTATCAGTATCAAGTCGTCCTCAAGCCGTCTCCGCTGGATATTCAAGATCTCTACCTCGCCTCACTCGAGACGCTCGGGATTGACCCCCTGGTCCACGACATTCGTTTCGTCGAGGACAACTGGGAGTCGCCGACCCTCGGTGCATGGGGCCTGGGCTGGGAGGTATGGCTCAATGGCATGGAGGTCACCCAATTCACCTATTTCCAACAAGTCGGTGGTCTCGATTGTCGGCCCGTCACTGGCGAGATCACATACGGCATTGAACGAATTGCGATGTATCTCCAGGGCGTCGAGAGTGTCTATGATCTCGCCTGGACGAAGGCGCCAGCAGGAACTGTGAGCTACGGCGATGTCTTCCACCAAAACGAGGTGGAGCAATCCACTTACAACTTTGAGAAGGCTGATACAGACAGGTTATTCGAGCACTTCGACCATTTTGAACAGCAGGCTCAACGGCTGGTCGATGATCGACTACCGCTGCCAGCCTACGAGCAAGTGCTAAAGGCCTCGCATACCTTCAATCTCCTCGACGCCAGGAGTGCCATATCGGTCACCGAGCGGCAGCGGTTTATTTTGCGCGTCAGGGCCTTGGCTCGATCCGTTGCGCAAGCATACTACGAAAGCCGCGAAGCCTTAGGCTTTCCCCTCGCTTAGTAGCCTTGAGAGTTATCGTGCAAGCAGTCGAAGATCTATTGGTCGAGATCGGTACGGAAGAGTTACCACCGAAGGCGCTCTTGAGCCTTTCGCGCGCCTTCTGCGAAGGGCTCGCGGACGGCCTCCGCGCGCAGGACCTACCTTTCGGAGATATCGAGCCCTTTGCCACGCCCAGGCGCCTTACTTGCCTCGTCCGTCGGCTCGCCGAACGCCAGCCCGATCAAAGGATAACCCGGCGCGGACCGACCCTATCCGCCGCCTTCGATAGCGATGGTCAACCGACGAAGGCAGCGGTAGGTTTTGCTCGATCCTGTGGCATCGACCTTCAAGAACTAGAGCGCGAAGAAACCGACAAGGGTGTTTATCTCCTCGCGAGCTGGACACGAGCAGGCACGGCAACCGCTGAGCTGTTACCAGACCTGATCAAGGGCGCCCTCGCATCTCTACCGATACCAAAACGGATGCGCTGGAGCAGCTTCGACCACGAATTCGTCCGACCTGTTCATTGGGCCTGCGTGCTCTTTGGCAATACCCCCATCGCCATGCACGTCCTCGGCGTCACTGCCAACAACAAAACGCGTGGCCATCGCTTCCATCACCCCGACCCCATCGCCATCGCGCACCCCGATGACTACGCCGAGCTGCTGCGCCAACGCGGCTTTGTCGAGCCGGATTTCGCACGTCGCCGAGCGCACATCGTCGCGCAGGTCCAAGCGCTCGCCGAAGCCGTCGGCGGACAGCCTGCCGACACCCCGGCACTCTTCGATGAAGTCACGGCGCTTTGTGAATGGCCCCGGGCACTGCTGTGTCAGTTTGACCCGCACTACCTGCGACTACCCCGTGAGGCACTCATCGAAACCATGCAGGAGAACCAGCGCTATTTCCCCCTTTACGACGCGCAAGGAACCCTGTTGCCCCACTTTGTCGCTGTCGCCAATATCGAGAGCGCCGCGCCCGAGCGCATACGCGTCGGTAACGAGCGAGTGATCCGGCCCCGCTTCGCCGATGCCGCCTTCTTCTTCGACCAAGATCGCAAACAGCCCTTGGAAAAACTCATACCCGGTCTGGACAGCCTCGTCTTTCACGAGAAGCTCGGATCCATTGGTGACAAAGTCCGCCGGGTGTGTGGTCTCGCTCAGCATATTGCTCGACAAATCGAGATCGACGACCATGCGGTGGTACGCGCCGCAGAGCTCGCGAAATGCGACCTCTTGACTCGTATGATCTTCGAATTTCCGAGCTTGCAGGGCATTATGGGCTCTTACTACGCCCTGTACGCCGGCGAACCCCCCGAGGTCGCAACTGCCATCGCCGAACAATACCTTCCCCGTCACGCCGGTGACGCGCTTCCGAACACCCCTTCAGGCCAGATCCTCGCGCTCGCGGATCGAATCGACACCCTCATCGCCATCTTTGCAACCGGCCAACGTCCGAGCGGCACAAAGGACCCCTATGCACTGCGCCGATCGGCAATATCCGCCGCCCGGCTTTTGATCGAGACGCCCCTCGCCCTGGACCTCCGGGAACTCTTGAAGACCGCTGCAACCGCCTTGCCTGAGACGCTCGCCGCGGCCGACCCAACCGATGCCGTATTCGATTACGTTGTCGATCGCCTCTACGGCTACTATCAGGATCAGGGGATCCACCACGATTCCATCGACGCCGTCCTTCAACTGCGACCGCGGTGCCTACGCGAAGCGGACCAACGGATCCGGGCAGTACAGCGTTTCAAGGCGCACCCACAGTCCGCGGAACTCGTTGCCCTGTACAAGCGCCTCCAAAATCTGCTCAAGAAAACCGAAGGCCGCTCTCCTCAAACGATCGATCCGGCCCTTTTTCAGGACCCGGCCGAGTTGGCCCTCTATCAGCACGTCGCTCAGGTTCGTCTCGCCCTTGCCGAGTTGCACCGCAATAGTGCATACGACCGCTGCCTCACCACTCTCGCAAGCCTTTCGCAGCCTATCGATGAGTACTTTAACGCGGTAATGGTCATGGCCGACAATCCAGAGATCCAGGCGAATCGCCTGCAACAATTGTCAGAAATCCGCGCGCAATTCCTCTCACTTGCAGATCTATCCAAATTGCAGCATTCATGACACCCCGCCTTACACTCCTCGACCGTGACGGCGTGATCAATGCGGATTCTCCGTCTTACATAAAACACGTTGACGAATGGCACCCGATTCCTGGAAGTATCGAAGCCATCGCTCGCCTTAGTCGGAACGGCCATCGCGTCCATATCGTCACCAACCAGTCCGGCCTCGCGCGCGGCCTCTTCACTGCCGCCACGCTAGAAAAAATCCATCACCGGTTGCTCCACCTCGTTACGCGCGCGGGCGGCCACTTGGATGGCATCTTCTACTGTCCTCATGCCCCGCACGACCGGTGCGATTGTCGCAAACCCCGTCCCGGTCTCCTCCTGGCAGCGGCCCAGGCCTCCCAATCCGACTTGGCCGCTGCCGCCATGATCGGCGACTCTTTCAGCGACATCCTCGCTGCCCGGACCGTCGGTGCCAGACCCATATTGGTCAAGACCGGCAACGGCTTTGAAACCCTTTTCCACCATCCGGAATTGATCCAAGAAATCGCGGTCTTCGAGAACCTAATGCAAGCCGCAGAGCATCTCTTAGCCAGTGAGTGACGACCTTGCCCCGCCTCCGATCCCTGATCTTTCTGCTTTTCTTATCGTTATCCGTCGTGCTTTACTCCATCCCCTTGGGCCTACTCGGTTGGCTCCTGCCCGTAACCCTGCTACATCGACTCGGGCGCAGCTGGAGCCGCGCTAATCTCCGGGCACTCAGGACAATTTGCCGACTCGATTATCGCGTTCGCGGTCTCGAAAACCTACCACAAAAAAACTGTATCGCCGTTTCTAATCATCAATCCGCTTGGGAAACAATCGCCCTGCGCTCGATCCTACCCCTCCGCCAGCGCTGGGTGCTCAAGAGAGAATTGCTTTGGGTGCCATTTTTCGGCTGGGGCCTTGCGCCCTATCGCCCAATCGCTATCAATCGCAGCGCCGGCCGCAGCGCCGGCCAACAGCTTCTCCAGCAGGGCGCCGATTCCCTTGCCGCTGGCTATTGGATTATCGTGTTCCCCGAAGGGACACGAGTGCCACCCGGAGCCAGCCATCGCTACAATACCGGAAGCGCCCGCCTCGCTGAGCGTACTCAGACGCCCATCATTCCCATTGCCCACAATGCTGGGCTGTACTGGCCACGCCAGCCCCTCAGAAAGAAACCTGGCACTATCGAGGTCGTGATCGGTCCCCCGATCCACCCCAGAGGCCGATCCTCAACCGAGCTAAACGAAGCCGCCAAATCCTGGATCGACTCGACACTCTCTGAGCTGATCGACCCAGCGCAAGGCGTACGCCCGCCTAATAATATGCCGACCCTAGACGTCGATGTTCTCCGCCGTTAATGCATTTGCCTCAATGAATTCCCGTCGCGGTTCGACCTGGTCACCCATTAATGTGGTAAAGATTTGATCCGCGGCAATCGCATCCTCGATCTTTACGCGTAATAATCGTCGCGTCTCCGGGTTCATCGTCGTCTCCCACAATTGATCCGGATTCATTTCGCCGAGGCCTTTGTACCGTTGGATCGAATACCCCTTCTTTGCGTCATCTAGCAACCACTCGATACCCGTTCCAAGATATTCAACGGGATGCTCCTTTTCGCCACGTCTGACCCGTCCATTGTCGCCAATCAAGCCCGCGGTCTTTTCACCGAAACTCACGATACGTCCATAATCCGCGGTGCGGAAGAAGTCCGCCCCGATATAATAGGTCTCGGAAATGCCGTGCACGAGCTTCACCATGGTGATCCCTGGCCAGTTTGGCTCGTCCGCATCGGCAAGGCGCACCTCGTAACTGACTGCAGGCGGGGCAGTCCTGTTCATAGCATGGTTCAGCGAACTAAGCCATGTCGCCATCTCATCCGCGTTTGCGAGGTCCGCAGGGGCGATGCGATTCAGGCTCTGCAGATAACGCAAAAGCCTCTCATCGTAGCGCACAGACAATCGTTGTACGATGTGTTTGACGATTAGATAGTCCTTTGCTAGCTCCTCGAGCGCCACTCCAGCCAATGGTGGTGCTGAATCGTCGGTGTACAGGGCGCCTCCATCGAGGGCAATCTGGAGCATCGCCATTTCCAGAGAATGCTCGTCCAGAAGATAGTCTTCCTGTTTGCCCTTCTTTAACTTAAATAGCGGCGGCTGGGCAATGAAGATATGGCCTCGTTCGACGAGTTCTGGGAGTTGCCGATAAAAGAAAGTCAGTAACAACGCGCGAATATGTGCGCCGTCGACGTCCGCATCGGTCATGATGATGATTCGGTGATACCTAAGCTTATCCGGGTCGTACTCCTGTCTCCCGATCCCACAACCCAGAGCCGTAATCAAGGTGCCGACCTCAGCGGAGGATAACATCTTGTCGAATCGCGCCTTTTCCACGTTAAGGATCTTTCCCTTCAACGGCAGGATCGCCTGGAAGCTACGGTCACGGCCCTGTTTGGCGGACCCCCCGGCAGAGTCGCCTTCGACCAAGTAAAGTTCCGAGAGCGCAGGATCCTTTTCTTGACAATCAGCGAGTTTCCCGGGAAGCCCAGCAACCTCGAGCTCGTCTTTGCGCCGCGTCATCTCCCTGGCCTTGCGGGCCGCGTCGCGCGCCCGCGCCGCCTCAAGCATCTTTCCGGCAATTGTCCGCGCCTCGGACGGATTCTCCTCGAGAAAATCGTTAAAAAATTCGACGAATAGCGCCTCGACGATCGCCTTAACTTCAGAAGAAACCAGCTTTTCCTTCGTCTGCGATGAAAACTTTGGGTCCGGGATCTTGATCGACAATACCGCCGTTAAACCTTCACGGGCATCGTCACCGACGGTACGGATCTTTTGCGACCTGTCGAGTCCCACCCGCTCTATGTATTGATTCAGCGTCCGTGTTAAACCCGCCCGGAGACCCGCTAGGTGAGTACCCCCGTCGCGCTGCGGAATATTATTGGTGTAACAAAATATATTCTCTTGGTAGGACTCATTCCATTGCGCAGCGAACTCGACAACAATTCCGTTCTTATCTGCTGTGAAATAAAAAACGGTAGGATGGATAGGGACCTTGTTGCGGTTTAAATGACGCACAAAAGCTTCTATACCGCCGTCATATTCAAAACAATCGTCCTTCCCCGATACTTCATCAACAAGTCGAATCCGAATACCCGAATTGAGAAAGGACAGTTCGCGCAGACGTTTGGCAAGAATGTCGTAGTGAAACTCAATATTCGAAAAAATCTCAGGTGAGGGAGTGAACCGAACTTCTGTACCGCTCTTGGTGGTTTCGCCGATGACCGCGAGAGGATAGGACGGCTCGCCGTCGTCGTACTCTTGCTTATGGATGAGACCGCTACGGTGGATTGTGAGCTGCAGGTGGCTGGACAGCGCGTTTACGACCGATACGCCGACCCCGTGAAGACCGCCCGCCACCTTATAGGAGTTGTTGTCAAATTTCCCGCCCGCGTGTAGCACCGTCATGATCACTTCGGCGGCAGACCGATCCTCTTCGACGTGGCGATCGACCGGAATACCGCGGCCATTGTCGACGACGGATACCGAACCGTCGACATGAAGGGTCACGATGATATCCGAACAATATCCCGCTAACGCCTCGTCGATAGAGTTATCCACGACCTCAAAAACCATGTGATGCAAGCCGGTCCCGTCATCGGTGTCACCGATATACATGCCGGGCCGTTTCCGCACGGCCTCGAGACCGCGCAGAACCTTAATGTTTGAAGAATCGTAGGTCATGATGAGTAAAAAGGTCGGTTGTGAACGAGTCGCGCGCGGAGCCGCTTATGGTATCTGATAGATCGGGCAGATGTCGCCAGTTGTTTTGAGGGCAGGCCGCGTGCCACAAACGAGCAAGGCGGCAGAATGCACCGTCATAAGCGCATGGGCATAATAACAAAAGTCTCGTCTGTCGCGCCTAAGCCCCGCCATATCGTGCTCGTTTCGCTGTCCACAATGGCGATTTCGACGAGCTCATCGGATATCACGTTGAGCACGTCAAGAACATAGCTGCCGTTGAAACCGATGGTGTGTTCGGCACCGTCATACTCGTATTCCAATTCTTCTTCGGCCACCTCGAGCTCGGGATTTTGCGCTTGGAGCGTAAGCATCGTCCTGGTGAAGGTGAAGCGGACACCCTTGTACTTGTCCGTGGAAAGCACGGCGGTTCGGGTCAGCGCTTCGCGGAGGACCTCGCGATTGACCCTTGCGATGTCGTTGGCCTCCGCCGGAATTGCCCGTGCGTAATCTGGGTACCTGCCATCGATAATTTTTGATCTCACGACGAGGCGATCCGTTGAGACGGCGAAACTGCGATCGGAGATTTCGAATGTGACACCGTCTGCGAACTCCGAGGCCGCAGCGAGTCGACGCATTTCCTGGACAGTTTTGCCCGGGAGAATGATTTGCGCTGCCTCGGCGATGCCCGTTGACACAGGGCGTCTCGCCTTCGCCATGCGATGGCCGTCCGTTGCAACCGCGACAAGCTCGTCGGGCCGAATGACAAAAAGGAGTCCATTGAGATAGTAGCGGACGTCGCCGTGCGCCATCGCGAAGGCCGTCTTATCGAGAAGGAATCGGAGCTCCTGCGCAGGGAGTTGTAGTCGTGTTACGCCCTCCGGGATTTCCATGCGTGGAAAGTTTGCACCGCCAAGGGTAAGAAGCGTAAACCGACTACGGCCGGCGGAAATCAAGGCTCGGTTTTCGTGGATGCGAAGGCGTAACAGCGTATCGAGCGGCAGGGCGCGGGAGATATCGGTGAGCTTTCGAGCGGGGAGGATGGTATTGAGGTCAGACGTGTTGGCACTGCGACCGTAAACTTCGATCTCGATTTCGAGATCGGTTGCAGTAATCTGGATGGCTCCGCCGCCAGCAGCGAGATGGATATGCCCAAGAATCGGCATCGTTGAGCGTCTCTCGACAACGCCAATCACTTTTTGCAGGAGCGGTAACAAGTCTTCGTTGCGAATCTCGATCTGCATGTCAAAAAACTGTTCGGTTATTTATAGATAAGATGATAGCCGTAGGGTTTGTGGATAACAGCGGGAACCGTCCTTTTTCCTTTTTATTTCAGTGCTTTATTTGGAAAGCTTCGGGCGTGGATTCCACTGGGATATGCGGTGGATACCCTGTGGATCTTTTTACCTTTCGGCAAAACGCACAGGTTATCCACATCAAGTTGTCAGGAGTCTCAACAGGTTTCGGTAGTCCTCTTCGACGACCGGTTCAGTTTCCCGTAGGCTTTTCACCTTACGGGTGGCGTGCAGAACGGTCGTGTGATCGCGGCCGCCGAATGCCTGGCCGATCTCGGGGAGGCTATGCTTCGTCAGCTCCTTCGCCAAGGCCATCGCGATCTGCCGGGGCCGAGAAATCGTGCGCGTGCGTTTTGGCGACAGCAGATCGGCTCCGCGGATTTTGTAGTACTCCGCGACGACCTTTTGGATGTTTTCGATGGTGACTTGCTTGTCTTGTGCGACAAGCATGTCGCGGAGGGCCGTCTTCGCGAAATCCAGGGTGATCTCTTGTCCGGTGAACTCGGAGTTTGCGATCAGTCGACGCAGTGCCCCCTCAAGATCACGGATATTTGAGCGGATCCGTTTTGCCACAAAAAAGCTCACATCCTCCGGAAGGGGTCGTCCAAGGATTCCTGCCTTACTCTGCAGAATCGCTACGCGCGTCTCCAAGTCCGGTGGATCGATCGCCACAGTCAAGCCCCACCCGAATCTGGAACGCAAGCGTTCCTCTAGTCCAGCGACTTCCTTAGGGAAGCGGTCACTTGACAGTATAATCTGTTGTTTTGACTCAAACAGCGCATTGAAGGTATGAAAAAATTCCTCTTGACTCCGTTCTTTACCGGCGAAGAATTGAACGTCGTCGATCAGCAATGCGTTCAATGAACGGTGGCGCCGCTTGAAATCGTACATTCCGTTGTGTTGCAGCGCCCGAATCATATCCGCGACAAACCGTTCCGAATGCAAATAGCTTACGCGCGCCCCCGGGTTCCGGGCGACGATGAGATTTCCCACGGCGTGCATGAGATGCGTTTTACCAAGTCCCACGCCACCGTAGATGAAAAGTGGATTGTAGGACGTGCCCGGACTCCGGCCGATTTGTAGCGATGCCGCCCGCGCGATCTGGTTTGACTTCCCTTCGACGAAGGTATCGAAGGTGAAATCGGGGTTCAGGCTTGACGTCAAGGAATCGCGGCCTGGCTGTGTCCGTGGACCGTTCGCGGAAGCGGTGGCTCCGCTCTTTGTATAACTCGGGCCTTGCGCTATCGCGGCCGGCGTTGTTGAACGGGGCGTCCCAACGTGGAGATGAATTGCGTCCACACGACGGTCTGTAAGCTTTTCGCACAAAGCGACCAGTTTGGCCTGATAGTGGGATTCAATCCATTCGAGCACGAAACGGTTTGGTGCAAAAAGGTGGAGTATTGGGGCTTCTTCGGAGGCTTGTAGGGGCGATATCCATGTGTTGAATTCGGCGACAGTCAATTCGCGCTTAAGGTGTGCAAGGCATTGGCTCCAAACGGTCACAAATGATTACCTCGGCCCAGTGTTTCGACGGACAAGTTGACGGGGTTAGGAAAATTTAATAATATGGAAAGGATTTACCTATAAGTATGGACCGAACCCCCCACCTCTAGTCACTGATGTAGGGTCAAGCATGAAACGTACATTTCAACCGAGTCGGCTAAAGCGAGCGCGCGTTCACGGCTTTCGCGCGAGATCAGAGACGGTCGCGGGCCGCAAGGTACTGCGTGCGCGTCGTCAGAAAGGGCGCAAGCGCCTCTCGGCGTAGGTTTGCAGAGCTGGAGAGGAAAGGCGCAAGACTGCCACGAGCCGCACGCCTAGACAAGCCACCACTCTATCGCCGTGTCTTCGCGCAACCGGTAAAATCCGTCGACCGGTTTTTCACCGTGCTCGCGCGACACGGGGATACCGGACAGAGCCGGCTCGGCCTCGCGGTTTCGCGTCGATGTGCCCGTCGCGCCGTCGCCCGTAATCGAGTCAAGCGAGTGATTCGGGAAAGCTTTCGGCGACATCGCGAAAGCCTCCCGCCCTTCGATATTGTCGTGCTGTGCCGTGCAAAAACCGCAAGCCAGGCGAATGCCTTATTGTTCGCCTCCCTGGAAAACCATTGGAGACGACTGCGGAGCAAAAAATGACGGGCGTGCATCGGAACAGCGTGACGGAAGATTGTATTGATGGATAACTATCGTCTGATCCTTTTGCTATCGCTCGGGGTAGTGCTCTTTTTGATCTATCAGGCATGGATCGAAGACTACGGATCCGTCGGCCAGCCACTCGAAGAGCAGATCGTCTCCGGCGAAGCACCGGATGCGACGCCAGAGGGGGTGCCGGCTTCTGCGTCCGCACCCACGGAGGGCGTTTTGCCGGTCGCGGACTCCTCGATCCAACAAGGCGACCGGCAGGATGCGGCGTCCGAGGCCATCGTTGTCGAAACGGATGTTCTAAAGGTTCTCATTTCAAGGACCGGAGGGACGGTCACCGACGCCTGGCTGAAAGAGTACGCCGCGGAGCCCGACCGGCCAGATGCCAAGTTCCAGCTACTCAAGGCCACGCCGCCGAACATGTTCGTCGCCCAATCGGGGTTATTGGGCGCGCAACCGGATCTGGTACCGACCCATCAGGCCGAGTTCGTGGCCGAACGCGATCGGTATGCGCTCGGCGACGACGATCAGTTGACGGTCGAGTTAACCTGGCAAGCCGATTCCGGTGTTCGTGTTCTCAAGCGTTATCGCTTCGAACGCGGCAGTTATTTGATTGACGCGTCTCAGGAGGTACAGAACAACCGCCCGGAACCCTTACGGCTGCGTAGCTACAATCAGCTACAGAGGACCGAACTTCATTCTCAATCGGAGTCAAAGTTCATCCGCACTTATACAGGCGGTGTGTATTATAGCCAAGAGGAGAAATATAAGAAGGAATCCTTTTCCGACATGGAGAAGGGCAAGCTAGACCGCCAAGTCGTCGGCGGCTGGATTGCCATGATTCAGCACTATTTCATGTCCTCTTGGATTCCGCCTGTCGAGCAACGCCAGACGTTCTACACCAATGTCGTCGGGGATAAAAGATATATTATCGGGATGTATTCGCCGGCCTTGGTGATTCCGGCCGGTGCTGCACACACCTTTTCCGATCTGCTGTTTGTCGGCCCAAAACTGCAAGAAACGCTCGCCTCGATCGCGCCCGGGCTCGAGTTGGCGGTGGACTATGGTTGGCTCACGATTTTGGCGCAACCCATCTTTTGGGTATTGAACAAGATCCATAGCGTCATCGGCAATTGGGGCTGGTCGATCATTATTCTAACGATTCTTATCAAGCTGCTGTTTTACAAGCTGTCGGAGACAAGCTATCGGTCGATGGCAGGGATGCGTAAGCTGGCCCCTCGTTTGCAGGCTTTAAAAGACCAATATGGCGACGACAAGCAGCAACTCAATCAGGCAATGATGGATCTCTATAAGAAGGAGAAGATCAATCCACTCGGTGGGTGCCTTCCGATTCTGATACAGATTCCTGTGTTCATTGCGCTCTACTGGGTGCTGTTAGAGAGCGTTGAGTTACGCCATGCGTCATTCATGTTGTGGCTAAATAACCTTTCTGTGCCGGATCCATACTATGTGCTGCCTTTGATCATGGGCGTATCGATGTTCGTGCAGACAAAGCTGAACCCACAGCCGCCGGATCCGATCCAGGCGAAAGTGATGATGAGCCTGCCATTCGTCTTCACGGTTTTCTTCGCCTTTTTCCCGGCCGGCCTGGTTCTGTATTGGACGACCAATAATATTTTGTCGATTGCGCAGCAGTGGTACATCATGCGGACGATGGATCGTCAGGAGGACAAGAAGAAAGGGAAGCCGAAGACCAAGAAAGGCTAAATCGGGATTGGTTGCCACGGACAGGATGAACCGAGGTGAGACGGACACGATAGCGGCGATTGCGACCGGGACGGGAGCAAGCGCGATAGGGATCGTCAGAATCGCCGGCCAGGGGACGAGAGCGATTGCGCAAGCGATGCTCGGTTTTGTCCCGGAGCCGCGTAGGGTGCATACAGCATACTTCTACGGTGGGGACGGCGAGCAGTTGGATCGGGGCTTGGCGCTCTTCTTCGCCGCGCCACGCTCGTTCACCGGGGACGATGTGCTCGAGCTGCAGGGACACGGAGGGCCTGTGGTGCTCGATCTGATCTTGGAGCGCGTGACGGCATTGGGCGCGCGGCTTGCCCGTCCCGGGGAGTTCACGGAACGGGCCTTCCTCAACGGAAAGCTCGATCTGACTCAGGCGGAGGCGGTAGCCGATCTCATTGAGGCTGCGACGGCGTCCGCGGCGCGGCTGGCGGTACGGACCTTACAAGGTGCTTTCGCCCAGCGCGTCGGGCATCTCGCCGAAGGGCTGCTCGAGTTGCGCACCCGGGTCGAGGCCAGCCTGGATTTCCCGGACGACGATCTGGAAAGGCTCGACCGCGAGCTGATTGGACACGGCCTGCAAGACTTGTTGCAGGGGCTCGGCGAGTTGCAGCACACAGCCCAGCAAGGGTGCGTCTTAAATGAAGGGGTTAGGATCGCGATCGCGGGCCCGCCGAACGCCGGCAAATCGAGCCTCATGAATGCGCTTGTCCAGTATGAGCGGGCAATCGTCACCGAGGTGCCAGGGACAACCCGGGATGTGCTGACCGAGAGGATCGAGGTCGATGGCCTGCCGGTTGAATTGGTCGACACAGCGGGGATCCGGCGGAGCGAAGATCCGATCGAGTGTGAAGGCGTGCGTCGCGCCGAGGATGCCGTTCGGGGCGCAGATCGAGTCCTTTGGGTCGTCGACGACGCTGTTGAACCCAATCAGTGTTCGGATCGACCGGTAACCGACTGGGTCCAAGTACCCCTCATCTGGATCCGCAACAAGATCGACATTCGCGGGGTACCTCCATTTGCACACGAGGGCGAGCACGGTTTCGAGATCGGTCTATCGGCGAAGACCGGTGACGGGCTCGACCTATTGCGCGGGTGCATCCGCCGATCCATCGGACTACAGCAGGGCGGGGAGGGCCGATTCCTAGCCCGCCGGCGCCACGTCGAGGCACTGCAGCAAGCCCGCGCTTTCGTTGAATCGGCGAGAATTGCCTATGCCGAGGGCCTTGCAAGCG
>JGI12109J20283_10140056_pt1 | contig 59372 bp, 55 predicted proteins | sample ElkSlonscriptome_12_FD_20283 | JGI IMG/M metagenome (IMG submission 20283)
TTCGTCTGCGCTATGGTCAATCAAGACACACAGCGCCCCCATTGAATTGTTTGTATGTGCCCTAGGTAACAGCCGAGTTGGCGCCACTACCACTGCTGCCCGCACCAAGCACGAACCCAAAGTTGTACCAACCTCCATTGTTGTTGTATTCGTAAATCCCGACATCAGGATTGAATAGACTTACATAGGGTCGGCAGGACGTCTGGTTTGTGCCAGTTAAAACACCAGACCAGCAGGCCGTGCTGTGCATCCACCGGTTCCGCCAGGGCTTGGTGCGCGAGCGAACTGGCATGATTAACCAGCTCCGTGGCCTGTTTAGTGAGTTAGGTATCTGCCCAAAGGCCGGTACCCGGCTCAGCAAACCTTTGTTGGAGTGCTGGAAGATGCCGAAAACGGCTTACCCATGAGCACCAGGCTGATCTACGGTTCAGGAATGAGGAAGATAGAGGCTTTCCTGCTGGAGGTGTGCGATGTGTCGTTGGGATCGGCGAGAAATCTTAATTCGCAATGCCAAGGGACAGAAGGATCGCGTTACAGTTATTCCTGCTGTCTGCTTGAAGCCCTTGGCTGCCAATATTGACCGGTCTCGAGAATATTTTGAAATCGACATGCAAGAAGGGATCGATTGTATCGAGCTACCTAATGCCTTGAACCGCAAATATCCCGGCGCTGGCAAACAGTTCAAATGACGTTTTGTGTTTTCCTTGCATAAGACCTCTGTAGACCCCCGCACAGGGAAAATTGGCAGATACCCTATTCACCCCAGAACCCTGGCCAAAGCGTTAAGCAAAGCAGCCCAGGGTTTCTTGTGCTGTCATCTTATTACTAAGCCCCCTACCAATATTCAGGGTTGTCGAACGCGTTTACACAACGCGGGACGCCTGGTAGGGCTTCGATGTTACTTCCGTCAAGCGATTGCAGCAGCCATCCCTCGGGCTGAGACAGCTCAAACGGGGCGTTCAATAACTCTGGGGAAACAGGCTCGAAACCGACTTTGGAGTAGAAGCCAGGGTCCCCATAGGTAAAGACCAGCTTCACCTCTTCTCGTCTCAATTGATCGATCCCAAATCTGATTAGGGCCTGGCCTATGCCTTTGCCCTGTTGATCCGTGCGGATCGCTACAGGAGAAAGGAGAAATGCTTTCACGGGGCTGTCAAATTTCAGCCTGGTGAAAAAGATACCCCCTACTAGGGCACCACTATCGGATGCGAAAAATCCGAAAGTGGCTTCGGAGTCACATTCATCCATCAGATTGCTAACCAGGGTCTCTATTAGCGCTCCCTCAGACTCACCCTCGGAATCCGAAAAGGTCTGCGAGAACAATCGCCGAACCTCTAGCCTGTTCGAATTGTCGAAACTCAGATATTCCATTGAGCCTGAAACCTTTATTGGCAAACTATTGGAGACTTCTACCGGTAACTATAGCACTGCTTTTTCGACGCAGGTCTCGCCACACAACAAATGCGGATGCTGTCTTCTGACCGAAGACAATACTGTACAGAAGGCAGGCGACAGCTAATACTGATCCCCAACAGGCTGAACCGGTATTTAGCATCGGATTGGTCTGGGCCCGCCGGGTGATTCGCCAGCAATCAGAATCCGGCGTGGCGGCCCATGCGTAAGACAGACTCCACTTCAAAAAGTGACGAGCAGAACCATGCAATCTATAGCGGTCATTGGCGCCGGGATGGCCGGTATAACCCTGGCTCGAGCCCTGTCGGAAAAGGCCCGGGTCACAGTATTCGAAAAGTCCCGTGGGCCCGGCGGTAGAATGAGCGCCCGTCGTATGGATGACTACCGGCTCGACCACGGCGCGCAGTTTTTCACGGTCAGGTCGGCTGGGTTCCAGCGATTGGTCGAAGAGCTCGTCGCTGCCGGCATTGTTGGTGAATGGCAGGGCAAAGTGGTGACTCTGGACTCACAGCGGCAGAGCTTCAAAAGAGAATGGTTTGAACCGCACTACGTTGGCATTCCTGCAATGAATACGCCATTGCGAAGCCTGGCAAAAAATCTGACTGTCCATTACCAGCATACAATCACGGCGCTGCAGCAGAAAGACAGCAAGTGGACGCTGAAGGATGCCGAAGCCAATAGCCATGGCTGCTTCGACTGGGTGGTCTGCACGCCGCCAGCACCTCAGGTCCTTACCCTGCTCCCGGAGATATTCGAACCCTTCCAAGCTGTTCAGGATGTGGTCTATTCGCCCTGTTTTGCCCTCTGGTTGACCACACCCTCGCCCGTGGACCTTAACTTCTCCGCCGCCGTTGTGCGCAATTCGCCAATCGCCTGGATCGCCGAACAGGGGCGCAAACAGGGCACGACACCAACCCGATCGCTGCTTGTACACAGTGACAATGAATGGGCACGGAGTCATCTCGAAGGCGACCTGGAAGGGGTTGGTAAAGAAATGTTGTTGGCGCTGGGAAACTTTATCGAGTTGCCTGAACCAGAGAAGTGCCAGGTAGAACTTCATCGCTGGCGCTTCGCAAGAGTCGAATCGACGGCCGAGCAAGAATTCATACTGGACGCGGAGCAGAAACTGGCAGCCTGCGGAGACTGGTGTCTTGGCTCGCGGGTTGAAGACGCTTTTTTGAGCGCCAACAAATTAGCGGAGCGTCTGCAGACACTGATTTGAACCGGCGGCGCAGCTCAGCGGGCCAGTTGCGCCACCAGTAGTTTTATTTGCATGTCATCCAGTCTAGCGCCGAAAGCGGGCATTACACCATAACGGCCTTCGCGCAGGGTCTGCTCCAGCGTTGCCAGGTCGCCACCGTAAAGCCAGATTTCATCAGACAGCCGGGGTGCGCCAAGTGCGATATTACCGGCGCCATCGGCGCCGTGGCACGCAGCACAGTTCTGGTCATACATGGGCTTGCCGGGATGCTCCGAATTGTCGTCAGGATCACTCAGAGTTTGCACGTATTGCGCTACCGGGGTTATGCCTTCTTCTCCCAGAACCGCCAACCAGGGGATCATATTGGCCCGGCGACCGTTTCTGATCGAGACTTCGATCTGTTCAGGTGCACCACCCCATTGCCAGTCCACATCCTGAAGATTGGGAAACAGATTGGCCTGTCCCCGCCCGTCCGGTCCGTGGCACACGGAACACTCGCGCCGATAGATTCTATCGGCTGTATCCATTAGCTCCGGGTCATTCTGAATCTGGGCAAGAGTCATCGCCACTATCTCTTGTCTGCGAGGCATGAAGCGTTCCTCGAAAGCCCCCATGCTGTCGGCCATGCGGGCACCCTGGGACCAGTTCAGAATGCCGGCGAAAGCGCCAAGGCCGGGGAAAAACATCAGATAGACGAGGGAAAAAATCATTGCCCCGAACAGGAGCCAAAACCACCACAGTGGCGGTGGACTATGCCCTTCTTCGAGGGTCTCGTCCCACACCGGTTCTTCCTTGGCCTCTTCGTGTTCATCCCGGCCTCGGTAGATACTCCACACCAGCCAGCCCAGGGCCGCCAGGGAAACCAACGTGAGTACGGCAACCCAGCCGGCCCAGAAGCCCGCCGGCAAATCAGCCATCATGGTCTTCATCCTCCAGGGGGATGCGCGCTACCCGGTCCAGGCTCTGGTCATCGTCACGATAAAAGAACCAGGCTGCCAGCCCCACCATGAAGGCTGTTACCAGCATGTCGCCAATAAAGATAAGTATCGTCATTATTCCGACTCCTCACTGAACCCGGTGCCGAGAACCTGCAGATAGGCAATGAGTGCGTCAATTTCCAGCATGCCTTCGAGTTCGGCCTCGGCGTTGCTGACGTCCTCATCGGTGTAGGGATGGCCCAGGCGTCGAAGCCCTCTCAGCTTCGCAGCGATGTCGCCTGTCGCGCTGGCATCGCGCTCTGCCAGCCAGGGATAGGCAGGCATTATGCTGGTTTCGACAACTGCTCTCGGCTCGAGCAGATGCAATCGATGCCAGTCGTCCGAGTATTTGCCGCCCAGTCTGTGCAGATCCGGTCCCGTGCGTTTGGAGCCCCACAAAAACGGGCGATCATAGACGAATTCGCCAGCCCGGGAGTAGGGGCCATAGCGCCGTACTTCGGCAATCAGGGGGCGTACCTGCTGCGAATGGCACACCGAACAGCCTTCGCGAATATAAATATCGCGACCCGTCAGCTCCAGAGCAGTGTAAGGACGCGTGTTTTCCGTAGCCGTGGCCAGACTTTCCTGGTTGAGGATGGGCAGAATCTGCACCAGGCCACCAATCGCTGCCACCACCAAAATGCCGAAAATGAGCAGTCCGGTGTTCTCCTCGATCTTGCGATGAAGCGACAGCCCATTCATGCGCTGACTCCGAAAGCAGGCTGCACGGGAGGCGGAGTCACGGCGACAGGTTCGCGTCCCCGCATCGTCATGAACAGATTGAACATCATTAGAACCGTGCCTCCAAGAAAGATCAGACCGGCCACGAAGCGCAGCAAATAGTATGGTGTCATGCTGGCCATAATGTCCTTGAAGTCGAAACTGAGTTCTCCCAGTTGGTCAACGCTCAACCAGAGCAAGCCCTGGGATACACCAGCTGCCCACATGGAAACGATGTACAGCATGGTGCCAGCGAGCGCCAACCCGAAATGAATATTGGCAAGCCGCTTGCTATAAAGTTCGCTGCCAACGAGACGTGGCACCAGAAAGTAGAAAGTGCCGTATGTGATCATGGCATTCCACCCCAGCGCCCCCGAATGTACGTGGCCAATGGTCCAGTCGGTAAAATGACTGACTACGTTGACGCTGCGGATGGCCATCATGGGTCCTTCGAAAGTGGCCAGGCCATAGAACGCCAGCGACAGGACGACAAATTTCAATGCAGGATCGGAGCGCAGTTTTTCCCAAGCCGTGCTAACCGTCATGACGCCATTGATCAGGGTAGCCCAGGACGGTGCCAACAGGATGATACTCATCACCATGCCCAGAGACTGTACCCACTCCGGAACCGCGTTGTAATGCAGATGGTGGGGCCCGGCCCAGATGTAGGAGTAAACAAAAGCCCAGAACGCAACGACCGACAGACGGTAGCTCCAGATCGGCCTGCCGGCCTGTTTCGGGAGAAAGTAGTACAACATGCCAAGGAAGCCGCCGGTAAGGAGGAAACCCACGGCGTTATGTCCATACCACCATTGCACCACGGCATCCTGGGCTCCGGCATAGAGCGAATAGGACTTGTCGATGGTGACCGGCAACTCCATGCTGTTGACGATATGCAGCATGGCAATGACGATGATCAGGGCCCCATAGAACCAGTTAGATATGTAAATGGGCCGGATCTTGCGCGTGGCGATAGTGCCAAAAAAAACGATTCCGAAACAGACCCAGACGATGGCAATGGCAATGTCAAACGGCCACTCTAGCTCCGCATATTCTTTTGATGTGTTCCAACCTGCCAGCAGCGACAGGCCGCCGAGCAAGACGATCACTTGCCAGGCGTAACAGCAAAACCAGGCCAGCTTGGGCGCGAATAGCGGCACGTGACAGGTCCGCTGGACGCTGTAGAAAGCCGTCGCCATCAACGCTGAGACGCCGAAACCAAAGACGACACCGTTAGTATGCAAGGGCCGTAGACGGCCATAGCTCAGCCAGAACTGCCCGAAGTCTATCTGAGGCCAGATCAGCTCGGCGGCTACGTAGACACCAACCGTCATGGCGACCACTGCCCAGATCACCGAAAACTGAACCAGGATCATAGTGACGCGATCGTGGTAGTTAGTTCTGCTCTTTGCTTCCATAAATTTCGTTCAACTCAATTTTAGACGCCCAACAGCGGTCCGACTCCGAGGGTCCACAACGACATGCTCAATCCCAAAAGGCTAACGGCAGCAACCAGCAGCCAGGCCACGAGAGAGGAAGCCATCAACATGCCGCGTTCGGGCGGTGTCTCGAGAGCAATGGGAATGCCTTTATAGAGCAGATACATACTCCAGATCATCGTCGGAATGAGGACCAGCACATTGACAAGAACATCAGGAAACAGATGCGCCATGCTGGCGATGGCGAGGGGCTGGCCAACAATGGTTACCAATGCGATATGGCGTCCCAATGACTGACTGGCTCCATAGGTTGTTGCCATCCAGCGGCTGATAAGGGCCGTGCTGATCAGACCGAACAGGAGAATAAGCAGATAGCCGCTGCTAATAATGAACAGCGTGCTCAGGCCCATTTGCAGGGGCTCCTGCGCACCCAGGCGCCAACCAAAATTGGCAGCTCCAATCAGAGAAAAGAGCGGCGGTAACAACAGCATCCACAGCGAGAATCGCAGCAGTATGGTGAGTGCTGGCGGCTCGACACCCGCCAGCAGCTTGAAAGTATCAACCGGGTTGGCAAGGGACTTCAGCCAGAGGTGAGAATAAATATCGGAACTCATGATTGAATCGCCAGATTCACCACCGATAAACGCGCGGGCAAATGCAAACCCTTACCTTGCCAGAAGGTGCCAACCGGTTCAACAGAATCTAGGTGCATTTGTCGGGGTTACCTGTGGATTTTCAGCGCAATCTCTGCGGCAGTCTTTACCAAGCAACTTCAAGCAACGATTTACCGGGCGTTAGCGCCACACAGATCGACGCCCCTCAGCAACAAAGCGCAGCGGTGGGCCAGAGCGCGGCTGCAGTCATTCTCCTGAGTCAACAGTGAAGCCGTAGGCACCGCTATGGATTGATGGATCCTCGCCGACAACAGCCGTCCATTCAACACGGTAATCCCCGTCCTCAAGTGGTTGCATAATCTCCACCATGAGATCGTTCGCGGCCATTGTGTGCAGCCCGCGCAGCGGATAGTCACCTGCTGGCCCGCGCAGTAGCAAACTGCTCCGGGAGACATCGGGAAGCTCAGAATAATATAGTCGCAAGGTGCGAGGGGCGCGCGCGAGTGTGCTGTCTATTTCTGGCTCAGCACGCAACAGGGGCGAATCGGCATTATTCCCTGCACACGCAGTCAGTAGTAGCAGGTAGACGAATAACAGCAGACGAGTAACCGGGGGCATAGTATCCTTTGCCGTGGACAGGCTTGCCCTCCATATTATCGTCAGTAACGAGTTTGTGCACGTTGAACGCTTGGGGAATGGCAGCCATGTCCGGCGAAGCGATGATCGTCTACGGGGCCGCAGGAATGTGGCTGACTACAGAACCTGTTGCCGACTCCCTGCTCGAGCTGGTTCACCGTTTTTCCCTGCCTGCCCTCACCTTCGACAGTTCCCTGGCGAATTCATCCAGCTTCATTCTAATCTCAGCTTCCCTGATCTTTTTCAGGCGCGACCCGTCGCTCTGAGCACTGGACTCCGATAGAGAGTCCCCGGTGGCTTTCGTAACAACTGCTTGCGCAAGTTTTGTCATTTTTCTGCCGTTTCTCCTCTGGTCCCTGAAACTGCTGAATTGCGAGTCCGTGCGTCTGCATGCTGCGCAACAGGCATCGTTTTCGCTCTACGCGTGCACTTGAAGTAAGTAGCTCGAGGGGAAGAGCAAAGACTACCGAAGTGCTTCCTCCCCTGCGCATGCAGAACAAGCAGGCTTTATTTATGATACGCAACATATAGTGCGTAGGAGTCCAAGTCAAACTATATCTGGGGAGAACTTAGAAGCTCACGATGAAACCAGAGGCAACTCACAATACGAAGTGGCAAGCCTGAACCGTCAATCCGGGTTTACCGATTCACTGCTGGCCTAGCTGTTGAAAGGGTGGCGTAGAGTTATGGTTTCTTCCCTGTCGGGCCCTGTAGAGATGATATCTACAGGCACCTCAACTGCTTCTTCTATAAAATTAATGTAAGCACGCGCGTTGTCTGGCAGTTCAGACAGGCTGCGGGCCCCGACCGTAGACTCCTGCCAGCCTGGCAACTGCTTGTAGACCGGCTGCAGGTTATCGAAATTGTCGATATCCATCATGCTCCCCGAGGTTGTCTCGCCGACGCCCTCGTAGCCGGTACATACCTTTACTGTCTCCAATCGATCAAGGACGTCGAGCTTGGTCAGACACAGGCCCGATACACTGTTAATTCGGTTGGCCGTCTTGACCGCGGCAGCATCGAACCAGCCACAACGTCGGTCGCGACCAGTCGTTGCGCCTTTCTCGTGACCAACCTGGGCCAGATGCTTGCCAACCGCATCAAAAAGTTCCGTCGGGAACGGGCCGGAGCCCACACGAGTTGTGTAGGCTTTGGTAATTCCCAGTACATAGTCGAGATAGAGTGGCCCGTAGCCGCTGCCGGTGGCAGCAGCACCAGCGGTTGTGTTGGATGAGGTGACGAACGGATAGGTACCATGATCGATATCCAGCAGCGTACCCTGAGCGCCCTCGAAGAGAATGTTCGCACCTCCCTTGCGGTGCTCATGCACAATGTTAGTGGTATCTGCGATCATGGGCCTAACTTGTCTGGCCTGGGCAATGATCTCATCGTAGGTCGCCTGAAAGTCCAGCGCGGATTCATGGAAATATTTCTGCAGCCAAAAATTATGATAGTCGAGTAGCTCGCGTAGTCTTTCCGAAAACAGTTCTTCGTTCAAAGTTTCGGCTAGCCGCAAGCCGCGCCTGGCCACCTTGTCCTCATAGGCCGGACCAATGCCGCGACCGGTAGTCCCAATCTTATTATTGCCTTTCTCCTTCTCACGACATTGATCGAGTTTGATGTGAGACGGAAGAATCAGCGGGCAAGCGCCACTGATATTGAGCTGCGCACGCACCTGAAGACCACGGGCCTCCAGTACAGAGATTTCTTTGAGCAACGCTTCGAGGCAGAGCACGACGCCATTGCCGACAATGCACTGAACGCCCGCGCGTAGAATGCCAGAGGGCAAGAGATGGAGCACCGTTTTTTCACCACCGATCACCAGCGTGTGCCCGGCATTGTGACCACCCTGAAATCGGACAACAACATTGGCCTGATCTGTAAGCAGGTCGACGATCTTGCCTTTGCCCTCATCGCCCCACTGGGTTCCCAATACTACAACTGACTTGCTCATTTAATCCCCAATTCCCTGTGCGCCTGCGCCGCGGAACGGCCAGCTAAATTTCCTCAACCACCCATTCGCCATTCTTCGTCACCAAGCGGCGATCGCAATTCAGCTCCTGGTAAAGGCCCGCATCCGGTTGCTCTTCGCCGAGATCCTGAATGACGATCTCGCCAATATCACGGAGCCGATCTATTGTGCCCAGCAGCTCAGCCTGAGCGCCCGAAGGGGCGAATATGGCCTGACGCTGTGGGAAATCCCTTCGTGCCAGTCGGGCCAGAGTCTTGAGATCGCAATCAAATCCGCAGGCCGGCCGCTTGCGGCCGAACACTTCACCGATATGATCGTAGCGCCCACCCTTTGCCACGGCCCTGCCGTAGTCTGGCGTGTAAGCGGCAAAAACGATACCGGTGTGATACTCATAGCCTCGAAGCTCGCAGAGATCGAAATTCATGACCACATCTGTCAATCTGGACTCGACTCCCGCACTGATCGCGATCAGGTCGGTCAGTTCTTTTTGCACACTCGCTGGTGCCTGCGCAAACACTCTTTTCGCCTCTTCCAGCACTGTCTCCGAGCCACTCAGACGCACCAACTCCCTTAACATTCGCTCGAGATTCTTGTCAGCGACCTGGGCATCGAGTACCGCATCGATTTCGTCGTAGGCTTTTCTCTGTACGGCATCGAATAGCGCCCTCTCCGTGTCTGGCGCCAACTCTGCTTCGTGTACCAGTGTCCTGAATATACCCACGTGGCCCAGCACGATGTGCAAATCCTGGATACTCGCCCTTCTAAGCGTTTCGACCATCAGACAGATCAGTTCGATGTCACAGGCAACGCCCACATGCCCGTACAGCTCCGCCCCTATGCGGATAGGCACGCGTGAATTAAGAATGCCACGGGGCCGTGTGTGCAACACGCTATCGGCGTAACAAAGCCGGACCGGTCCCTCGTGATTCATGCAGTGAGCGTCGATGCGGGCTGCCTGTGGCGTAATGTCGGCCCGAATGCCCATCATCCGACCAGAGAGCTGATCAGTAATTTTAAATGTGTGAATGTCCAGGTCGTGAGACGACCCCACCAGCAGAGAATCCAGATATTCGATAAGCGGCGTTATAACCAGCTGATATCCCCAGGACGCATAGAGATCCAGGATCATCCTGCGCAAGGATTCGAGCCGGTGGGCTTCGGCGGGCAATATCTCTTCGACGCCGTCGGGTAACAACCAGCGCTTTGCAGAAGTCATACGGATCAGTCTATTTTTGTTAGGGGGTGCTCTGAATAATGCAGACAAGCCTCTGGCTTTACTATTCAGAGCATCCTTAGTTAATAACTAGCAGCAGGATCGTGCCGGTCAACATGCTGCCAAGTCCTATCCAGCGCAAAGTGGCGTCATCGACTTCGTCAAGCATCAGCAGCATCTGGCGCCACCGCCCCGGTGCAATAAAGGGAAGCATCCCTTCGATCACCAGCAACAAACACAGTGCGACGGCAAGCTCATGCCACATGATTGATCCCGATAAAGGACGCTATGATGCCTGACGCTCAGTCCAAAAAACAACCTGAATGTCTATGCAGACACTCAGGTTGTCAGGGATCTTCTGAATACAGCGGATCAGTCTCCGCGGGAGTCTGTAAGCCCCTGCTACAAGGTGCAGGCCACAGGGACTAAGTCAATACGGAGAATTACTCACTGGAATGATTGTTATGGTACGCCGACCGAACTACTACGGCTGCTCGGCGATTCCGTCCCTGAGATACTTGAAATAGTCGCTCTGGGGGTCAAGGAGAAGAAAGTCCCCTTTGTTGGCAAACGTTTCCTTATAGGAATTCAGACTGCGCGTGAACGCGTAAAATTCCGGGTCTTTCTGAAACGCTTCTGCATAGACCGAGGTAGCAGTGGCATCGCCCTCGCCACGAATGCTCTCGGCATCGCGATACGCTTCGGCTTCGAAAATCACCGCCTGGCGGTCTGCGTCGGCTCTGATGCCAATGGCGAGCTCTTCACCTCTTGAACGCAGCTCCTGTGCTTCCCTATTGCGCTCGGTGATCATCCGATCATAGACCGATGAGCGAACGTCGTCGGGCAGGTCGATCCGCTTGACCCGAACATCGATGACTTCTATTCCGATGTCTGCTGCCGTGGCTTGATTCAATTCTGAAGTCAGGTCTTCCATAAGTTGATCGCGCTCTCCAGCGACCACTTCCTGCAGATTACGATTACCGATCTGGTCACGAAGACCATCGTTAATACGCTCCGCGAGCAAGGCTCCGGCGGTAGCAACGCTGCCGCGGGTGGAAATATAGAACTGCCCCACATCCTGAATTCGCCACTTGGCATAGGAGTCCACTTCCAGCGCCTTCTGTTCCAGGGTCAGAAACCGTTCCGGCGTGGTGTCCTCGGTTTGAATCCGGGCGTCGAACTTACGAACCGTATTGATCCAGGGCATTTTGATATGCAGCCCAGGAGCGATGTCGGCATCAACCAGCTCGCCAAAACGCAGCATGACGCCGCGTTCGGTCTCTTTGACCACGAACAGAGAATTGGCGGCAACCAGCACGACTAACAGTACTGCTCCGATTAAAAAGAAATTCTTCATTAACGGCCTCCTCGAGTGTTGTTGAGACGCGAAGTGTTGACGCTTGAATTACCGCCAGGAGCCGGAAGATAAGGGGCAATGCGATCGGCCAGATCCTGGAGTTCGCGAGCTGAATTAGGCACGTTGGCGTTAGCGGCACCGCTTTGCTCCATCAGCTTGTCGAGAGGCAGATACAGCAGATTGTTGCCATTCTCGACATCGATCATTATCTTGCTGCTCGCGGTCATGACGTCCTGAAGCGATTCAATATAGAGTCGCTGGCGAGTGACCAGCGGCGCCTTCGAGTATTCGGTCAGAAGCTGCTCGAACCGAGAGGCTTCACCTTCGGCTCGGGCGATGACGTCCTCCTTGTAAGCGTTGGCCTGTTCTATTTGACGCTGGGCCTCGCCTCGTGCTTCCGGTATGACTTGGTTGGCATACTGCTGCGCCTGATTCTGAGCCCGCTGCTCGTCTTCCCGTGCTCGGATCACGTCATCGAAAGCCGGGCGCACGGCGCCGGGCGGCTGCGCGTCAACAACGTTGACTTCAGCGACACGTATCCCGGTATTGTACCTATCCATGTAACTCTGCAGCCTGTCCTCGACGGCAGCGGCCATCTGGGCCCGACCTGTCGTCAGGATCTGGTCCATGAAGTTACTGCCCACCTCGTGCCGTATGGCGGATTCGGCAGCGTTATCCAGGCTGCGCTCCGGATCCTGCACCGCAATCACGTAGTCTACCGGATCTTCTATGCGGTACTGCACGGTCACAGCGATGTCGATGATGTTCTCGTCCGTAGTTAGCATGGCGTTGTTGTCATAAGTCTTCCGGTTGAGCTCGGAGACATTGACCAGGTTTACTTCATCGATTAGCGGGGGATTCCAGTGCAGTCCGGGTTGCACTACGGCGTCCAGCACCCTGCCGAACCGCAGCACGACTGCACGCTCGGCTTCATCAACCACGTAGAGCCCGAAAAATGCCCATACCGCGACCACGACGACGCCAACTCCGGCGAGAAAACCTCCGGACAAACTGCCGCGACCGGACCCACCGCCGCCACCACCTCGCCCTGAGCGGCCGCCAAAAAGATTGTTGAACTTTTTCGTCAGGTTCTTGATGACTTCATCGATATCCGGTGGGCCCTGGTCACCACCGCGACCACCACCCCCCCAGGGATCGTGATTCTTTCCGTTGTTACCAGGTTCATTCCATGCCATTGAGTTCTCCAAACCGACTGCAGTAAGCAGGACGGTGATTTTAGCGAATAATGAATTGATTCACAGCCTTTTCGGACTGCGAACTCAGGCAGATTGAGTCTGCGATGCGGCGACCGCGTCGGGATCCGCAAACTCTTGTACGTGTACTGTCGCTGTGTCGGATTCGGGTAGTTCCTGTCCGCATTGTCCACACACGCGAATTAGGTCGGTTTTGGGCATTTTTACGTCGATATGATAGCGACCCTGTGCATCCACTTCTTCACCCTCGACGAACCCCTTTTGGTAGAGCTGACTGCGCAGACTGGCCTGTGCGGGCTCCAGCACCAGCGTGTGCCGCAGCGTGTCCACAGCCAGCAGCTCACTGATGGCTGCACTGAGAAGATCCATGCCGGCGCCGCTGGTCGCCGAAACCCATACCCGCCTAGGCGCGCCATCGGCGTCGCGCTGAATATGTGGCTCGACGCCGTCAAGCAGGTCGATCTTATTACAGACCTGCAGTTGCCTGGTCTCCGCCGCCCCGATATCGTGCAGTACATCGTTGACCGTTCCCACCAGCTCGGCATGATCGGGATTGGCGGCATCCACCACGTGGAGCAGCAGATCTGCACTGGCCGTCTCCTCAAGCGTGGCCCGGAACGCTTCTACTAGCTGATGGGGCAAATGGCTGATAAACCCTACGGTATCAGCGACTATGGCGCGGCCGAAATTCGGCAGCTCGATGCGGCGAAGCGTGGAGTCCAGAGTGGCAAATAACTGGTTTGCCGCATAGCCGTTGGCCTCGGTAAGCTGATTGAAAAGCGTTGTCTTGCCGGCGTTGGTATAGCCGACCAAAGATACCGTCGCCACTTGGGCGCGCTCGCGCGCGCGGCGACCTTGCTGTCTCTGACTTCTCACCTTGTCGAGACTCTTGTGGATCGATTTGATCCGCTGGCGCAGCATGCGCTGGTCTAGTTCGAGCTGCGTTTCTCCAGCGCCACGCAGGCCGATGCCACCCTTCTGTCGATCCAAGTGCGTCCAACCGCGCTTGAGGCGGCTGCTCATGTGCTCCAATTGCGCCAGCTCCACCTGCAGCTTACCTTCGTGACTGCGCGCCCGCTGAGCGAAGATATCCAGTATGAGCCCGGTGCGATCCAGCACTCGGCACTTAAGGTAGCGCTCCAGGTTGCGCTCCTGACCGGGAGATAATGCGTGATTGAAAAGCACCAGCTCCGCCTGGTGTGAACGAACCGCGCTCGCAATTTCCGCAAGCTTTCCAGACCCGACGAAATGCCCGGGTGATGGTTGCCGGCGGCTACCGATGATGTACTCCATCGGTAGTGCTCCTGCCGAGAGCGCTAGCTCTTCAAATTCACTAGGGTCCTCCTGTTCCCGCTCTGAAGCGAGCTCAATGTGAACAAGAATGCAAACTTCGCCTGCATCAGGCCGTTCAAAGAACAATCAGCTACCTCTGCTCAGACATTGCCAGGTTCTACCCCATCTTCCTGTGCGTCGCTCTGCCCCTGCATCGGTATCTTTACCATGCGCGCGGGAACGACTGTGGAAATGGCGTGCTTGTAGACCATCTGGCTGACGGCGTTTTTAAGAAGAATCACAAACTGGTCGAATGATTCTATCTGCCCCTGCAACTTAATCCCGCTGACCAGGTAAATCGACACCGGAATGCGCTCCTTGCGAAGTACATTCAGGAACGGGTCTTGCAGCGTATGTCCCTTGGACATTATTTTTCTCCTTAACTTTCTACAATGCAAAATGCCAGACGCACGCGCTTGGCGGTCCGGGCGGGTACAGGTGTGACCATTTAATCGCTAGACTTACTATCTGGCGATGGAATCCGCGAATTTCAAGACAGTTTCGACGTTTTTACTTTCAGGACCGTCAAGACAGATAAGATTCTTCCAGCTTCTCAACCAGGTGAGTTGTCGCTTCGCCAACTGGCGCGTTGCAATGATACCTCTTTCAATCATTTCATCATAGTCCAGTGAGCCCTCGAGGTATTGCCAAATCTGCCTGTAGCCTACTGATTTCATTGAGGGAAGTGAGTCATGCAAATCACCTCTGTCGTACAGTTCGCCTACCTCCTCAATCAAACCATCCGCAATCATTTGTTGAAACCTTGCGGCTATCCTAGCGTGCAATACGGGCCGTGATGATGGCTGGATTGCGAAGAAGTGCAGAGAAAACGGCAAATTCTTGTCATTTCCCTGTGCATTTTCACCGCCGTCTTGGATTTCTGTCAGCGTGCGACCACTGACAAGGTTAACTTCCAGAGCCCTTTGCAGGCGCTGGGGGTCATTGGGATGAATGCGTCTTGCGGTTTCCGGATCTAGTGACTGTAGCCAGTCATGCACGGCGGGCCAGCCCTCCGCACGGGCCCTCGCCGCAATTGTTCGACGTATCTCGGGGTCTGCTCTGGGCATATCTGCGAGTCCATCGCGCAAAGCACGGAAATACAGCATAGTGCCGCCGACTAGCAGCGGCAGCGATCCCTTTTTATGGATCGCCTCCATTATTTGCAGGGCATCGTGGCGGAATTCGGCAACGGAATAAGGGTCGGCGGGGTCGCGGATGTCGATGAGATGATGGGGAAAGCGGGCCAGAGTCGCGGCATCCGGTTTGCCGGTGCCGATGTCCATGCCCCGATAGACCTGAGCCGAGTCGACGCTGACCAGCTCGAAATTGCCGCGATCAGCAAGCTGCAGGGCCAGATCCGTCTTGCCGGCGGCTGTCGGTCCCATAAGGCAGAAGACCGGTGGCTTGCTGGACGTGCCCATGGCGTCTCAGTCTGACCGCTATTGGCCGCGGAGGAACAATTTGTCCAGTGTATCGAGACTCTGATGGACCCAGGTGGGGCGCCCATGATTGCACTGTCCGCTGCGCTCGGTCGCCTCCATGTCGCGCAAGAGGGCATTCATCTCCGGTATAGTAAGCTGACGGTTAGCACGCACGGAGCCATGACACGCCATGGTCGAGAGCAATTCATTTTGATGCGCTTCCAGGCGGTCGCTTTGCCCGTATTCCAGCACATCCGACAGCACATCTCTTACCAGTTGTTCAATATTGGCATGGCGCAATATGGCCGGCACCTGTCGCACGACCAGCGACTCCTCTGAGACCCGCTCCAGTCCCAGACCCAGTCGGTTCAGTATCTCGGCCTCAGCCTCTGCACAGTCCGCTTCTTTCCGACTGACCGCCAAAGACAGCGGCACCAGTAGCGGTTGAATTTTCAGGGCTTCGTTTGCACAGGCTGTTTTCATGCGCTCATAGGTGATGCGCTCATGCGCCGCATGCATGTCAACGATAATCAAACCGTCCCGATTCTGGGCGAGGATAAAAATACCGTGGAGTTGGGCAATCGCATACCCCAGAGGTGGCAGGTGTTCGGAGTCGGCGCTTAGCTCCCGCAGAACGGCAGCCTGAGACTGATAATCACCGCGGTCTGAGGCCACACCCGGAGGCTGGTAAAATTGGCCACCGGCAGCAGGTCCCGATGCCGGTTCGCGCAATCCCAGCGCGCTCTGGGCGGCAATAGGATGGCGTCCCGGCAGCGGGCTGGCGGCTCCCTCCTGACCCGGCGGCGCTCCTGTCTCTTCCGGGGCCGATGCCAGTCTCGCGGCGGGAGTCACTTCTGCCAACGCCTTGTGCAGACCGCTAAACAAGAAGTCATGAACCAGTCTGCTGTCGCGGAAACGCACCTCGTGTTTGGTTGGGTGCACATTGACATCCACCGCGCCCGGATCGAGATCGAGGTACAGCACATAAGCGGGATGTCGACCATGAAAGAGAACATCGCGGTAAGCCTGCTTCACAGCATGGCTAACCAGCTTGTCGCGGATGATGCGACCATTGACATAGAAATACTGCAAATCGGCCTGGCTGCGGGAAAAGGTAGGGAGACCCACCCAGCCCGTCAGGCTCAGCCCGCTGCTCTCCACATTGACAGGCACGGTACTGTCGACGAAAGCAGGGCCACAGATCAGACCAATGCGGCGCCGGACCTCCGACTCTGATTCGGCAGGCAACAACTGATACAGGACGCGCTGATTGTGCTGGAGGTTAAACTGTACATCGAATCGGCCCAACGCCATCCGCTTGACGACTTCATCGATCCGGGAAAATTCGGTCTTCTCCGTACGCAGAAACTTTCGTCGCGCCGGGACATTAAAAAACAAATCGCGCACTTCCACCGTTGTACCAGTCGGATGGGATACCGGCTGTAGCTCAGCCTCCATGGCTTCGCCTTCAGCCTGCACGAGCCAACCGGTGCTGTCGGCTTCGGCCTCGGTGCGGGAAAACAGTCGGAATCTCGAGACCGAACTGATGCTGGCCAAAGCCTCGCCACGAAAACCCAGGCTGGCGATACTCTCCAGATCATCGAGGTGGGCAATCTTGCTGGTGGCGTGACGGCTAACCGCCAGCGGCAAGTCATCCCGGTAAATACCGCTGCCGTCATCCCTGACCCGCATCAGTTTTGTGCCACCCTGCTCCACATGGATATCCAGTCGCCGGGCTCCGGCGTCCAGACTGTTCTCAACCAATTCCTTGATCACCGAAGCTGGCCGCTCAACCACCTCACCCGCGGCGATCTGGTTGGCAAGACGTTGACTCAAATGATTGATGCGAGACATGGAATAAGGATCAAAAACTGGCGCTGCGCTGTAGGAGAGCATTCTAGCACTCTGAACTGCTCGCGACAGAGCGGCAGGCCAACTCCTTAGCCTGGGGCCCCGGATTGATTTACCACAATGTAATTTACTGTTCGCTGCCGGCAATCACGAGACTGTACCCAAGTGAATGGTATGGAGGGTAATTCGGAGTACACCGATCGGGTCAGACGATCCTACACTACAGAGCCGGAATCGCGAGAACCTGGCCCACGAGTATGCGGTCACCGCTCAGATTATTCACCCGCCGCAGACTGTTCAGGCTGACTCGATAGCGCTCGGCGATTTCAGACAGCGTCTCGCCCCGCTGGATGATATGTTCCGAGATTTGGATGGGCTCGCCCCCTGGCAGCTTCAGCACCTGGCCGATTTGAATCACATCACCGCTGAGCTGATTGATGCGTCGCAACTCGGCACTGCTGACCTGAAATTGTTCGGCGATTTCAGACAGACTATCGCCCCGCTTCACCGTGTAGGTGCCAGGGGGGATACCGTTTTCTTTCTGCCACGCCACCAGCGTGCCTTCTGGCGGCGTTTCATAGAAATAGTTCATGATGCCCTGAGCCATCGCGGCAGCCATCACGGTCTGAAAAGCAGGCGAATTCAGCCGTTCCGCGTCACCGGGATTACTGAGATACCCGGTTTCAATCAGGATCGATGGAATATCAGGAGAATTGAGAACCTGAAGCGAAGCCTGTTGCACCTTGTCCCGACGCAATCTCGAGACGCCGTCGAGCGATTGCAGGATGTGAGAGCCTGCAATCACACTTTGTTCCATGCTCCAGGCCATTTGCAGGGAAACCAGGGTCATCGCGACATCGTCATCGAAGGTGCCGAGGGTAATGTCACCGTCGACGCCGCCCAGAAGGTCAGAACTGTTTTCTTTCTCTGCAACCCGGCGCGAGTTTTCCCTGTCTGCGCGGTCACCAGATAGAGCATAAACGGTCACGCCGTTGGCGCGAGTGCTGCGAAACCAGTCCGCATGGATTGCCACAAAGAGATCCGCCCGATGCTTTCTTGCGATCTCGGGGCGCTGCTGCAACTGCACGTAGTAGTCACCGTCTCGAATCAAGACCGGGCGATAACCGGGCATATTCTGAAGCCGGTTGTAGAGCTTGCGGGACAGGGCCAGGGTGACATTCTTTTCCTTGATGCGCCCGTCGTAGCCGATGCCTCCCGGGTCTTCCCCGCCATGACCTGCAGATATGGCGACAACGATATCCCGCCGTTCCTGCTGTTGCAGCACTAGACGCCGAGTCACAGAGGGCACCGGAGCGACCTGATCGCGGTCGTACAAATCCACCACCAGCCGGTCTCCGAATTCTCTATTCGGGGCGAGCGTGAAGCTGCTTGGGTCGACGGGAACATTCAGATCAAGAACGATTCGCAGTACATCGTTCTCGCGCTGGCCACTGCGAATACCCCGAACTGGGCTGCCGGTGAAATCCAGGCCAGCCAGTCGAGCGGAATCCTCTGCACCCTCTATGTCGATTACTACCCGCTCAGGGTCACTGAGCGTAAACAACTCATAGTTGACTGCCGCCGACAGATCGAAGACCAGCCGCGTATGGTCCGGAGCCTGCCACATGCGCACTTCCTCCACCGAAGTCGCCTGCAGCAACTGTGGCAGCATCAGCACGAGTGGGAGCAGACATAGCCGGCTCACCGCAGACCCAATTGTCAGGAAAAATCTGTGCATTGTGCTAAATCGAAAGCCCTTTACTCGCTGTCTACTTGTTTCGGCCTGTTTAGGATCCTCTGAATATTACTAACAAGTCGATTCGGGGCGTCCAGTCGTTACACCGGCGACATGGCGCCTTATCAGGCTGCCCAAACGCCAGAGCCCTGTCTACGTTATTCTTCAGGTCCCTGTAAACAATCTTTCGCCGATCCGTCCTCCCTTGGTGCTTCTTGCGCTCCAGTTCAGGCGGCGGCCATTTGCCTCACTACTGAGGTTCAAGACCAGATCCGGGCCCGGAATTAGGTTGCCGCCTCGATCTGCCCATTCCACAATGCACAGATTGGGCGGCTGAAAGTATTCTTCAACACCAAGGTATTCAACCTCTTCTGGATTGCCGAGTCGATAAAAATCAAAGTGGTAGATATGGCACTCATCGAGTTCATAGGGCTCCACCAGCGTATAAGTTGGACTCTTGACCGGGCCTTCGAAACCTAAGCCACGCAAAACGCCACGGGTCAGAGTGGTCTTTCCGGCGCCAAGATCGCCCAATAGATAAACGATGGCGCCGGCGGGCATCAGAACGTTGGAAGCTGCTGTCACCTGGGGCTCCAACTGCAGTGAGACTAAGGCGCCGGCAAGTTTCTGCCCCATTGCAATAGTCGCAGCTTCATCCTCAAGGTAATGACTGTGTACCATAGTTCCTGCTCTGGTCGGAGGGGGGATTAACCAGTTGATGAATGAAGGGAAAGAGGTCTGTGGCCATCAGCCCGCGTTCACCAGCCACCGCTGCAGCCTGGTCGGCGGCCTCACCGTGTACGGCGGTGGCGCAGCACAGAGCCTGCCTGGGTGGCAATCCTTGAGCCAGCAGGCCTGCAATCAATCCGGACAATACGTCACCCATGCCAGCGCTGCCCATCCCAGGGTTGCCTTCCGTGCATAGATAAACCTCTTTCTGCGCTTCGTGATCTGAGCAGATCAGGCTTCCACTGCCCTTGAGAAGACAATGACCACCCCAGCGACTGGCCAGCCCCATCACTGCCGCCAATCGATCAGACTGGATCGTTTTCGTATCGGTATCAAGCAACACTGCGGCCTCTCCCGGATGGGGAGTGAGAATCCAGGTATCGCGCCGGTGCTGTACCTGCGTTTCTGCCAACTCCGCGAGCAGCTGCAATCCATCAGCGTCAATCACAAGCGGCAGGCAGCGTGCACGCTGTGCAGCGAGTGCCAGCCGCAGTAGATCTCGCGCCCACCCACTGCGCCCCAACCCCGGCCCGATAACGATAACTCTAGCTTTTTGCAGCAGACTGCCAGTATCGACAGACTCGTCTTCCGTGCCTGCGATCATCAGTTCCGGTCGGCGTGCCAACGCAGCATTTCGGTGGCAGGAGCGAGTGATCACGCTTACCAGCCCAGCGCCGGCTCTGGCGGCAGCTTCCGCAGCCATAATTACTGCACCGCCATAGTTGTGATCTCCGCCAAGGATCAGCACGTGTCCATTATTACCCTTATGCGATGTTCTGGCCCTGGGCGGCAGGAGCCGGCTGACGTGGTTGATGTCGAGCCGGCGCGCTACCGGAGTCGGCGCCTTCTCCTGGCAAAAAAATTTATCCGGTAGATCCAGGCTATCGTAGTTCAGCCTGCCCACATAGTCGCGGGCCACCCCCGTTAGAAGGCCAATTTTAAGACCTATAAAAGTGACAGTGAGATTGGCACGAACAGCGCAGCCCATCACCCGACCGGTATCCGCCGACAATCCCGAGGGTACATCAATAGCCAAAATCGGTTGGCCTTGCCGGTTCACAATGTCAATTGCGGTTGCGTAATCACCTTCGACGTCCCGCGCCAGGCCGGTGCCAAAGAGTGCATCGACAATGACTCGCTGACCTGGCTTGTTTTCAGGCTGCGGCTCGTATTCGTCTAGCGTCAGCACCTTGACGCCCCGCGAAAGCGCCAGCCGGAAGGCCTTTGCCGCGCTGCCGATCAGCTTCTTTGGATCCGCTACGGCAATGGCCAACGCCCCAAGTCCGGCATCGACTGCCAGCGCAGCAACGACGTAGCCGTCGCCGGCATTGTTGCCACCGCCACACCAGACCTCAATGCGACCAATATGCGGCCAGGTCTCTCTTAAGTTGGAGAATGCGGATCCAGCGGCGACCTGCATCAGTTCGAAGGCAGGTATTTTGAATTGCTCTATGGCGATTTTGTCCAGCTGTTGAACCTGACTGGATAGATACAGCGAACGGGGAAGCCTGGTTGTGAAATCGACATCGGGCATGGCGACCGCTGCTCCGGCAGAATAGGGGGCTCAGTTGAATTTTTTTATCAATCTGCGGATCAGGCGCAGGGCGGTTTCCAGTTCCTCGATGGGAATGTCATCGGTGTTTTCAATCGCCCATGGATCCTGTACTTCACGCAAGGAGTTATAAATCTCCTTGCCGCTATCCGTGAGAGTAACCAAAGATGAGCGCCGGTGCTTGGGATTGGCCTGGTACTGGAGCAGACCATCCTCCACCATGACGTCGGTAATTCGCTGCACCGCCTGGCGCGATTGACCGAGGACTCTGGCGATACCCGGGACGGTCAGTCCTGCATTGGACAGGGCAATCGCACCGATGACTTTCCAGCGCGCGTGGGTGAGGCCCAGACGCGCCGACATGGCATCACCTTCGGCAATCAGTAGACCATTCAGCCGAAATATGGAAAGCACCAGATCCAGGAACAGCACCCGCTTGGGTGAATGCACTCTACCGGTTCCTCTCTGTTGAGTTTGTGTCAGCATGCTGTCATTACCTACGTCCGGAGTCAATCATCTGGATTGCCTTGTTGAAGCGAATCTTTGCCATCTCGACCACCTGGTGTCCAGCGCTTCCCGACTGGTCGGGTGCAGATTGTTCAAGTCGCTGGAATTACAGCCGTAGCGGTTTCTGCGCCCCCTGAAAATGGTACGTGAGTTTACGGTGCCCGGACCAAGAGCCTCTCATCAGTCCATGCCGGTAGTGCGCACACTGACTGTCTGGCTCTAGCGCCCGTTGAGTCGTTAGCTAAAGCATGGAAACCTTGTTGGGGATTGGCACGATGTTGATGAGCCGAGTGACCCAGGCCGCTGCCGCGAGAACACCGGCACCTGGTTACTTGCCGGGCTGATAGAGTAGACTATCTTCTAGGTACCAGTAACACACCCTGAGCCATTCGTGTCGAAGAAACTTATCGCATTATTGCTCGTGACAATTACCGCGGTGGTTAATGCTGGAGCCGAGGCGAATCCGGTGGCAGACGCGAGGCGACTGCTGGAGGCTTCGAATCTGGCTCATCATTACCGGGTGATGACTGAACGCCAGACTCGCGCCATCATCCGCTCCTACGAAGTCATCATCAGCAGGCGAGCCGAAGCGAGCCTGCCCGCTCGCCTTCGCAGGGACATCGCAGCTTGCTACGCCAGAGTTTATAACTGGGAAATATTCCAGCCCGGCCTGACCGAGCTCATCGCCAGCAAACTTAGCTCCCACCAGATGCGGCTGCTGACCGATTTCTACAACAGTCGCGGGCTGCCGCCTGCAGAGATCGACAATTTCAAGACCGTCATTGCCATGGCTGGGGAAATTGAAGCCGCCGCCGCGAACTTCATGTTCAATCACAGTGAGGGTTGTGTCGAACGTGATGCGAGACTGATTCTTGCCTTTCTTCGGGACGACTTAGGGATGCTCTGATAAATGCAGGCATGCCACTGGCATACAGACTCCCGCAAAGGCTTGTCTGCATTGATCAGAGTATTCTTAAACAGTCTGGCCAGCGACAAGGGGTGGCAACTTACCTGAATTTTCAGAGCCTCCTTAATCAGTCAGCCTGTAACGATTGACCGGCGACGGTCCGAATGAGAGCCAGGTGGCATTGGTCTGCTGGTGAACCCCGGGTTTGTCCCAATCACACACACCCGCCGCGAATATCTCTTCCAATCTTGCTTTTTCTGCCTGGGTGAATTCCACCTCATAATCGTCGTCATCGATTGGCTTTAACTGGCATTTGAGAACGTCGTTACTCAGCGGCCCACCAGCCACCAGACGCAATCCTGCGTGTGGTGGGTACAGTGAATTACAGGGCCCCGCAGTATTGTCAAACAGACTGTTCATATCGAAATGCGGCACTTCTGCAATGCGTTCACCGCTGGCCGCATAGCATTCATTTTGCAGATCTGCTGGTTTCGCCTGGACTATTGTCTCCAGATCCAGAGTTCCATCGACCGAATCCCTGATGCTAGCCAGCCATTGATCCATCTGAGCCAGGTTGTCCGCTTCGAGACTGAGTTCACGCCCGTGGCGCCGCAAAATATAGTTGTCCGCGTGGCCGTTATCCCTTTCCAGCCGCGCCCTCGTGATAAATGAATAAACACTGGCATGAAAATTTCCGATGTCATCAAGGTAAGTCCGGTCATCGATGATGGGTACCTGCGCCAGTCCCGCAGCACCACTGGTAACGCGACCAGTCTCGTAGGCTATGCGTACGGCATCCGTATCGGCTCGCGTACGTTGCTGACGGGTATTCACATCAATGTCCCAGCCGCCGATGTTGGCGTTGATATTAAGGAATAACTCTTTGTCGATGAGACCCTGGTTGAGAGCCACCAGCCCATACTGCACTCCCACATTGTCATGTGGAGCGCGAGCGACCATGCGGTCAATATCCAGTTCCGCATAAACTTTTTCGCCAAAAATATTGCGCATGCCGTCGTAAATAGAACACCTGACACCATCCTGATTCGCATGTGGATCGTACTCGTTGTCGGCCGGGATGGCAGCGGGACAATCGTCCGGTGCGATGCGCTTCGGCCGCTCGCCGAGAGACTCATCGCAAAGTGACCACATTGGCCAGCCGCCAATCAGCGCTCGGGTTCGCTCGGCGATCTCCAGGTCGTTTACAGTTTCCCTCAACAGACTGGCGCATTCCTGAGAATCAGTAAAATAAGTGACCGCGTCAGCAAAAGTATTGCTGATCAGCAGCCCATCGAGTAAACCCGGATAGGCGCCGGCAATCAGGAGCTGTTGCATCGCTCCTCCCGAACTGCCGCGCCCGATGGTGTAGACAGGCTCGCCGTAATTCTCGATAAAATGCTCCTTGACCATCATCGTTGTCTCCGCCGAGATAACGTCATTACAGCCACCCTGCGCATTCACATTGAGCGTCGAAGAAGCGACGGCATAACCGGCGCCAAGCATGTTGTGCCGAAGCACGCCCCCGGTGACTGTGCCCTGAAAATACCCTGCCTCACAACCACCCCCATAGGTGTATACCAGGCGCTGGTTCCAGTTTGCTGGAGGCGCCAGGGCGCTCGGGTCCTCCATAGAGGGGTCATGAAGCACAGCAATCTGATAAATCGCCCGATTAATCGTGCCGGTCTCGAGCCGCACGATATAGGGCACCTGTTCTCCACCCAGCGTTGTCGTCATGGCCAGGTCGGCAGGACGTGCGTCGACATCCCCGAGCGCTTTAAACTCGCCCGCATCCGCGCTGGAAAAGTAGACATAGTCGATTCGGGTCGGCAGGCTGCAATTTTCATCCTGGCCTGTGGGCCTGAGGGTCTCGCCGTTGCCGATGACGAACCCGCGGACCTGTCCGTCAGCATCTGGAGCCAGCTCGCTTAGACAAAAATAGGGCTCCTGATGCGGTCCAGAGAATATAGGCCCCGAGCGCGGATAGTTGGTCACCGCCAGCGCTGTGCGGGCCGCACCTGCCCGCAGTTCCAGGGTGCTGTTGCCTTCGGGCAGGCCCTCTATCAGAGACCGATAAAAATAGATCTCGCCATCATCACCGGATTGCGAAAATGGCGAATGGCTCGCATTGCCAGCTAGTCGAAGCTCGAAATCAGACGCAGGTACTGTGCTCTGAATCTCAATCAAGATGTCTCCACCACTGGCCAGATGCGCTCGATTGGAAATGGTCTGCATCTGCAGGAGTGTTGGCGTCGCAGCAGGATCCGGAGAACAGCCTGCCAGAGCAACCAGAAAAATCAGGATCGGGAGTGGTAATTTGCTCATCTTAAGGATCCTCTGAAAAGTGAAGTCAGGCCACTGACTTTCCGTCACTGCCCAGGACAAGAAGCCATTGCGTCCGCCCGCCGACTGCCCGTAACGGAATGGCAAACCGTCCGGGAGTGCCGACTGCATGCCTCGCTGGGCGAGATGCCTTTTACTCCATGCTGGCTCGTTGCGGCCCTTGGCAATAGAGCCCCTATCCCCTGCGGGGCGCTCCTGGCAGCAGAAACTTACAGACTCTCTTTGAGGCTTAGTTGCATTCAGAGCAACCTCAAGAGGCTAAGGGTTTCCAGCACACTCTTTGCGGTAGTATCTTCTCTGGCTAGGCACAAAGCATAGCGTGATTCCAAGCGCGGAAAAACCGCTAACTAGCGGGTGAAACCCCGCTGGCCAGCCGCCTGGCTGCGCCGCAAACAGTGGACCAATAATGAATAAATCACTGCACCCAGATCCCAACATCGAAGAAGACAAAAAAGAATGGCTGGAAGCGCTAACCGACATCTATCGATTATATGGCGCCGACGGCGTCGGCTCCATCCTAGACTCTCTGCAACAGTGGCGTGCACAACATTCCCTGCCTGGCAGTGCCAGTGCCAGCCTCAACACCCCGTACCTAAACACGATTCCGCCCTGCCAACAGCCCGTCTATCCAGGTGACATCGAAATCGAGCAGCGTCTTGAAAACATACTGCGCTGGAACGCGATGGCCATGGTTCTGCAGGCCCAGGACGCTGGCAGCGGCGTCGGCGGCCACATCGGCACTTATGCCTCTGCGGCCACCATGATTGAAGTGGGATTCAATCATTTCTTTCGCCAGCAGACTGACGATTACGCTGGCGACCTGATCATCTTGCAGCCCCACGCAGCGCCGGGCATTTACGCCCGCTCGTGGCTGGAAGGAAGAATTACCGACATCCAGATGCGGAACTACCGACGCGAACTGCAGGCGGGGGGCGGCCTCAGCTCCTATCCGCATCCTCGCTGCATGCCAGACTACTGGCAAGTAGCCAATGCCTCGATGGGCTTGTCTACTCCGATCGCGATCTACCAGGCCCGGTTTGCTAAATACCTTGAAAATCGAGGCTTCAAGACTCTCAAGGGCGGTAAGGTATGGTGCTTTATCGGTGACGGTGAAACCGACGAGCCCGAGGTCCTGGGCACGATCAGCATCGCTGCAAGAGAGCAACTGGATAACCTGATCCTGGTGGTTAACTGTAACCTCCAGCGCCTGGACGGTCCGGTGCGCGGTAATGGAAAAATCATTCAGGAGCTGGAAGCTACCTTTACCGGCTCTGGCTGGAACGTAATCAAAGTGATCTGGGGCAGCGGTTGGGACAAATTGCTGGAACAGGATATAAACGGCACGCTGCGGCAACGTATGGAGGACTGCGTCGACGGCGATTACCAACGCTACTCCGTACTTCCGGGCAACCGTCAAAGAGAGCACTGGGTGCATGGCAACCCTGAGCTCGAGCGAATGATGAATTCATTGACTGACGAAGAGGTCAGGCAGATCAAGCGCGGCGGCCAGGACGTTCACAAGATCTATGCCGCTTACGATCGCGCCACCGGCAGTCAGGGTAAACCCACTGTCATCCTCGTCAAGACCGTCAAGGGTGATGGCATAGTGGGTGTTCAGGGCAGTAATTCTGTGCATCAGCGCAAAAACCTGGATGCAGAACAGCGTCTGGAAATAGCGCGAAATCTAGGCATTGAGCTCAGCGACGACGCGATTGAAAAGGCAGATTTTTTTAAGCCTGCTGACGATAGTCCGGAGGTCCGCTACCTGATCCAAAGGCGGCGCCAACTAGGAGGAGCAATACCGGCGCGGCGCCAGTCTTCAAAACCATTGCCCGTCCCACCTGAAGTTCAGTTTCAGGCCTTGATTTCCGGCTCCGGGGAGAGGCAGCAATCCACTACCATGGCGCTCGTGCGCATCCTTTCCATCCTCATGCGCGACAAACAGATCGGCCGCTTCGTTGTGCCTATCGTGCCGGATGAGGCACGCACTTTCGGCCTGGAAGCCCTGTTCAAAATTGCCGGAATATTTTCCCTGCAGGGGCAAAAATACACGCCCGTAGATATCGATACGCTGGTGGCTTACCGTGAAGCGGAGGACGGGCAGATTCTACAGGAGGGAATATGTGAGACCGGGGCCATGGCCTCATTCCTGTCGGCGGGAACCGCCTATTCGATTCATGATCTGCCCATGATCCCGTTCTACTTCTTCTATTCGATCTTTGGGTTTCAGCGCGTCGGTGACATGATCTGGAGTTGTGGTGACATGCTCTGCCGGGGCTTTCTGGTCGGTGGTACGGCTGGTCGCACAACTCTCAATGGTGAGGGCATTCAACACCAGGATGGACATTCCCAGGTCATCGCCAATACGGTTCCAAACCTGAAAAGCTACGATCCGGCCTTCGCTTATGAGTTGGTCATCATCGTGCGCGAGGGTATTCGCCGTATGTACGAGAACCAAGAAGATGTTTTCTACTATCTCACTGCTTACAACGAAAACTATATGATGCCGCCAATGCCTGCGGCCAAATGCACCGCCAAGGGTATTCTTTCTGGAGCCTATCTTTTCAAGGACGCGAAAGGAGATATTGGTTCAACCATTCACCTCCTTGGCAGCGGCTCAATAATGCAGCAGGCTTTGGCGGCCGAGGCCAAGCTGACGGCACTCGGACTTCGAGTCAAGGTGTGGAGTGTAACCAGTTACAACGAGTTATACCGGGATGCAGAGGCTTGCGATCGTCACAATAGATTGCATCCGGCGGGTCAACAATGGACTCCTTATATTCGCAGACTGCTAGCTAACGAAGACGGTGTCTTTGTGGCCGTATCTGATTTCATGAAGGTACTGGCCAATTCCATCGCTCGCTGGATGCCGAAACACTATTGTGTTCTTGGTACCGACGGTTATGGGCTGAGTGATTCGAGAGCACATCTACGTCAATATTTCGAGATTAGTTGTGATCATATATGCCATACCGCAATAGGGGCTCTGTATCGAAAGGGTGAAATCAATACCGACGAGTTTGAATCATTGGTCGCCAATCTCAATGTAGATTTAATCAGAACAGAACCCAACTAAATTTCGGCCCTTCGGTTGATTCAATGGGTCATCGAATACACCAGATAGTTGATACCCAGGCGATAGGCCGCGTTGGCGTAGCGGGTTGGGTAAGCGGGATGGTAAGTGTGTTCCCAGCCATCACCCATATCCGAGTTCCAATTGATCAGCACCATAACTCGGCCTGCATCATCCAGAATCGCATGATTGGTGGCGTAGTCGATTCCCTGTTCGCCGTAATCATCTGAGCGATAAAGCGCGGGAATCATCTGTGGTCCATCGATATCGTAGTAGACATGGAAGATTTCGTGATCAGAAGGCAGTTCAATGATCTCCCGATCTGGAAATACCTGTGCGAAGGCCGCCTGGAAATTATCCCACTCGCGTTGCCCCCAGAAATCATCGATGAGCAAAAATCCGCCTCGCAGCAGATATTCTCGAAGATTCTCTGATTCTTGCGGATCCAGGGTAATACCACCCCCCTGACCCACTTCAAGCATATACAGGAAAGGGTAGTCGAAGATCCTATCGTCGTTCAGACGCAGTACTATTGGATCGCTCATAACCCGTATATTGGTCAACCGCGACACACCGCGCAGGAAGTTTCTGTCTGCGTCCGGAAAATCGATAGACCAGGGTCCGTATCCGAAGCCACCGCTAAAATAGGAATCGAACTGCACGCGAACGAAATTGAATTCTCCAGCCTCGTCATAGTCCAGATCATACGCGTCCGCGGCGGCGCCGGGGTTCTGTAAATTACTTTGTGCCGCAAGCATGGCAGGCAGGCAGATCAAGTTCAGGGTGATGGCCAGGAGCAATTTGAATCTGCAGAAAGAGAAATTTTTCATGCTAGTCAGTCTGGCTCCTAAACAGGCATTGATCAAGGTCCGCGGCCACCTGGGTCGGCAGTTCACTGGCCAATAGAGGCGCAATAATCCTGCGCCTCTACCGAGGGTGTGAACCAGATAAAATCATAGGCGTGGCGGCGGCCAGTCACTTCCTGATAGTCAGAAGGATCCGTCTGCCCAGGCTGCACCTCGGAAAAAGACAGGGCGATGACTTCGCTGGTCGAGAGATTCGGTGCGCCCAGGAACAGATAGCGCGGCACGCCCACATCCCTGCGGACGTGGTAATTACCGGCGATCAGGATGTTCGTTCCGCCGGCTTTCGGTGTGTCCATCGCTGCGGCCATGGCGGCATCCCTGGCCTGCTGAACTCGCACCATCGCCGGAAACTGCGACTGGGGCAACATGCCACAGTGACTCGCATCAATATCGCGCCGCAGCACCGCGAGCGCGCTTGCGTCCAACACTGGACTGTCGGTAGCAGCATCGGAATAGATAGAACTTACTTCGTCGCGGCTCAGGTTGCCCGCACTCATCCTGAGACCGGCAGAGTAAGCGGATTCCAGCAGTGGACCATAGAAACTCCAGTCCCAGCCATCTGCGTCCCACATCAGGTAGGCCTTAAGTTCCTGAGAATTCATTGGCGCCTGCAGGTAGAGCTTCAGGAGGCGTTCTTGCACCAGGCTGTCCAGCATTTCAAAAGTCACCTGCTCCGCGACTTCGCCGCCGATCAGGTCCTCAAGTACTGTTCTCTGCAGAATATGATGGTCAGGATTGTCATGCTTCTCACCCAGAAGCACATAGCTGCCTTGACTCAGTTTAGTGCCAAGCGTCTCGACGCTGATAAACTCCTGAGCGCTGTGACTCCAGATTCGACCCACTAGCGCATGTGACTGCTGCTCAGGAGCGGCCCACTGTTCGGGGTTCGCCAACTGGGCGCTCGCCACCGAAGTGAGGAACAGCAGCAGGGTCGACAGACAATTAATCGTTGCCGCCCATCTCTTGCCATCGGGCATAGGTCTCTTCGCTCCAGAATTCTTGAAAATAGGCGACCACCGCCAGTTTCTCTTGCTCGGTCAGGACGCCTGCAAAGCCTGGCATATTGCCTCCAAGCGGTGCGCCCCCAGCGTTGATGACGTCGATAAGCACTGCCTTCGGGTGATGCCAGGCGTGAGCACTTCCATCGAGCGGCGGCGGTGGATAAGAACCATCCGCCTGCCGCTGGCGCCAATCCGCAGCCAGGCCTTGGCCGCGTTCACCGTGACAATCAGCACAGTGCTGCGCAAACAGGGAGCTACCCTCGTTGACGAGCTCCTCACTGTACCAACGCCCGGCAATGGGGTCTGGCTCACTGGATTGAGGTTGATCGCAGGCTGTGGTCGACAGGATGGAGATCAAAACCACGTTGCGTATTAAAACCATAAAAGCACTGTCTTTAATTACCGATTTCTTTCTTCGGATAGTCGAAGTGAACTAGTCTAGCATCTCCCAGTTTTATATCCGCCCACTTATCGATAGGCAGAATCAGTTCCACGAGCCCGCAGGTGGGGATATTGTCGAGAGCGGCTCCGGTCATGACATTGGCAAACTCAGTAATTGCCGGATTATGACCAACGAAAAGGACGGAGTCGCAGGCTTCATCTGCCTGGCTGGCGGCTTTGAGGAACATTCCGGTGCCGGCAAAATAAAGCTCTGAATTACTGACAATGTTACTAACAGGATAGTTGATAGCCTCTGCTAGCAGCATGGCGGTGGTCTTGGCGCGCACCGCCGGACTGCTGATGATGCAGTCCACCTGATTACCGCGCTCTACAAACCGCTGCGCTATCGTTGGCGCATCTGTCGCTCCGCGAGAACTCAGAGGGCGTTCGAAATCCTTCAGCTCCTGGTCATCCCAACTGGATTTGGCATGCCTGAGCAGGTAAAGCGTCTTCATGGGAGCGTCAGTCGCCCCTCAAACCACATTTGGCCCAGGGACTTAGATAGTTGTTGGCAAACAAGGTTGCCTTATACCGCAAAAGCACGGCTGACTCCAGCGCTGTTCACTGCCCGCATTCGGCCGTTGCGAGCCTCCCCCAAAGCGTGTTTTTTAATGGAGCCGGCGCATTTGCCGAAAACTGTCTTGAACATGACGCCATGGACTTTGGACTATTCTAATGAAACCACTCTTTTCTATACTAACTCGACTACTCGTTATCTCACTCTGGCTGCCGGGCTTGATTCACGCCCAGACCACTATGAACCGTGAAGCTGAACTAGGAATCCTGCTCGCTTCCGGCAACACGGAAGAAGAAAACCTGAATTTCGCCGGGGCTATAAATATCGTCCAGGAACGCTGGGTTTACGACTTCAGCCTGGCCGGCCTCTATGCGTCCACCAACGGCGAGGTCAATGGTCAGCGTATTACGGCTATCGCCAGCACCAACTACGAAGTCACTAACTACAGCTTCATTCAGAGCCGGGTTTCCCATGAAGACGACCGTTTCAGTGGATTCGACAGCCAGTCCGACCTCACCTTCAGCTATGGGCATGAGTACTTGCGTAATCGCGACAATATGCGGTTCACGCCCAGCATTGGTGCTGGTGTCCGCTATTCAAGGCTGGAGGACAGTACCACTGAGACCGAACCGATCCTGCGCCTTGCTGGTGAATACGAGTGGAATATTTCCGAGACTTCGAATTTCTTTCAGGATCTTTCGCTCGAGGCTGGCTCGGAAGCCGACATTTATCGCTCTCGTACCGGTATAGAAACCAACATTCTCGACAATCTCTCCCTGCGCTTCACTCTGACTATCAAACACCAGACCACTGTGCCTGTTGACAGGGAAGAAACCGACACTCAGACCTCAGTAACGTTTGTAATGAATTTCTAGGCATCTAGCTTTCACAATTCGGAAGTAAAGTGCATCTGCCGTGATCAGATTGTTCTGGAGTGCTGCTCTGCTGCTGCCAGCCAACCTGAGCGGGTTTTTCAAGTAGCGATAGGGTTTCTTAGGCGGCAGTGAGCGCCAGATCGCTAACCAACTCCTGTTAGAGTCGATCCCGGCAAGCTAGTGTAACGACTGGCTAAGCGCCAGCGCTGAGCATTGTTTACGGCTACTGCCGCCTTACTCAGGCGACAGTAACCGGCGGATCATTCAGCCGTGAATTACTCGCGTGAGCCCGTCACTCCGAAGGCCCCGAAGTCGCTGCCGAATTCACCGGTCATAGAGTCACCCTCAACGTTTCCGGAGAATTCCAGGAAAATGGTCTGGCCCTGAGCATCAATCTCGGCGTCGAATGCAACCATGTTGCCATCGAACATGATTCCGGACAACGGAGAAGAACCCATGCCTTCCGCAGCCATACTTCCAGTGCCATCTTCGTTAATAGTCAGGGTCGCTGGCATGGCCCCAAGGGGTGTATTCAGCTCAACGTCCCACACTCCGACAGCGGCTGGAGTGCTCGCGCAGCCTACGAGAACTGCGGCCACCAGGACGCAAAATCCACTCATCAAATTTCTAATCATTGTTTCCACCTCAGTTGAATTACTTACGGTCAGGCTGTTTGACAAACGAAGCCAGGGGAAAGACGAGCAATCAGTTCTGCTGCCAAAACCCTCGTCTACTACAATCCTTGTCCTAGGGATGCGATGCGGAGTTGCTTCGAATGCTTAGTAGCGCGCCTATTGTCCGGCTTGGGCAGGGGGAGTCAACTATCAGGGCGGCCCTTTGCCGTTACTGCATTACCCAGGCATCGAACCAGCGCCGGTCGAGTCGCTCGAAGCCCATCCTTTCCGTGAGACCCAGCTCCAGACCGCGCATGTGTGCCGCCCCGTAAAAAATACTGATCGAGCGCAGTGTCGGGTCTTCCAGGGATTGCTCCAGGACAGACAGTGCGACCCGATTACGATCAGCCAGAATCGTAACCTGCTCCTCTAGCTCAGGCGGCAACAATTGACCGCCACTGCGAGCCAGCTCTCGACCTAACAAATACCTGATGGCCCGACCACTGTCTTCGGCAGCAAGCGCCAGCATTACACTGCGACCATTCAGCAAGCTGGCGCTCACCTGACCCCGTTCCTGCGCTTGCTTGTCCGCAGCCATTTGTGCCACGGCGAGATCGATCAACATGGAGAAGAAAGTTTCATTCTTGGCCCGCATGATTTCCCGAAGTTGCGCCGGGTTTAGGTCTGCATGGCGAAAGTTGGACGCCGTGTAGTCAATATGCTGAAGCTGAAATCCCATACCTAGAAGACGCGATGCTGCCTGCTGCAGCAAGCCGATCAGTGAGGTTCCGCCTGCGGAAATACCGGGTGAGGGTCGCTGCTCCGGTTCTGCCACTAACTCATAAAGCACGAGCTGTCGGGTGGCAAGATGATCATTGAGCCGCGCGTAGTACTCGGGGTCAGCGATGTGAACCGCCGCCACCAGTTCAACCTCTACCCCGTCGCTATTTTCATAGCGAGTAATGGCAGTCTGCAGTCGCCCCTGCCAGCGACCCCCTCCTTCAACGAAGCGCAGAAAAGCATCGGGCGCTTCCTGTGCCCGCACCTGACTGGCAGCAAGGATCGAACTGCAGAGCAGCAAGTTTAGTAAGAAATAATGCAATCTTGCCACGGACTTTCGGAGTTCGAAATAAGACGAATTCATAGAGTAATCTGACAGATGCCGGTCTGACACACGCTGTTACACACGCTCAGCCTGCCAGGTTTTCCTGATGAGATAAGCGGGTAGTACCCGGCAAAAGTAATTTTGACTCTGGCAGGGTACTCTCGCAGGGGGGCCAGAGACAATGGCACAAACCGGTATGATAACCGACGCAGCCAGGTGCGTGGATGTCATTGCGAACCGGTGGCGTTACAATCTCCTTGGCACCTGCAGCAATGCAGGCGATCCCTGGACAATTTCCTGGTCACGAGGACTGCTCTTATGGCTACACTGAAGATTAACGGCACCGTCTATGAGCTGGATATTGAGCCCGACATGCCCCTGTTATGGGCACTGCGCGACGAGCTCGGCCTCACCGGGACCAAGTTCGGCTGCGGCATCGGCAACTGCGGTGCCTGCACGGTCCACGTCAACGGCGCTCCCGTGCGCAGTTGCAGCACGCCGGTGAATGCGGTCGAAGGTCAGGAGGTCACGACAATTGAGGGGCTGTCGCAGCCGGCGCCAGGGACAGCAGCAGCGACGCCTGCACTTTCTGCGGTTCAGCAGGCCTGGATCGATCACCAGGTGCCCCAATGCGGATACTGTCAGTCCGGAATGATCATGGCGGTCTCGGCGCTGCTGGCCAACAATCCCAGTCCCAGTGACGCAGAAATCGATTCCAGCATCACAAATATCTGCCGCTGCGGCGCGTATACCAGAATCAAGCGCGCCATCCACGCGCTTGCTTCGGCCTAGAGGAGATTTCCATGAAAATAAACCGACGCCGTTTTCTCCTCGCCTCGGCCGTTGCAGGTGGCGGCCTACTCATCGGTTATGCCGCGACCCGTCCCAGCAAACACCGCCGCGCCAATGACACTCTGGCCTCCGGGTCTGAGCGCTACCTCACCTCTTTCCTCAAGATCGATGCCAATAACCAGATTACGATCTATGTGCCCCACGCCGAAATGGGACAGGGTATTCATACCTCTCTCGCCATGATGGCCGCGGACGAGCTGGATGCGAATTGGGAGCAGGTGACCATTGAGCAGGCGCCGGCAATCGATCTGTTCGCGAATGGAGAACTGGTCAAAGGCTTTGCCGGCGAGCTCGGTCTGCCCGGATTCCTCACCGGACTGGTGAACTTTTCTGCCGTCACCGTGGCGCAGATCATGAACCTGCAAATCACCGGCGGTAGCTCTTCGGTGCGGTTCACCGGTGAAGGTGGAATGCGGCCGGCAGGAGCGGCGGCCCGACAGATGTTGATTCAGTGCGCTGCCGACTCCTGGGGTGTGCCGGCGAGTGAATGCAGCACCGCACTAAGCCAAGTGCACCACAACAGCAGCGGCCGCTCGCTGGCCTATGGCGAACTAGCGAGTGCCGCCGCGGAACTCGAGCCACCCGCCGATGTGAGCTTGAAAAACCCCGACCAGTTCACCCTGATGGGCAGGCCCCTGCCGCGCCGCGACATCCCCGCCAAGGTGGATGGATCGGCGCTGTACGGAATCGATGCCCACAGTGACGACATGCTGTACGCGGCCATTCGCTTGGCCCCGGTGTTTGGCACCAGGCTGGTGTCCGTCGACCCCGGCGAGGCACTCAATCAACGTGGCGTGCTTCGTATCGTGGAGCTGGAAGACTCGGTCGCCGTGGTCGCGGACAATTTCTGGCGCGCCAAGCGGGCCCTGGCCATGGTCGGTGCCCGCTTCGAAGCGTCAGAATACGACGATACCAGCAGCGACAGTCTCTACGCCCACTTCGATGAACAGTTGGCCAGCGACGATGGCTCCAAGGACTTCGAAACCGGCGACGTCAACAGTGCCCTGGCCGCCGCTGACGATACTGTCGAGGCCGGTTATCGAGTTCCCTATCTGGCCCACGCAGCCATGGAACCAATGAATTGCACCGTGCATTTCCGCCCGGACGGCAAGCTGGACTTGTGGACCAGCACCCAGGATGCCCTCGGTATAAAAGGGCGCGTGGCGTCTGTTGCCGACGTCCCCATCGACGACGTCAATTTTCACCACGTTTATCTCGGCGGCGGCTTTGGCCGGCGACTGCCGTTCACCTGGAACGTCATCGACCATGCCACCCTCATCGCCAAAGAATTTGCTGTACCGGTCAAGACTGTATTCAGTCGTGAAGACGACATGCAGCAGGACTACTATCGGCCGGCAGTTGCAAGTAACTTCCGTGCCGCCTTCGATGCGCAGGGGAACGTCACTGCCTGGCATAATCGCTTCACGGGCCCAATACAGGTACCCGGTGCTGCCCATATTCCCTATGCGATTCCCAATCAGTCCATTCGCGTCGTCGACGTGGACACCCACGTCCCCATCGCCTCGTGGCGCAGCGTAGACCACTCCCAGCAGACTTTCTTCATCGAGTCTTTTATCGACGAGCTGGCACACAGAGCCGGAAAAAACCCGTATCAAATGCGCATGGAGCTGCTTCGTGATCATCCCCGGCATCAGCACGTGCTGGAGGTGGCGGCGAACGCTGCTGGGTTCGGCAAGAACCTGCCGGAGGGCAGAGCCTTGGGACTGGCCATTCAGGAGAGTTTTGGCAGTGTAGTCGCAGAGGTCGCAGAGGTCTCACTCGACGAGAACTTCAGACCTCGAGTGCACAAGGTTACCTGTGCCATAGACTGCGGCCGTACCATCAACCCCGATACCGTCGAAGCCCAGGTTGAAAGCGGCATTGTGTTCGGACTGACCGCGGCGCTGTATGGCGAGATCACGGTTGAGAAGGGACGCGTAGCCGAAGGCAATTTCCCTGACTACGAGATGGTGCGCCTGGCGACGACTCCAGAGATACAGGTGCATGTTGTCGAATCCGGCGAAGCATTGGGTGGTCTCGGCGAGCCCGCCACGCCGCCCATCACGGCAGCGGTCACCAATGCGCTCTATGTCCTTACCGGGCAGCGGGTACGGCAATTACCCCTCAAAAATCATGACTTCTCACAGGGCACACCGGTCGCCCGCGTTTAGAAGCCGCAGCATGACGCTGCGGTAATTACCGGTTGACGACCACAGACAGGGCGCTGTTCAGTCCAGGCGCTTGTTGAATCGCAGAATGGCAAGGCTCATGGTGATGGCCGCAAATAACACCAGTGCGAGAAGTTCCGGCCATAGCGCCAGGATGTCAGTCCCGCGCAGCACGACACCGCGGATCAGTCGATTAAAATGGGTAAGGGGGAGAATTTCCGCAATCCTCTGGGCCAGGACCGGCATTCCGTCGAAGGGAAACATAAAGCCGGACAACAATATCGAGGGCAGAAAGAAAAAGAACGTCAACTGCATGGCTTGAAATTGCGTCCTGGCGGAAGTGGAAATCAGAAGCCCCAGTGACAGATTGGTCGCAATAAATACTAGTGCCGCTATCAGCACATGCAGATAACTGCCACGAACGGGCACCTCGAAGAAATACCAGCCCAGCGCAAAGATCAGAACGAGCTGAACCAGGCCGATCAGAATATAGGGGAAGATTTTCCCCAACATTAGCTCGGTGGCTCGCACCGGCGTATTGATCAGCAATTCCAGATTGCCTCTCTCCTTCTCCCGCACGATTGCAACGGCGGTGAATAGCACCATGGTCATGGTGAGAATGACGCCGACCAGACCTGGAACAATGTTTACAGCCGATCTGCGCTCCGGGTTGTAGTAGCTTCGCACCACCACCAGGCTTTCCCTCTCCCGCCGACTGACCTGACTATCGAATCGAATCGGGACGGCCGTAAGTTGCTGCGCGACGCCGAGAATAATTGGATCGCTGCCGTCAACCAGTAATTGCACCGCGTCGCGCTGACGCTCGATTACGCGGCGGTCGAAATCCTCCGGAATGTAGACACCTATGGAAATATCACCGCCATCGAGTTGCGCCTTCAATTGCTGTGCCGTCGCGACTCTATTGTGCAGATCTATGACCTGGGTGGCACGGAGGTCCGCTAGCAGTTGTCTGGACAGGTGAGTGTCAGACGCATCGGCGAATGCCGCCGAGAGATTGCGGACATCAGTGTTGATCGCATAGCCGAAGAGCAGGAGTTGAATCAGTGGAATCCCGACGATCATGCCGAAAGTCAATCGATCGCGGCTAAGCTGTAAAAACTCCTTGCGCATCACTGCCATTATTCGCAGCACCGATTTCACTGAGGGAATTCCGGTTGGTTTTCTGCGCCGGTTACAGCTACAAAGACATCTTCAAGATCCGGTCGGACTTCAGTCGCACTCGCCTCGATGCCCTCCCGTTCAAGACTGCCACGCACTTTCGCCAGCGCATCCCTCTGCTTCTTCGGAATGAGCACCCGAAGACGCATTCCAAGCTGGGTGATACTGATTACCCCGTCGACAGTGGACAGACAGCCTCGAGCCTTGTTGGGTTCCGCTGCCTCGACCTCAATAACGCGAAAAGAAATGCCCTCGCTCAAGTCCTGAGGTGAGCCGTCCGCCACCTTTCGGCCCGCATCCAGAATGGCAAGTTGATGACAACGGGTAGCTTCGTCCATGTAGTGGGTGGAGACCAGAATTGTTGTGCCCTGTTCCGCCAGGTCGAACAGTTTTTCCCAGAAGTCACGTCGATTCTGCGGGTCCACGGCGCTTGTGGGCTCGTCCAGGAACAACAGCGGCGGTTTGTGAAGTGTCGCCGCCGCCAGCGCCAAGCGTTGTTTCTGCCCGCCGCTGAGTGTTCCCGCGCGCTGACGGGACTGCGGCTTCAGATTGAATTCCTCAAGTAGTTCCCCTACCCGCAGTGATCGATAACTCCTCTTCAGAGTGTATATCTCACTGACAAACTGCAGGTTTTCCAACACCGAGAGATCATCATACAAGGAAAACTTTTGTGTCATATAGCCGATCAGCTGTTTAATTGATTCCGCTTCCCGACGTGTATCTTTTCCTAAAACGCACGCTTCGCCGGCAGTGGGGGTGAGCAGACCACAGAGCATTCTGATCGTTGTCGATTTACCGGAGCCATTCGGCCCCAGAAAACCGTAAATCCGGCCTTTAGGAACCTTAAGGTCCACCTGATCTACCGCAACCAGACTGCCGAACTTCTTAGTCAATCCCGTAGCGGTGATAGCGAATTCGGAAGCGGTTTCCAGCATCAGTCGAAGTAGACCTGCACCGGCAGCCCCTCGGGCAGACGAGTGCCGGTCTCCTGCAGGGTCAGCTCAGCAACAAACGACAGCCGAGACCGGTCACGCTCGGTCAGTGCGAAATAGGGAGTGAAGGCTGCTTCAGAGGAGATTCTTCGGACCGTACCGGTCAATGTCTGTTCGAGTCCGTCAACGTGTACAGGTAATTCGGCGCCAATTCGCACAGTCAAGCGTTGAGGCTCAGGTATAAAGATGCGGGCATAGGGCTGGGAGCCTGTCAGCAGCACCGCTACGACTTCGCCTGGACGCGGGCGCTCGCCAACCTCGAATGGCAGGGAGTCCACAATGCCCGGAACAGGCGCTGAAATGCTATGACGTTTCCTATCAATCATCAGGCCATCGAGCTGCGACTCGACCTCAGCAAGGCTGGCCCGGGCCTGGGCTATGGCTTCGGCGCGGCTACCAGCCTCGAGTTCCTGCAGTTGGGCGCTTGTCGAGGCAAGCCTGGCCACGGCCGAATCCAGCCGCATCTGCGCCGTGTCCACACTTTCTAACGAGGTGAGATTGCGCGCCAGCAGCCCGGTCAACCGTTCGAGTTCGCGAGCTAGGAAATTCTTCTCGACTGCAGCCTCCCTTAACCGGGCGCGCATCGCGCTTATGACTTCCTGGCGCGGGCCATTTACGAGTTCAGCGAGCCGGGCCGTTTGGCGCTGCACGGCGGCGCGCGCCTGATCGATACGGCTGTCAACTCGACTCATGGATTGAGTAATCAGAACCGCAGCCGCCGGAAGCAGGTCTCCTTCCATGACTTCGATTCCAGTGATCGGTTCGTTGACTTCGGCGACGAGTTCAACACGGTCAGACTCAAGCTGACCGACCGCCACAGCAGGGAGCTCATCACAAGACCCCAGGAGAGCTGTGCTGAGCGAGAGCAAAAGGGCTTGGAGCCTCACTTCAGGGAGTTCCTTCGGATTCACGGCTTGAGAGCACGCCGTTGTGAAAGAGTGCAGTATTGTGCTGGATCAGGTGTTCCACAAAACCTGCATCGAACTCAACGTCGAGCACGTTTTCGATCAGCGAGCGCGCAACAAATGGAAACACCGTCATTGCCATCAGCGTCATTAGCGTTAGCTTTGGGTCCAGGTTGGCGCGAAACTGTCCGCGCTTCATCCCGGATTCTATGGACTGAAGCAGTCTAGGCGCAAAAGAAGCGGCGAAGCGCCCGAGTACTTTTTCCCGCATGGGTCCGGTGCTGAACAACACTTCGCGCACGATAAAGTTTGGCCACCAGGGATTGGCCGCCAGCAACTGGCTATAGCGGGAACTGAATTCTGTCACCGACAGCTCCTGCGCGCTCAACTCACTCAGGGCGCCTTCCAGAGCCGCCAGCAGATCCTCTATCATCGCTTCGTAGAGTGCCTGTTTACTGCCAAAGTAATAGTTCACCATGGCGGCATTGACGCCGGCAGTGGCGGCTATCTCGCGGACGGAAACTGCCTTGAACTCGCGTTTTAGAAAATGCTGGCGGGCCGCTTCCAGCAGCGACTCCCTGACCTGATCGCTGTCCTGCCCAGAGCGTCTGCCCGGGACATTGCTCTGCGTAGTTGGCCCTGCCATCAATCACACCACTCCTGCGTTTGAGTTTTATTTAATTAAATGTTTAATTAATTCTGGCGCCGCGCTTATGTTATGTCAAGCCCAACGGGATATCGTGTCACTCCCCGGGCAAGCAGCCGGTTCCGGAGCTCTCGATCGGCTGCAGAAGCACTAAGGATGCTCTAAATCAAACCGACAAGATTCCGTGAGCCCTTGCTGCAAGGCGCCGCCCTTAGGGCAATAGCGCGCTCCGTTGCCAGCAGTACAACTCGGCAGCAGCGGCTTACAGGCCCTGTACTGCGAGCTTCAAGTTAGCACGCTCTACCATTCCTTGATGGGGAGTGTCTGCTGTGTTCCAAGTCGGGGTCTGCTGGAAAAGGCTCGTCACGGCCATGCTACAATTGAGGTTTTTATCGTCGCCGGAATATTACATTGACGCTGCTTGGCCTGGGATTGCTAGTGTTTTTTCTGCCGCACCTGCTGCATGAATTAGGGCTAAGGACCGCACTGCTTCGGCTTCTGCCGTCGGAGAAGGTCTACAAGATTCTTTACTCGCTTGTCGCCTTCGCTGGCATCGCTCTCATCGTCGTTGGCAAGTCCAGCGCCAGTTTCGTGATGGTCTGGCAGCCGGTCTACGAGTATCGTTGGTTGAGTTTGCTGCTGATGCTGCCCGCAAGCATTCTGGTGGCAGCGGGTAATATTCCAAACTCCTACCTGCGCAGGATATTTCGCAACCCCATGTTATTGGGCGTCGCCTGCTGGGGCGCAGCGCACCTGTGGTCAAATGGTGACCGGGCTTCTGTGCTGCTGTTTGGTGGATTCACTGCCTGGGCGGGCTTCAAGTTTGTTTCGATGTATTCGCGCTCGGCAGCGGCCGGGAAAGAGCCCAGGTTAGTCTGGGATTTGACCGCTGTCGCGCTTGGCTGTTTCTTATACCTGCTGCTTTTCATCTTTCATGGTCAATTATTCGGAATAGGACTCAACATTGCCTAAACTGACTACAGAAATATTATTCACTATCCTCTTGACGGTGCCCGCGTTCGCCATGTCGCAGACTGCTGGCGTCGACGCCTGGGAGGGTCGCTGGGTGGCACAGGGAACCTTGTTTCAGGTGGGAATTACCATCAACGAGAGCGTAATCGCCGTTAATGAGGTGGAATCCCTGGGTTTTGTGTGGAATAGCGGTGAAGGCCAGGTGAACGGTAATGTCGCCCGCATTCCAGTGCAGTACGCAGGCGTCAAAGGCATCGTGCGGGTGGAATTGGTTAATGCAAACACCGCCGTCGCGATCGCGGCAAGCTGCATGCCGGACTTCATGGTAGTGTGCGCTCTTGCTCGAGGCCGTCAGGCCATTTTCAAGCGCGTGCAGATCGAATAGCAGCCTACTGAAACGCCAGAGAACGCAAGAGCCAAAAAACGCCTGCGCCAGTGGATTTCAGAGAGAGCCCCTAGATTTCAGTGACAGAGCTCACGATCTTGCCGACGATGCCGTACTCTACCGCCTCTTCGACAGACATCCAGTAATCCCGATCGGTGTCTTTCTCGACACGTTCAAGGGGCTGCCCGGTTTCCTCAGCGATCAATCGATTGATTCGTGCGCGCATCTTGACTATCTCCTTGGCCTGGATGGCAATATCACTCGCCACCCCGATTGAACCGCCAGAGGGCTGGTGCACGAGAAAGCGCGTGTTCGGCAGGGCGAAGCGATTGGCCTTGCTGGCAGCCAGAAAAATCGTTGTCGCCGCGCTGGCAACCCAGCCGGTGCCAATGACTTTCACTTCTGGTTTAATAAATTTCATCATGTCGTAGACTACATCACCCGATTCCACATGGCCGCCGGGAGAACTGATGTAAATACAGATTGGCTCATCGCTGTCCGCAGCCAGGGCTAGCAGCCGCTCCGTTACGGTTCGGGCCACTCGATCGTTGATCTCGCCAAATAGGGTGATGGAGCGGGATTTGAACAGTTTTTCCTCCATAAAACTATCCTGCTTGATCCCTTTGTCGTCTTTCTTCTTTTCATCGTTCTGCTCGTGCATTGGTGTCAGGCCTTACTCTGTCTGTTGATCTGGTTGATGTTGGTTTGGCGGACAGTCTGCTGAGTCTGCCTTGTGAAGGCAATCGGGCTGCAGACATCGTCATCACCCGCGGGGAAATTGCTGCCGAATCCTACCATGCGTGTATCTGGAATACCGGTGGTTATAACTGAAAATGTTTCTCTTAAAACTAAGGGTGCCCTGAACAGTACAGAAAAGTCTAAGAAACCTGCTGAGCTGTTGGCGCCGCGTTAAGCTGATTCTCTTCCGGATTGCTCTCCTGGCCCAGAGGCTTGAAGGTTATTAGCAGTTGCGGCAACAGCGTCAGTGAGCCAACCAGGGCTACCAGCATTGCCAGGGAAGTGAGCAGACCGAACACGATAGTGGGAATAAAATTAGATAACGCCAGAATCGAGAAACCTGCCACGATCGTCATTGACGTGAAGTACATGGCTCGACCGATACTGTCGTGGCAATAGAACATGGTTTTGCGATAGTTGCCGTAGTGCTGAAATTCGCGCCGAAAGCGATGCATGTAGTGAATCGTATTATCTACCCCTATTCCCACCGAGATCGCGGCGATGGTGATGGTCATGATGTCCAGGGGGATGTTAATCCATCCCATGATTCCGAGCACAAAGGCCGCCGCAATGGCATTCGGGATGATGCACAGAACCGCAATACGAATGGATCGGAACAGTGCCAGGAACATCAGCATGATGGCCAACATCACAACGCCCAATGTGAGAATCTGCGACTCGAACAAGCTCTGCAGCACATTGTTGTACATGACCAGGATTCCCGTCAGTCTAACGCTTTCATCGGCGAACCCGAATTGGTCTTCAATGCCGGTCTCGATTCTCCGCAGCAGGTCGTCCCGATTCAGGTCATCGGCAGATTCGATCACGCGCACATTGAAGCGCAGTTGATCGTGCTCGATGGATACAAACGGATCCAGGATAGATTCCTGCAAAGTCTCCGGGATGCGATCATAGAGAATCGGCCACAAGAATCCATCCACCGGCTCATTGCCGTTGAGCTGTTCCGCGAGCTGAACGATGGCGCCGAACGACAGGACTTTACCGGTATAGGGATCGGCATCCAGATATTCGTGTATCGCCTTGATGCGGTTCATCTTCGGCGCTGTAAACCAGTAAGCCTGCTCCTGCTCGGGGTCACTTTCCCCAAAGCTGTCGAATCCGAAACCATCATCCGCCGCTTGGTCTGGCTCTTCCGGTAGATCAACAATGACATCGAAGGACAAAGTGCCGCCCAGTTTGTCATCGAACTGCTGCATGCCCTGAGAGATTTCCGTGCTTTCACGAAAATAATCAATGAAGCTGTTTTCGACGCGCAGTTGTGTCAGGCCGTAAGCGCTGAACATAAAGATCAGCCCGTAGATGACCAACACCCCCAAACCTAGGCGGTCCGTTAATCTGGCCAGCAAAGAAGTCAGGTTGAGGCGCAGGTCACCAGACAGGCTTGTGTTGTCAGGCTTCAGCAGGCTCATGATCGAAGGAAACAGGGTAAAGGCCACCACCAGAGCCGTGGCCACCCCCATCATCATCATCCAGCCGAACGTGATGATTGGCAGAATGCCGCTGACCACCAGTGACCCGAACGCTACCGCTGTGGTTAGTGCCGTGTACAGGCAGGGCCGAAACATACTCAGCACGCTGCTTTTAAGCAGCCTCTCGTCGCTGCTGAAGTGCCGGGTCGCTTTCAACTGACGATAGCGCACCATAAGGTGGACGGTTAGCGAAATAGTAATGATCAGTAGTAGCGAGATGAAATTTGAGGACACTACGGTCACACGCCAGTCCATCAGCCCCAGCATACCCACCATGATAACGCCGGCGACGCCGCAGCAAGCGATGGGCAAGGCAACATAGCGCGTTTTCCTGAAAATCAGCCCCAAGGCGCCTATGATCAAAATTAGTACGGCGATACTGAAGTTGCGAAGATCGGCGCGGACAAAGGTGACCAGGTCATCGGCGATCATTGGTGCACCGCCAAGGTAGATCGTGGCGCCATCCCGATGTGCGTCCAGAGTGTCCCTGATGGTCGCGATCAACTCACTCTGGCGATCCGACGCGATTATGCTATAGGCCGAGTACTCTTCCTCGACACGCTGCAACTCTGCCGCCCGTTCGGGACTGAGTTCACCCGCCTGCTCCAGATTGCGCAGTTCGGAGCGCCTGTTGATCAGTTCCCGAGAGCGCTCGTCCACCTCAAAACCCACCAGGATACCAGCCGTTTCTCCGTCCGGACTGATCAAGGCATTGCCAAATACGGGGCTGTTTACAAGTTCCCGCCGCGCCGCCTGCAAATCCTGCTCCGAATCCATCAGCGTCACATAATCTTCGGATAATCCGGTCAGCGGCGTGTCGCCAAAGATCGGCACATTCAGAATGCTGTTGACGGATGCAACCCGATCGATTGCCTGCAGGTCATTGGTGAGTGACTCCAGCGCCTCCAGTTCCGGTCGCGAAAAAAGCTCTCCGTTCGGCGTGTAGGCAACGGTTACCGTGTCTCCCACTCCATAGCGCTCATTGATGACCCGGGAATACTCCAGGTCGGGGTCATTCTCCAGCAGCAGTGAGTCAGCCGATGCATCGAGGCGAAAAGACTGGGTATGCCAACCAAAAAAAACCACCAGCGCCAGCACGGCTAAAATGACAATCCATGGCCTGTCGAAGACCAGGCGGCTGTAAATGCGAGCTGCAGTTGAGGCCATTGCGGGTATTGAGCCGGAAGTCAAAAAAGAGCGCTAACTATACGCTTTTCGAATTTATGAAGCGACCGACTACTCAACGTGGCAACACCCATTCTGGATTGACGGTCAGTGAAGCAAACAAGCTCTCAGTCTGCAGCTATTTTGCCCGGCAGAATTAAGCAGAGCCATTGACAGAAAATCTTCTGGCAGCCTCGAACGTGACATCATCTGGCGCTCTGAACGCTGCCGCCGCGAGGCGCTTGTGGTCGCAAAATACTGGGAGATTGCATTTATTGTTGCTAGGATTGCTCACCTGATTTATGCATGAACGCTCGACTAACCAGTTAGACCCACTCGGCGCCGGGGAACGGCGCTAAGAAATAACGGAACCAAGCCTGAACAGGGGATAGCAGATGAAACTGATGCCACGAATTATCATGTCCTGCGTCTTTGCGCTCGCGATCGCGAGTGGCTCAGCGAGCGCAGACGATTGGTTGCGCTCGTTGCCAGAATTCACGTTACCTGACCATCTGGGCGAAATTCACAGCTCTGAACAATACAAGCACTATGATCTGGCGGTGCTCTATGTGCAGGGCGTTGGCTGCCCGATAGCCCGTCTGGCGGTACCAGCCTTTCGTCAGGTAAGAGAACAGTTCGCCGACGCAAACATTCAGTTCACCATGTTCAATGCCAACATCCAGGATGACATGGCTCGCATCGCCGCAGAGGCGGAGGAATTCAAGATCGACTTCCCTATCTTGAAGGACGAGGATCAGCGCCTAGCCAAGGCCCTGGGAGTCGAACGCACAGCGGAAGCATTCGTAATCGATACCGAGACCCGGGAAGTTTTGTTCCGCGGTCCGATCAATGACCAACTTGGCTACGAAACTCAGCGCAACGAGGCTCACGAAGAGTATCTAAAAGACGCTCTGACCACCATACTGGCGGGAGGTACCGTCACTATGGATTCCGTGCCCGACTCCAAGGGGTGTCTCGTCGCGATTTTCTGAGGCTGAACGCAACTGGAGCGGTGAACACCACACTCCCGGTGCTGAGACAAGATAGCTTAAGGGTTTCTTTCTGATGTCAGCGTCAGCGGCCAAGATTGCTCGCTGCAGGCGTTCGACCTGCCATCTGTCTAACCTGCCTGCTGCCGAAATTGAATACAACTTCTGCCGGGGTTGAGCACCCGATTGACAGGAGTAAGGGACTATTTACACGCTTGACGTTGCCGGTTCACGGCGGCGGGTGTCTAGATAAGCAACTATCGACGGCAGCCAGTCTTATCGATCCTATTTGAGACCCTGTATTCGTCTCTCTATTCGTCCCTCTATTCGACAAAGGCGCGCTCAATGACGTACTGGGCTTTGATCCCCTGGCGGGATTCTTCGAAGCCCAAATCGTCAAGGATGGCACAGGTATCCTTTAACATGCCGGGACTGCCACAAACCATGAATCGGTCCTTCTGCGGGTCTGGTGCCGGGAGTTCCAGATCGCTGAACAGCTTGCCGGAATCCATCAGGTCGGTGAGGCGGCCTTCATTTAAGAATGGTTCCCGGGTAACAGTGGGGTAATACAACAGTTTTTCCTGCACCTCGTCACCAAAGTATTCGTTGCCCGGCAGCTCTCGGGTGATCAGATCTTGATAGGCTAGCTCGCTCTTGTAGCGCACGCCGTGGGTGAGAATGACCCGATCGAATCGATCATAAACTTCAGGGTCTTGAATGATGCTGATGAATGGTGCCAGACCGGTACCGGTGCTGATCAAATAGAGATTCCGCCCCTCCAGTAAATGGTCCACTACGAGGGTTCCAGTTGGCTTGCTGGAAATAAAAAGCTGGTCGCCCTCCTGGATGTTCTGCAGCCGCGAAGTCAGAGGCCCATCAGGCACTTTGATGCTGAAGAATTCAAGCTCCTCGTCATAGTTCGGGCTGGCGATACTGTACGCTCGCAGCAGGGGTTTACCCTCTACTTCCATCCCAAGCATCACGAAGTGTCCGTTCTCGAAGCGCAGGCTGCGATCACGGGTGGTTCGAAAGCTGAACAGGGATTCGTTCCAGTGTCTAACCTGGGTTACGGATTGGGTAGAAAGGCTCGCCAAAATAAACTCCTGAAACTTGGGGCTGTAAATTGGCCATAGAATACGGATCCGACTAATATCTGTAAAGTTGATTATATTAATATATTTAATCTATATTATAGATATATCAATCCTGACTCCGCGCATGCACTTTACTCTACGCCAGCTTCAGGTCTTCCTCGCCGTGGCCAGTCACGAGAACGTGAGCCGCGCCGCTGCTGCACTGGCACTGTCCCAATCGGCAACCAGCACCGCCCTCAAGGAGCTTGAGCAGCGCTTTGAGCTGGCGTTGTTCGACCGTATCGGTAGACGTCTAAAACTGAATGACCAAGGCAGTATGCTCAGGCCCAGGGCGGAAGCCCTGATTGCCCAGGCGAAGGAGCTGGAAAATACGATGCTTCGCCATGCCGAAGTCGGTGACCTGAGAGTCGGGGCCACCCTTTCAATCGGCAATTATCTGGCCATCGGTATCATGGCCGCGTTCATGGAGGACCATCCGAATTCGCGGGTGGAGCTGACCGTGGAGAACACTGCCGCCATTGCCGCCAAAGTAAAGAATTTCGAACTGGACATCGGACTGGTTGAGGGAGAACTCCAGGATCCTGAACTAGAGGCAATCTATTGGCGCGATGATGAACTCGTTCTCTTCTGCGCTCCCGATCATCCACTGGCGCAGCGACAGGCACTCGACGATGCCGCGATTCTTGACGCCGACTGGATTGTGAGAGAACGCGGCTCGGGCACGCGCCAGGCCTTTGATCGGGCCATGACGGGTGTGCTGGCTGAATTGAAACTGAAGCTCGAGCTCCAGCACACGGAGGGGATCAAGCGCGCGGTTGAGGCGGGCCTGGGTATAGGTTGTCTGTCGCAGCTGACTCTGGGCGAGGCCTTCAAGCGGGGATCACTTGTCCCACTGACTGCCGCGCACCGCAACTGGTCACGAAGACTGTACTTTATTATGCAAAGGCAAAAATATCGCAGTCGCGCCATGGCCAGCTGGATTGCCCATTGCCGGCGTCCGGCCTGAGCTTGAGAATCAACAATCCGCTGACTGGTTCTGCGCTGCCGTTAGGCAGTAGCGGCCAGTCCTTCTGCTAACGGCGACTTAACGCTTGCGCTACTATCCAACCCGGGCTGAGCGGCTGGCTCCAACCTCAGATTTGTAACTACGGATGCTCGGATTAATGCAGACAGACCAAGGGCGAGCCTGCGTAATCGCGATTGACGGCGATCTTCGCTAGACTGCTGAGCGTATTTGGATGTGGACGCGATTTGACAAGTTTTCGCGGCCTTCCAAGCCCAACCTCAGGCAGCGGCAAGCGAGCTCAGACCGATCAGACTTTTGACTTTTCCCAAGAGAGTCGATGCTGATGAGGTCAAACCGGGCTGAGGCTAAATGCCGGGCGATTGATGCTGCCGCAAAACTTTGCTCGCCCGCAGGGCGTACTACAGGCGGGAAGTGACTTACTATCCGGAGAACGACCGCAAATTTTCCTGCGCGGCAGCCACGATGATAATAGCGCAGACTGAAGATTATTTTAGCGGCGATACACGAGCGACATTGCAGCGATGAGTGAATCGCCATTGGAACTGACAACGGCAGACCAGGGCTCTAACCTGGAAACGCGACTAGCGCAGGCACTGGTGCGCAATCGCCATACTCTGCTGGCGCTGAGCCTGCTTGCCAGCCTGTTTCTGGGGCTGGGTATCCCGCGGCTCGGTTTCGACACTTCCGTGGATACTCTGCTTACACGAAGCGATCCCTATCTGGAAGAATACCGGGAGTTCGAAGAAAACTTTCCGCCGCGGCTTGAAGTCTACTTCGCTTTCGTAGAGGGAACGGAAACAAGTGTTTTTAATCCCGCAATGCTGGCTGCGATCGCCGAACTTGAAGCCCGCTACCTTGAGATACCAGGGGCGGAATCCTTCTCCTCTGTGGTCGACTATTTTTCGCCGCAGCGCCAGGAACGCCTGTTTCCGCGTCCGCTCGACAGCTACAGCGGCGAAGAGCTGGAGGAACTTGGTGCTACGGCAGTTACGGATCCGCTGTTGACCAACGATTTACTCTCCCCGGACGGCAAATACACCCGCGCCGTCATCCGCATTCAGGAAGACCAGCTCAGTGATGATGACCGCCTGGCCATCGCCGAGGCATCCCTTTCTCTGCGCGACGCGCTGCGGGCCAACCATCCCGGCATAAGCCTGTACGTGAACAGCGACGTACTGTTGGAACAGAGCGCGCGCCAGGACATGGTGAGCGACCTCACTTCCCTGCTGCCGATCGTCATCCTGGTTTGCGTGCTGACCATCTGCTATTGCTTCCGCTCGGCCATACTCGGATTTTGCATACTCAGTCATGTAGCTCTTACTGTGCTCTGTACCATTGGCTTGTTCGGCTTTCTGCGCTTCGAGTTCAACAGCATCTCAGTCATCGCGCCACTGGTGGTGGTGATCATTGCCGTGGCCAACAGCGTGCATATCGTTTCGATCTTTCGCCAGGCCCTCGGCCGAGGCATGGATAAACCCGGGGCCATGGTGTTCAGCGTGACCTATAACCTGCGCCCCATCAGCCTCGCTGCGTTCACTACCGCAATCGGCTTCACCTCCCTGAATCTGTCATCTTCGCCCGCGGTACAGGACTTCGGCCGTATCGTCGCCGTTGGCATCTTCTTTGCGTACCTGCTGACGCTGCTGGTACTTCCAAGCCTTATGATATTCGTTGGCGATTCTCTCAAGCACAATACGGCTGACCAGCAGGGCCGAATACAGTTGGGCCTGCAGAGAGTCATCCGCTTCACCAAGCGCTGGGACAAACCGCTGTTTGTGGGCTGTACCGCCCTGGCGGCAGTCAGTTTCGCCCTGCTGCCGCTCAACGAGACTGATTTCAACCGCCTGGATTTCATCGCCCCGGACTCGGAGAGCGCCGAGTACTTCGACGTCGTGCAGGAATACATGGACCGTGGCGCCGTCCTCACTTACGCAGTCGATTCCGGCGCACTGGACGGCGCCATCGAGCCAGAGTTCCTGCGCCGCCTGGACGCTTTTGGTGACTGGCTGAACAGCGACCCGGATGTGGAGTCATCGGCCAGTATGGCGGCCATGGTGAAGACCATCGGCCAGGCGGCCAATTCCGATGATCCAGACTTCTACTTTATCCCCGACGACATCGACACCGTAGCCTACTATCTGAATAGTTACGAAGTCGTGCAGAGCGACGACTTCCCGCTGATGGCCTTCACCAACAATGACTTTTCCATGGTGACGCTATTTGTCAACGCTCGCACCCTGTCCAATCAGGGGCTGCTTGATCTGGATGCGCGGATCACCGCGGGCTTCAATGATTTTTTCGGGCCAGAACAAGCGCGCCTCCTCCACGGCAGCGGCCTTTTATTATTCGCGCGCATGGACGAAAATGTGACCTACGAACTTATGCAGGGCTACAGCCTGAGCCTGCTGCTGATCACGCTTACTTTGATCATCGGACTGCGCAGCCTGTACTTCGGCCTGCTCAGCATCATTCCTAATCTGTTACCCGCCGTTATCGTTTTTGGTATCTGGGCGCTCTTAGTCGGGCAACTGGACCCATTCGTAATGATGCTGTTCAGCATCAGCATCGGCCTGGTAGTTGACGACACCGTGCACATACTCAGTCATTATCTGGACCACCGTAAGCGCGGCGAGAATCAACAGGACTCGATTGCCAGATCTATCACCATAGCCGGCCCTGCCCTCACCATTACTACCCTGGTGTTGGCTTTGGGAACAACTATCCTCATCGGCGCCAATACCATGTATTTCCAGCAGTCTGCCAAACTGCTGGTACCCATCGTCGTGCTGGCCCTGGTGCTGGACCTGGTTTATTTACCGACCATTCTTCGACGTTTTGATCGCAAACCGATACTGGCAGGCGGTGACAACATTCGTTCGTCCGGTTGAGTCTAGTTAACATAACCGTCAGGATTCGCCTCGATGTTAAGAATGCTCTGAATGACTGGCAATAGGAACTGTTTCATCTCGGGTGCCCTCACCGGGGTGGTAAAAAGCACCGACGCACTGTCATGGACCAGAACGGTGAGCCAGGTGTTTCTGGGAACGACCAGGAAGGCCCCCGGATCTCTCAATTGAACCGACTGATCTCCTGACTCCAAACGCAACTTGAATTCCGCGCTTGCTGATAAAAGCACCACCAGTTCATCGCCCTCTGGATGAATTTCCCAGGTGGGCCAGTTCTCTGAGAAACAATGCGCCGAGACAAGCCTCTGCGCAGCTGAGACAAAAAACCCGGTCACGAATGTAACCGGGTTTTTTTATTAAGCAATAAGCCGCGAATCAGAAATCTAGTCTTCGCCACCCTGATCGGCATATTGCCAGCTCATGGCGCCAAAAAACATTTCATCCCAGGACTGCTGACCCCAGGGGACAGAGCGCTGCGGATCCGGGTTGAAAGGGTTTTGCGGCGAGTTATCGAAGGCACCAACCGCGGTCAACACAGTGCCGGCTGGGAGAAGCTTGGGCTCTTCGTAGGTATAGGCCAACTGCCAGTTGTAGTTGTAGTTGGCTATATTGATCAGCTCCTCGCGGCTGCCATCCGGATAGTCGGCGTAGAAACGCATGTATTTACCACGGAAGTGCATGTGCGGAGTAAAGCTGCGCATGTAGGCGTCTCGGCGCAGAGTCACGCTGGCCTGCTGTTCGAAATTCGGATGCCCGGGCGGGATATTGGTCCACGTCGGCGTGAAGATACAGGCGCATTGCCCTGACAGGCGTTTCTCAGGAACTTCACCCTCAGGGTAGAACCACAGGCCGATCTCACTCGCATCTACAGTTTCTTTACCATTGGTAGTGTAGTGTAGCTGCAGATTCAGGGTCGAGCCGGCCTTGAGCAGACCGCCGGTATCGGGCGGATTCAGGCGTGGTGCGGCTCCGGGTATATAGGCGGTGATATTTGCCTGATCGGGATTGCCGCCGCCTAGGAAACCTCGACGACGGGATGCCCCTGGCTCAACCAGGCTATTCAGGGTGTGATGCAGCACGGTGCGGTCGCCGGCCACATACTGACTTCCTTTGAGCCAGCGATCTTCGGCTATGTCGATGGGCACGGAAACATGAATATAGTCAAGAACGCCGGTGGCCGGAATAGTCTGGGGTGGCACCTTGATGATGTAGTCCGGCTCACCAAAGGCCCACTTGCTCTCCGGCCAGGTCAATTGAGCCAGAGGGTCGTTGCTGCTGTCATTGGGAGAGCCCGCATTGATCCAGCCAATCAGCGTTTGCACTTGCGCATCAGAAAGCAGCATGTCGTTTACGAAATCACCGACGTGTGGATCGATCTGGCCCGGTGGCATACGCTTGGTCATGAGAACTTCGCGGATCATGGGCGACCAGCCGCGCAGCATCGCATGACTGTCCATGGCGAAAGGCGCGATCCCACCGGCACGGTGGCAGGCAGCACAATTCTCGGCGATTATTGGAGCAACCTCATTCTCATAGGACGGCACGGACGCAGCCAGCGCCTCCATCTCAGGGTAAGTCACTGGACTGCCGGCACTGGCGACAACCGAATTACTGACCCTTTCTCCTGCCAGCAATGCCTCGATTGCCGGTCCGGCGGCGCTTGCCGTGCCCTTGTATTCGACGCTGAAGCTGGAGGGATTAAACAGCAGTACCTGGCCAGTCCTGTCGATACCCAAAGCCTGGGATATGACCCCGGCGTCATCCATCAGCACCGGCATATCGACCCCGTACTCGGCCAGTTTGGTGGCCACTGCGTCGCGATTCTGGCGACCCATGGGGTTGATCATCATGAATTCGATGCCCTGCTCTTCGAAACGTTCCTGCAATTCGAGATAGGCCGGCACCGCTTCTGCAGTTGCCTCACTGTCGTTAGCCTGGACCAGAAGAGCGACGACAGTGTGGTCGTCATACCAGGCCATGTTGTGAAAATAGCCAGTGTGATCGAGCAGAGAAAAATCCCCAACTCGTTCAGCCGCCTGGCTCAGGCTGGGCGTGAGCAGGGCCAGCAGAGCCATGCTCTTGATCAGATTTTTGCTGTTCAACTCGATTCTCCTCGTTTGGTATCGGTGTTGGTGTCAAATTTCATTGCTGGCAAGCACGAATACCATTGTGTGGTTGCCGCATAACTAACTGTGCTCCGAGTCCACCCAAATACGCGCATGGACTGTGTGCAGATGAAGGCAGTACCCGTTGCTGCTGTAAGTCCTTCATGCAGGCGTATTAGTGATTCGACGCCTTAAATTCGGATCAGGCGCCAATCCACAGGGTAACGTTACGGTCAGCTGGGAAGGCAGTCAATCTATAGCCGGTCGGCAGTACCTTTAAATCGGTAAGAAGCCCGCCTGTTTGTTTTCAGTGCTACTACAGTCCTGCCCGCGGTTTTAACAGCGGCTGAAGCTGCTCGAACAAGGCTGGATTGGCGATCAGAAGGTCTTTGTTGTGTACCTGAGGATCGATCCCGTCCGGCACCTCGCTGAAGTGGCCACAAGTAGCACCCGCCTCCAGCGCTATCAGCCGCGCCGCAGAGAAGTCCCACAGACTCAGGCTTTCGTAGTAGCCATCAAGGCGTCCAGCTGCCAGCCAGCAGATATCCAGGGCTGCCGAGCCCAGGCGGCGGACATCTGCGCAGTGCTTGAGAATAACGCGGAGGCGGTCGATCATGGCATCTATGCCCTGCTTTTCATACGGGAAGCCAGTGGCGATGATGGCCCGGTTGAGCTGGGTTTCCGAGCTGACTCTGATGGGCCTGTCGTTCAGGCTGGCGCCGAGACCGCTGCGGCCAACAAACATCTCATCGGTGAAGGGGTTGTAGACCACACCCAAGCGCACTCTACCGGCGTCCGCGAAGGCAATGGAAACAGCGGACTGGTTGTGGCCGTGGGCGTAATTGACGGTGCCATCGATCGGATCGACTATCCAAACCGGTGATTGTAAGGTCTCGCCGATGGCAGCCTCCGGTGTGGACTCCTCGGAGACGAGACGGTGCTCGGGAAACTTGCGGTGAATGCTCTCACTGATCAGGGAGTCGGCTTTCAGGTCGGCGCTGGTGACGAGTTCGGTACCCTGTTTATAGGAGTAAGACAACTCAGCCTGCTCTCGTTCCCGGCGAATCAATTCGCCTGTCTCGCGTGCGAGCTCAATGGCGAAAACTGCAATATCCTCCACGCTGTCCCCTGACGGATGCCTCGAAGCTTAAAGTATAACCGCTGCAGTGAACTGGCGCACCCAAGTCACACAGTAAGCCGTGGGCGTTTCGATGGTGTAAAGTAGCGGACACATACAGATGGATAACTCAGTGTCAGGAAAATATAAGGAACTCAGTGGCTGGGGGCGCTTCCCGCGTCTGCGTGCGGAGATTCACGAACCTGAGGATAGCCGGGCTATTGCCAAACGCCTGGCCAGAACCAGCTCCCTGATTCCCCGGGGAGCGGGCTGCAGCTATGGTGACAGCGCTCTGGCCAACCAGGTACTCAGCAGTCTTCATCTTGACAACTTCATTGAATTCAAACCACTGCGCACCAGTCTGACAGGCTCGGCAGGACTTAGCCTCGGTGAAATTCTGCGCTTCATCGTACCCCATGGCACCTTCCTGCCGGTGCTTCCGGGTACCCGCCACGTTTCCCTCGGCGGCGCCATAGCGGCCGATATTCACGGCAAGAATCATCATACTGACGGTTCCTTCTGTGATCATGTTGAAAGTTTCAAACTACAACTCGCCAGCGGCGAAATAGTGCACTGCAACCGCCAGGAGAACGCCGAGCTGTTTGCTGCCACCTGTGGCGGCATGGGTCTGACCGGGATGATCCTGGAGGCAGATCTGCGCCTTTTGCGGATCGAGAACCCCTGGATCAATAGCCGCTGTTTGGCGGCGGATAGCCTGGAATCCTGCCTCGAGCTTTTGGCGGAGCATGCCGATTGGCGGTACTCTGTCGCCTGGATCGATTGCCTCAGTCGTGGCCGCAATTCAGGGCGCTCCATTATCTACCTGGGCGACCACGCACAGGCCGAGTCGACACTGAAACCCTGGTATGAATCGGATTGCAAACTGACGGTGCCGTTCAGCACCCCCTCTGTGCTGCTGAACCGCCTGACTCTGTCTGCTTTCAACGCGATCTACTATAGACGCCAGCGACGTCGCCCGGAGCGGGAGACGCTGCCTTATTCCTCTTATTTTTTCCCCCTGGATCGCCTGCGGCATTGGAATCGACTCTATGGACGCAAGGGTTTCATCCAGTATCAGCTATTGTTGCCGAACGACTCGGCACTTTCCGGCCTGACCGAGATTCTCAATCGCGTTGCCACCAGCGGTGAAGGATCGTTTCTCAGTGTTCTCAAGCGGCTGGGACCCGGTAACGGCTATCCCTTATCTTTTCCCGGAGAGGGAGCCACATTGACACTGGACTTTAAATTCAGCCGCAGCCTGATGGCGCTGCTGAATGAACTGGACCGAATCGTACTCGATCATCAGGGCAAGCTGTATCTCGCCAAGGACGCCCGCATGAGTCAAGAAATGTTCAGAGCCGGCTATCCGAATTGGGCGGACTTCTTGCGCACGAAACAGCAGGTTGATCCGGGTAATATTTTCTCTTCTCTCCAGTCGAGACGACTGGGATTGACGCCTCCTGTCTCCTGACCCATGCGTGTACTGATTATCGGCGCCAATTCCGCCATTGCCCAGGCCATCGCCCGGATACTGACTGAGCGCGGCGATACACTCTATCTGGTGGCCCGCAACGCCAACAAGCTGACCGATTTAATCAATGGCCTGAAGGTGCGCGGGGCCGGCACTATTCACAGTTCGGTGCTCGATTTGTGTGACCACGCCAGGCACGAACAGCTGGTGCGCGAGGTCCAACAAACGCTGGGAGAGATTGATACCGCCATCCTATGCCATGGGTCACTTCCAAATCAGTTGAACTGTGAGGGAGACTACGATCGAGCCGAGACCGAGATCAAGGTCAATGGGCTGTCCGTGATTTCCCTGTTAACCACCCTGGCACCGGTCATGACAGCACAGGGTCACGGCAACCTCGCTGTGATTACCTCGGTAGCAGGAGATCGCGGCCGCCGCAGCAACTATGTTTATGGCGCTGCCAAAGCCCTGGTATCCGCCTACCTCCAGGGCCTGCGCGGTCGCCTGCACGCCGACGGCGTCCATGTGCTCGAGATTCGACCCGGGCTCGTAGACACCCCAATGACTGCGCATCTGCCCAAGAGTCGACTCTTCTCCAGCCCAGAGCGGGTCGCGAAAATTATTCTAAACTCTATTGAGACGAAGCGGCATACGGTCTACGCACCCGGCTACTGGCGGTTGATTATGGCGATTGTGCGGGCAATACCCGACCCGATCTTCAAGCGACTCAACTTCTGATGAGCAGTCCGGATTCTCGTCAGTTGCCGCTGTTTGTCGACCTGGACGGCACGCTGACTAAAACGGACGTGTCACTGGAAACCGTGCTTCAACTCTTGGGTAAGAATGTGTTCTATCTGGCGCTTCTTCCGTTCTGGTTAGCTCGTGGGTTGGTTTATTTCAAGCGCCAGGTTGCCTGGCGCGTGCAGCCAATGGTCAGTGATCTGCCCTACAATGAGGAGTTTCTGGACTGGCTGCGACAGCAGAAATCCAGTGGCAGGAAGCTGACTCTGATCTCGGCTTCACATCAAGACTATGTCAGCGCTGTCGGCGAGCAAGTTGGGCTTTTCGATCATGCGGTGGGCACGCAGGACGTCCATCTCAGAGCCGACGAAAAGCTCAAGCGGATTCGCGAGCTTGTGCCGGACGGTGAGTTTGCCTATGCCGGTAATTCTCATAGCGATCTGGTCATCTGGTCGGAAGCCAGTCAGGCCATACTGGTAAACTGCACTGAATCGCTGCGACGTCAGGTGAACGATGGAACACGTAAGGTGCTCCATTTCGACACCAGATCGAACCAATTATTCACACTGCTCAAGGCAATACGCCCGCATCAGTGGACCAAGAATCTGCTCGTTTTTTCGCCGCTGATTCTTGCTCATCGCATTGACGAAATTCCTCTGTTGATTCTGGCCACCCTGGCCTTCGTCAGCTTCAGCCTCTGCGCCTCCAGCGTCTATATCCTCAACGACATGCTGGATCTGACCAGCGATCGCTGCCATCCGGTCAAGCGCTCACGGCCCTTTGCCGCAGGTAATCTGCCTCTCGGAGTCGGGTTTCTCCTACTGCCAGGACTCCTGCTTGCAGCCTTTACTATGGCACTGTGGCTACCCTGGCAATTTGCCGCCCTCCTCGCGAGCTACTGGCTACTGAGCACACTCTATAGCGTTCTCCTCAAACAGTTTTTTTTGCTCGATGTGCTGCTATTGGCCATTCTTTACACACTTCGCCTGTTTGCCGGCGCCGCGGCGGTCTCAGTGCCTACCTCGGACTGGCTAATCACCTTCTCGCTAACCCTGTTCCTGGGTCTGGCCATGGTCAAGCGGGTGACGGAGCTCTCCAACCTGCGTGGCAGCGACAGCGACAATGCCGCCGGGCGCAACTATCACCTCGATCACCGGCGACCACTAATGGTGATCGGTGCACTGATCAGCTTCAGTGCCGTCATCATCTTCGCTTTCTACAGCAATGCGCCAGAAACCACTCGCCTCTATACCGAACCGGCATGGCTGTGGTTGATCTGCCCCCTGTTATTGCTGCTATTAGTCCGCATCTGGACTCACGCCCGCAGCGGCAAGCTGCACGAGGATCCAGTACTGTTTGCAATCAGTGATCGTTTCTCCCAGTTCGTAGTCCTGCTCTGCGGCGTCCTCATCTGGCTTGCAATCTAGGGATGCTCTGAACAACGAAGACACGTCCTCGGCCCCTAGGAGCGACTGTCGCACTCAAATCGACAGGCAAAGGATTCTGTGATGAAAGCGCAGGTGGTTTTCGATGAAGCTGGCGATAAAGAAATAGCTGTGATCATAGCCATCGCGCTGATTGTAGCTCAGGGGATAGCCAATATGATTCGCGGCCTGCACCAGTAAATCAGGTTTCAACTGCTCGGTTAGAAACTCATCGTCTGAGCCCTGATCGATTAGCATGGGCACCGGTTGCGCGCAGTCCTTGATCAACTCCACCGCATCGTGTTGGCGATGGTCGCCGTCCTCTCCCAGGTAAGTTTTAAATGCCTTCTGCCCCCAGGGACATCGGGTGGGCGCACAGATGGGTGCGAAGGCAGAGACTGAGAGATACTTGTCCGGATTCTTCAGCGCCATAGTCAGGGCACCGTGCCCCCCCATGGAATGGCCAGCGATAGACTGCCGGGCAGTATCGACGGGAAGTTGCTGGCCCAACAAGTCGGGCAACTCCTGGATTATGTAATCATACATCTGATAGTGTCGCCGCCAGGGTTCTTGAGTGGCATTGATATAGAAGCCGGCGCCTTTACCGAGATCGTAGGCACCGTCATCGGCGTCCGGCGCCTTATCGCCCCGGGGGCTGGTATCCGGCGCTACCAAGACCAGACCAAGTTCAGAGGCCACCCGCTGTGCACCCGCTTTCTGCACGAAATTTTCGTCGTTGCAAGTCAGCCCGGATAACCAGTAGACGACAGGAAACTTTTCTTCGCTGCCGCTGCCTGCCGCTTCCGGCAGGAACACTGAAAAAGTCATCTCGCAATTCAGGCAACTGGAGTCGTGTCGATAGCGGTTCTGAAGTCCGCCGAAGCATTTATTGCTGCTAATTTGTTCCATAGTCAGACTGCGTTTTCACTCAACCGTTACTCTCGAGATGCCCTGATTAATGCAGACAAGCCTAGACTAATGCAAGCACCGGCAAAAGTGAAAGCGAGTCTGCACTAGGCGCATCGGCGCCTACCAGCCGCTGGAACGGCGGCCGCGCCTGAGGTACTGTTTGCGCTGGCCCCAGCTGAAACCACGGCGCCGTCGCTCGAAACCGCCATGGCGCACCCGGTCTCGGTCGCGGTACTGTTGATCCCTGTTGTTGCGGCGATAATCGAAGGCGCCATCACGGCGGCGTTCGTTCACGGGCCGAAAGTTTCTGTCCCGGCTCCAGTCTAAGCCGTTCCACACGAAGCGATGACCGCGATCATTGACGACCCAGGGGCGGCTATAGTGCCCGCCGATTTCTACTGCGCCGCCCGGTGCCTGGTCCCAGCCTCGGCCGTTCCAGCGAAAAATAGCAAAGCCGCCGCTCTCGCGCCGCGAAC
>JGI12109J20283_10338532_pt1 | contig 59192 bp, 55 predicted proteins | sample ElkSlonscriptome_12_FD_20283 | JGI IMG/M metagenome (IMG submission 20283)
GGCAATCGGGTTCCTTTTCCTAGCCCAAAATCATTGACTTCCCTATGCTCAGCGTCGGGCGAGGTGGCGACACGTTCGCCATGACTTAAGCCCGCTCCCAAATCGCGCCGCCCGGCGAATACGGCTATTTTCAAGTCGTGAATGGATGCGTTCGCCGGGCTTTCTTGTGTGGCTCAGATCAGGATGACTGGCCAGAGCCTCGATCATCGACGTGAGTAGATCGAGGGTCGGATTCGCTTTCTAGCCGAACCATTTGCGATGTCGATTTATTCCTACGCAGTTGAGTGTCGATCCGCATGCAGTGTCGGGCTGAACCGACGTCGAGGTCGCTGCTCGCTAGGGGAAAGCGACATCCGCAAGTCGCGGCTGACCCTCGAGTCTCGACGACTGACAGGCTCTCCTCTCGTGCAGCCCCTTATCGAGCCACGTCGCTACAAGCCCGATTGGCTGCCCAGGGGACGGCGTTCGCGCTTAACCCTGCCCCGCCACCGTCATCCGGTCGATCAGGAGCGAGCCGGTCTGGATGTTGTTGCGGGGGTCGGTGTCGTCGCCCGCCGCGCTCAGGCCGAGGAACATCTTGCGCAGGTTGCCGGCGACGGTGATTTCTTCGACAGGCCAGGCGATCTCGCCGTCCTCGATCCAGAAGCCGGCGGCACCCCGGGAATAGTCGCCGTTGACCAGGTTGACGCCCTGACCCATGACTTCGGTAACGAGCAGGCCCGTGCCGACCTGGGCGAGGAGTTTGTCGCAGGGTGTCAGCGGGCCATCGATGCGCAGGTTACGGATGCCGCCGGCATTGGCGGTGGTCTCGGTGCCCAGGCGGCGGGCTGAATAGGCACTCAGCACATAACGCGCGAGCGTGCCGCGATCGACGAGGGGCTGCTCGCGAGTGGCGACGCCGTCGGCATCGAACAGGGCCGAGCCGGGGCCGCCCGGCTGGCGCGGGGATTCGATCAGGCTGAACTGCTCGGGCATGACCGACTCACCGAGCGCATCGAGAAGAAAACTGGATCGTCGATACAGGCTGCCGCCGGAGGCCGCGCTGATCAGATGGCCGAGCAGGCCCTTGGCCACGGGCGGGGCGAAGAGCACCGGCACCGGTCCCGTGGGCACGCGCTTGGCACCGAGCCGGCGGACGGTGCGCTCGGCGGCCTGGGCCCCGGTTTCATCCGGCGAGCTCAAGCCTGAAAAGCGGCGAGCGCTGTCCCAGTCGTAGTCGCGCTGCATGCCCTGCTCGTCCTCGCCGATCAGCACGCAGCTTTGGGAAAACGAGGTCGAGCGACGCTGGCCCATAAAGCCGTTCGTGTTGCCCTGAACCGACAGGCTGGCCTCGAAGGAGACGCTACCGCCCTCGGAATTGGCGACGCGCGAATCCGCCTGGAGCCCGGCGCGTTCCATCGTAATGGCCCGTTCGGCCAGGGCGTCCAGGCTGATGTCTTCCGGATGCCACAGGTCGAGGTCCGGTAGCTCGCCGCGGGTGATTTCTTGTACCGACTCTGAAATCAACGCTGCATCGGCCAGGCCCGCAGCGCGATCGCGCTGGGTGTGGCGGGCGATGTCCAGCGCGCGCTGGACGCACTCGTCGATGACTTCGGGCCGGAGATCACCGGTCGAGGCCGTGCCGCTGCACTGGCCGGCGTAAACGGTGACTCGCAGCCCCCGATCGCGCGCCTCTTCCAGATGCTCGATCTCGCCGAGACGTACACCCGCCTCGCGCGCCAGGCTGGATGAGACGCTGACTTCGGCCTGATCCGCGCCGCCGTCACTGGCCTGATCGAGGGCACGGCGCGCGATGGCATTGAGCGTTTCGGTCTCGCGCTCCGGATTCGCCAGCCATTCGGCGACGGTCAGGCTGCCACTGGTCGCCATCAGTGCGTTCCCCCGACGGTCAGGCCGTCGATGCGCAGCGTTGGCTGGCCGACTCCGACGGGCACGCTCTGGCCCTCCTTTCCGCAGACGCCGACGCCGTTGTCGAGGGCAAGATCGTTGCCGACCATGCCGACGCGGGTCAGCACGTCCGGGCCGTTACCGATGAGTGTGGCCCCTTTGATCGGCGCCCCGACCTTGCCGTTTTTGACTCGGTAGGCCTCGGAGGCGGCAAAGACAAACTTGCCGGAAGTGATGTCGACCTGGCCGCCGTTGAAGTTGACCGCGTAGATGCCGTCCTCGACAGAGGCCAGGATGTCGCCCGGGTCGTGCTGGCCCGGCAGCATGTAGGTATTGGTCATGCGCGGCATCGGAAGATGGGCGAAGGATTCGCGCCGGCCGTTGCCGGTCGGCTCGACGCCCATCAGGCGAGCGTTGAGCTTGTCCTGCATGTAGCCGACGAGCTTGCCGTTCTCGATCAGGGTGGTCGAACCCGCCGGCGTGCCCTCATCGTCGATGGCCAGGGATCCGCGACGGTCGGCGAGCGTACCGTCGTCGACGATCGTGCATTCCGGGCTCGCCACGGCTTCGCCGAGGCGATTTGAAAAGGCAGAAATTCCCTTGCGATTGAAGTCGCCTTCGAGGCCGTGCCCGATCGCTTCGTGCAGGAGAACGCCCGGCCAACCCGGGCCCAGCACGACGGTCATATGCCCGGCGGGCGCGTCTTCGGCGCGCAGGTTGACTTCCGCCTGGCGCACGGCTTCGCGCGCCTGGGGCTGCCAGAAGTCGGCGGTCATCAGATCAGACAGACGGTAGCGCCCCCCGCCCCCGGAAAAGCCCTGCTCGCGCCGGTCGCCGTCCTCCATCAACACGCGAATATCCAGCCGAACCAGCGGCCGCACGTCGCCAGCCAGAGTGCCGTCGCTGGCGGCGATCAGGATGGCTTCGTGACTACCGGCGATGTTGACGCTGACCTGGCTGACGCGCGCATCGAGGGAGCGCACGTAGGCATCGATAGTTCGTAGCAGCTCAACGCGGTCGGCGGACCGACCCTCGCTGGTCGGGTCGACGGAAATATAGCGCTCGGGCGTCTGGATGGCGGGCGCCAGCCGGACCTGGCCCTGGCTGACCTGCCGACTGATCGCACGCGCGCTGTCGGCGGCATCGATGAGCGCCGGCAGGGTAATCGCATCGGCGTAGGCAAAGCCTGTGCCGGCGCCGGCGATGGCGCGCACGCCCACGCCTTGATCGACGTCCCAGCTGCCGTTCTTGACCGCACCGTCCTCCAGGCTCCAGGCCTCGCGCACGCGGCGCTGGAAATACAGCTCGCCGAAATCGACGGCCCCGCCGGCAAGGCGGCTGATCGTCGATTCGATATCGGATTGGTCCAATCCGGTCGGGTCCAGTAGCTGGGAACGGGCAAGCTCGAACATGAAGTCAGGGTGTCCTTGGGAATGAGAGGTGTCAGCGCAGTGGTCGCAAAGCGATCGATAAGCGTAGCGCGCCTAGGGGAATATTCGGTCGACGAGCATCGCTTTCAATCGCGCGGCACGTCCTCGGCGGGTCGCGATCGAACCGAGAGTCTGTCATGGAGTATCGCCGAGCAATGGTCAGCCAGACTCAGCGGTCAGCATCAGACTCTTGAGCCGCCCCGCCGTCGGCTGCTGCGTCGGCCTCGCTGGCGCGGGCACCGACCAGCTCCATTTGCGGATCGCTCCAGGGGCCGGTCACCGTGTAGCGCGCTTCGGCCAGGCCGCGCATGGGGCGCTCCAGGATCGACTGCAGCACGAGGCCCGCCGCCGCGCCAACGGGGCCGCCGGCGAGGACGCCGATCACGGGCAGCGTTCCGCCCAGCCCGGGCTCGACGAGGACGACCTGATCGTACTGGCGGTTGGCCATGTCCGTGTCGCCGGATATCGTGATCCGCACGGCCGGGGAATAGACGGTCAATGCGTCCGTGCGCGCGAAGCCGGCGGCGAGGTCGAAGCGGCCCTCGATCTGATCGAACTTCAGGCCTGACTCGAAAACATCGCGGAAATCGAGGGCCAATCGGCGCGGCAAGGCCGCCAGGCTGCCGAGGCCCAACAGGCGTCCGGCTCCGGGCCGGGCCTCGGGAATCAGACCATCGGCAATCTGCAGGTCCAGAACGCCACTTAACCGAGCCAGGGCAAAATCAGCCGGCGCGCCGGGCCAGCGCAGGTCGGCCTCGAGCTGAGTTCGTGCCGCCTGAAGCGGGGCCTGGTAGCCCCCGGACTCCAGCAGGGGGCCGACCGAATCGGTGGTCAAACGCCCGGAGAACTGGGACTCGGGCCGGCCGTCGCGCCAGACCCAACGCCCAGTGCCGTTGAAGCGCAGGTCCGGTCCGGACACGTCGATCAGCTCGACCTCGATGCCGTTCGCCGAAGGATGCGACTCCAGACGCGCTCGGCCCAGGTCGAGCGGACCCCAGCGCAGATCCTCGATCAGCACGTGCAGCGGCGGGCGGCCCGCGGGATTTTCCGTCGATATCCTGGGCGCGATGGCCAGCTGGTCTAAGTCCGTGGATTCCTGCTCCGGCTCGATCGGGTCGAAGAACAGTCGTTCGAGGTCGGCCACCACCACGCGCCCCGAATCGAGGGGAATCGGCACGACCACCTCGCCGGCGACGTCGGGCCCGTCGAAGCCGGCTCGCCAGGCGTTCGGGTCGCGATCGAGGTCCACGGCGACATCCTCCAGGCGCAGGCCTGCAACGATCAGCTCAGCGACCGCCAGCTCGACATCGGCGTCGAAGTGATCGGCGCTCGCGACCCCGGCCTCGGCCAAGGGGCTGGCGAGCAGCTGGCGCCAGTCATCCAGGTTCAGCCGGGCGAGATCGCCGCGCACCCAGAGCCCGTTTTCTGGTTGCTCGACGGGTCGCTCGTCGAGGCTGATCCCCATCCGCCAGCCGCCCGCATCGCGCTCCGACTGCAGATCGAACACCTCGTCGACGACCAGGTCCGCGGCCTGGGCTCCCTCGTCCAGGCGAAGGCCGAGGCGGCTGGGCCACGATTGGTCCGCAGCCTTCTGCAGCGGCGCGGGCAGGTCGAGCTCGAGACCGGCGAGATCGCTCGTCAGGGCTACCGACAGGCCGCCCTCCTCCTGCCCGGTCACGCGAGCCGACAGGGCCGTCGATCCACTAACAAGACCGCGCAGGCGACCCGGATTGCTGACCAGACTGAGCGGATCGACCTGCCCTGTCACCTCCAGCCAGGCCGGCTGGGCAAAGGAGGCGAGCAGCTCGATCTGATCCTTTTCGAGCTGGCTATCGGGCCCGTCCTTGGGGTCGGGCCCGGCCCCCTCAGGTTCGGTACCGCTTGAATTCAGGGTGATCAGCGACGGGCCGAGGGCCTCCCGGTCGAAGTCCACTTCGCCGCGCAGACCGCCAAAGCGCAGGCCCGCCGTGGGCAGCGCCAGCCCCGCATCGGACAGCACCGCGGTACCCTCGATCCCCCACTCGGGCATGCGCTTGAGCGGCAGGCGCAGGCGCGTGGTGATATCGATCGGTCCACGCCACTGCATGGGCGCCAGACTGCGCTGCCAGCCCTCGGCAGGGAAACGGGAAAGGAGGGCCTGGACCTCGGCGGCCTCGCTCGGACCTGAGGCGAGGGTCAGATCCAGCACCGGATCGACGAGGTCGGGAATCGCCAGCTCGGCGGCGGCCAGGGGCAGATTGCCCAGGCGACCCGCATCGACGGACGCATAGATTTCTCGTCCGATAAAGGTCGCGCGGCCGGCCAGATCGGAGCCCGACGGCCACTTCGGATCGTAGTCGAGATCGACGCCGGCGACCTCGATGTCCGAAACCACGTGGCCGCGCCGGATCTGCGGTGTCTTGAGGCCGGCCTGCATGCTGAGCAGCACGAAGCCGGAGGCACTGTCGACGCGCGTCAGCGCGCGGTTCAACCACTCGAGCGTTTTCGGCGGGATGAAGCGCTGCGGCATGTAGCGGCGCGGATCGACCGGGCCGATCCGATCGACTTCGATCAGCAGATCCATGAAGGGCTTGCGCTGCTCGAAAATCAGCCAGCCGTCGGTCGTGGCCTGAGCGAAGCCCGTATCGATATGGAATGCCTGGAGCTCGATCGACGGCCAGGACACGATCGCACGGCCCGCCGTCGCATCGAGGTCGATCGGTTCCCGGAAGACCGAGCCCCAGATCACCCGAGGCTGGCCCTGGGGTGCCAGCACGGGTCGATCACCACTCAGGCCGAGAGCCAGATCCAGCTTCGAAACGCTCGGAAATCGATCCGGAAGCCGCCAGCTCAAGTCATTCAATTGCCCGCTGAGCCGATTCAGGCCAGCGCTCCTCCGCCCGCCCGCCTCGATCGAGGTCAGTCGACCGGACAGTGCCGAGGGCCACCAGACCCGGTCGCCGAGCCAGGGCGAGATCAGTGCGTGCAGGGGCTCGAGGTCCAGCCCGTCCAGAGCTACGGCCCAGAACTCGTCCTGCTGCGCGACGGCCAGACCCTCGATCAGCGTGCGAGCTTCCGGGCCCGTGCGCCGAAGTTCGACCAGCTCGATCTGGGTGGCACGGTCCTGGCGGCTGATCAGCACTTCGGCCTGGAGGGCCCCTTCCGTGCCCGCAATCCCCTGGAGGACCAGGTCCATATCGATCCGGCCACCGTCCGCTTCGCTCCAGTCGGTCCAGGCATCGAGGGAGACCCTGGCCTCGGTGGGCAATCCCGGCGCGCTCAGCCATTGGCCGAGTCGCAGCGCGTCGGCGCCGATCCAGGCCTGTCCCCGGGCCCAGCGGCCGGCCTCGTCTTCGAGCCGCAGCGCAAATTCCACCGGGTTGCCGGCGCCTGCGAGGGGCGACATGCGGCCGCGAACGGCGGTTTCATTGCCGCGGCGCTGGACCTCCCCCTCGGTCAGGCGCGCGGCAACCTCGAGGCCGTTCCGAGACCGCACGGTCAGGCGGGCATCGCGCACGACCAGGTCGCCGATCAGCTGAGAATCACCGCCGCGCCAGCGCTGGCCGATCTGTGCGCCGTCTTCGATCCGGATGCCCCAGCGTCCCTCCTCGTCTTCTTCCAGAACAAGGGCCAGGCCGAGAACGCTCAGCTCGACGAGGTTGCTGTCCCGGTCGATCAGATGGGCAAGGCGGACCTCGATTCGCGCCTGATCGACCTGTAGCAGCGGATTAGCCTGCGGCCCTACGCGGACATCGAAGAGGCTGAGCTGCGGCGTCAAGCGGGGCCACTGGGCTTCGAGCTGACCGATCTGCACCGGCTCACCCAGCTCCTCGCTCAGGCGCTCGGTCAGCCAGGGCCTGAGGGAATCGGCATAAGGGATCAAGGCGCGGCCCAGTCCAACCAGGACGGCCGTGGCAATGATCAGCACCGCGAGCAGCGTCAGGACCCAGGCGCGCAGCTGGCGCAGCCCGCGTAGAAAGAGGGGCGTGGGGCTCGAGGTGTCAGTCAAAGTCGGCGTGCCCTTAAAAATGCTAGAGCAGGACCACGTCGAACTGCTCCTGACCGTACTGCTCCTCCGGCTGGAACTGGATGGAGGTGCCGAGCTGCTCGGTCAGTTCGGCGATGGCGGCGCGGTGGTCTTCCATCATGCGGTTGACGACGGCGGGCGTGGCCATGACGCGTAGCTGGCCGGTCTCGAACTGGCGAACGGCGCGCATCACTTCGCGGAAAATCTCGGCACAGACCGTCTCCACGCTCTTGACTCGGCCGAGCCCGTCGCAGGCCGAACAGGGTTCACAGAGGCGATGCTCCAGGCTTTCGGTCGTGCGCTTGCGTGTCATTTCAACGAGCCCAAGGGGCGAGATATCGGAGACGGTGGAGCGGGCATGGTCGCGCGTCAGGGCGCGCTGGAGCGTTCTGAGCACCTGTCGCTTGTGTTCGGGATCCGCCATGTCGATGAAGTCGATGATAACGATGCCACCCAGGTTGCGAAGCCGGAGCTGGCGGGCAATCGCTTGCGCCGCCTCGAGGTTGGTCTTGTAGACGGTTTCTTCAAGGTTCTTGAAGCCGACGTAGGCGCCCGTGTTGACATCCACGGTGGTCATCGCCTCGGTCTGGTCGATGGTCAGATGCCCCCCGGATTTCAGCGGCGTCGTCCGGCTGAGCGCCCGTTCGATCTCGTCCTCGACGCCGTAGAGATCGAACAGCGGACTATCGGCCCGGTAGTGTTCGATCCGGCTTTTCCATTCCGGAAAGAATTCCTTGGCGAAGCGGGTTGCGCGTTTCTGCGTCTCGTCGTCGTCGATGCGAACCTTTTCGATGCCGCCGTGCATATGGTCGCGCAGGGACCGGTAAGGCAGTGACAGGTCTTCGTAGATGCAGTGGCCGGGTTGAATGGTTTCGGCGGCCTTCTCGATCCGGGCCCACAGTCTGCGCAGGTAGTCGATGTCGCGGGCCAGGGCATCCTCATCGATTCCCTCCGCATTGGTCCGAAGAATGAAGCCGGAGGCGTCCTCCTCGCCAGCCATGTTCTGGACGATGTCCTTCAGGCGCTGGCGCTCCTCTTCGGCCTCGATCCGCACGGACACGCCGATGTTCTGCACACCCGGCAGCAGGACCAGATAGCGCGACGGCACGCTGAGCTGCGTCGTCAGCCGCGCGCCCTTGCTGCCGAGGGGGTCCTTGATGACCTGGACCGTGATCGTCTGACCCTGCTCGATCAACTCGTTGATCGCCGGCGGCTGGACCGGATCACCTTTGTCGTCGAGCTCGGGCTGACGGGGCAGGATGTCGTTGACGTGAAGAAACGCCGTCCGGTCAAGACCGATATTCACGAAGGCGGCCTGCATGCCGGGCAGAACCCGCTCGATCCGGCCCATGTAGATATTGCCGACGTAGCTGACATCATCGTCGCGCTCGAGATAGAGCTCCTGCAGAAGTCCGTTTTCGACCACGGCGACGCGCGTTTCGGTCAGCGTGACGTTGATCAGGATTTCATCACTCACTCGGGGTGACTCTCAGGGCAGATGAACGACGGTGGCGGTTGATGGCCGGCGACAGACCTTGCGGCAGCAACGACTCATCCGAAAGGATAGCATCGGCGGGCCTCAGGCCGTTGTCAGCACGCCCGCCGCTTCGAGCAAGCACGCCGTTTCATAAAGCGGCAGGCCGACCACGCCACTGTAGCTGCCGCTGATGCGCCGGATCTTCAGCCCGGCGGCGTTCTGGATGCCATAAGCACCGGCCTTGTCCATCGGGTCGCCAGAGGCGATGTAGCCATCGATCCAGCCCGCAGTCAGCTCGGCGAAGTCAACCTCGGTGCGCGATAGACGATGCGCCAGGCGGCCCGCTTTGAGCAGGGCCACGGCGGTCATGACTTGATGCTGACGGCCGGACAGGGCGCTAAGCATGTCGCGGGCCGCGCTGTCGTTTTCGGGCTTGCCCAGGATCCGGCCGTCGAGGACCACCGAGGTGTCGGCGCCAATGACGGTGGCCTCGGGATGACCTCGCGCCACGGCCCGCGCCTTTTCCTCGGCCATGCGCACAACATAGTCGACCGCAGCCTCGCCCGAGCGCGGCGTCTCGTCGATGGCTGCCGCCTCGACGTCGAAGGCGACACCGACCTGGGCCAGCAGCTCGCGCCTTCGCGGCGAGGCCGAGGCCAGGATCAGTCCGCGGGTCGAGGGCGCTTCGGGTGCCATGCGCTCAGCGGCCACGATGATAGGGGTGGCCGCTGAGAATCGTCGAGGCGCGGTAGAGCTGTTCGGCCACCAGGATTCGAACGATCATGTGGGGAAAAACCGCCGGGCCCAGGGCCCAGCGGGACTGGCAGCTGGCGAGCAATTCGGGCGCGAGGCCTTCGGCGCCGCCGATTAGAAAACAGATCGGATCGCCGTCGTGCTGCCAGTCGGCCAGATTCCGGGCCAGAATCTCCGTAGTCCAGGGTTTTCCTGCCCCGTGCAGCGCTATCCGCCGCGCCCGATCGGGAATACGCTCGGCCAGCAGCGCCGCCTCGGACTCGCGTTCGCGGCCGGCGTTCTTTTTACCGGCGGTCGCGACTTCGATCAGATTCAGGGGGAGATGGGGCGGCATGCGTCGCGCGTACTCGTTCCATCCCTCGGCCACCCAGGCGGGCATGCGAAGGCCGACGGAGATGACGAGCAGATCCACCGAGTCAGGATTCGGGCTCGCTCACGCGATTCAGACGCGAGCGCTTTGACTCGCGGGGGGGGCCGACCAGAGTTTTTCGAGGTTATAGAAGGCTCGCGTCTGCGGGGTCATCAGGTGCACGACCACGTCGGCCAGATCGACCAGAATCCACTCCGCCTCGCGGTCGCCCTCGACGCCCAAGGGCGTGGCGCCGGTGGACTTGGCGCGCTGAACCAGGCGGTCGGCCATGGCCTTGACCTGCCGGGTCGAATTGCCGGTCGCGATGACCATGAAATCAGCAAAGCTGGAGCGATCGCGGAGATCGATATGCTGGATGTCTTCGCCCTTGGCATCGTCGAGAACCGACAAGGCCAGGTCGCGAAGCGCGATTGCATCAGGAACAGGTTGTGCGCTCAAGAAGGTCCGTTAATTCACGTGCGAAAGATCGCAGTTTACTCGCTTTGGCGTCCATTTTCACTTGCTCCTGGCCGGACCCGCACGCCCGAAGCGGCTCAGGCATAGAGCTGGTGTTTGCGAACGTAGGCGAGCACGGTCGTCGGCAGGAGAAAACGGGGGTCGCGTCCCGAGGCCAGCTGGCGGCGAATATCCGTTGACGAGATAGCCAGCTGAGTGATTTCGACCTGCCGCACGAGACCGTGAGGACTCTTCATCAGATCGCGCGTGCGCTTGACCCGGCGTTGCTCGAACATCTCGCCCAGGTCCTGCGGGTAGCGCGGCTGGCTCAGGGGTCGGGCCATGATGACCAGATGGGCCAGGTCGAACAGCTCGCGCCAGCGATGCCAGCGATTGAGCTGGTTGGCTGCGTCCTGGCCCACGCAAAGCAGCAGTGGCGCATCGCCTGCCTCCTCGCGTAGCGTGGCCAGCGTGTCGACCATGAACGAGGGGCCGGATCGCCGGACCTCGCGATCGTCGACGGTCAGGTCCGGGTACGGCGCCAGCGCCAGCTCCAGCATGGCCAGGCGATGATGTGCATCGGCCCAGGTGCCCTCGCGATGCGGGGGCTGGCCGGCCGGAAGCAGCCTGAAGTCGCTGACCTTGAGCTGCTCGGCGACCTCGGCGGCCGCGCGCAGGTGCCCATAATGAACCGGGTCGAAGGTGCCCCCGAAAATGGCAACGGCCCGGTTCCTGGCTGCTCTTTTTGTCACAGCATTCGTTTTCTTCGCGCTGCCTGCCATCAGGCCACCGCCTGTCGAGGATCGTCCGACGCCAAGGCCACGCACAGCCGCTCCAGGTTGAGCCAGAAGGCCGCCTTGTCGCTCGACTTGGACTGGATATCGAGATCCGACAGGCGAACCAGCGCCTGACGGACCAGGGACGGGGCCAGGCGCGAGGCTGCCTGGGACACGGCCGCTTGACGCGTTTTCCAGACCCGAAGCTGATTGAGCGCCTGGTTCATGGACACGGTGGCGGTCAGCGCCTGCACGGCCTGGATGACCTGCAGCTCGCGAGCCAGCGCGAAAACGACCATGGGCATCGGCGTGTCCGTTTCCTTCAGTCCGCGGATGCAGCGAACGGCCGCACCGGCCTGGGCCGTCAGCACCAGTTCCGTGAGTCGGAAGGCATCGAAGCGAGCGCTGTCGGCCACGGCCGCGCGCAGGCGGTCGACGTCCAGCGTCGTGCCCCGCTCGTAGTACAGGGCCAGGCGCTCGATCTCCTGGGCGGCGGCAAGCAGGTTGCCTTCGAGGCGGTCTGCAAGGAAGCGACTGGCCGACTCTTCGGCGTTCAGGCCCCGCGAGCGCAGTCGTCGCTCGATCCACTGGGGCAGCTGATGCGGTTTGATGGACCAGCAGGGGACGAAAACACCGTGCTGATCCAGGGCCTTGAACCAGGCCGCGTTCTCGGATTTGAAGTCCCAGGCCTGGCATTTGAGCAGCAGCACGTCATCATGTTCGCTCTGAGCCCAGTCCCGAAGCGCCGCGCCGCCCTCTCGGCCGGGCTTGCCGGTCGGCAGACGCACCTCGATCAGGCGGCGAGTAGCGAACAGCGAAAGGGATTCACCCGCCGAGTTCAGCTCATGCCACTGAAAACGCCCGTCGGCCTCGAGCACCACGCGTTCGGTGATCTCCGCCTGGCGGGCGGCTCGACGAATGGCGTCGCAGGACTCCTCGACGAGCAGGAGCTCGGGCCCTGCGACGACGTAAACCGGGGCCACGCCGCGCGCGAGCGTCGCCTCGAGGCGATCGGGGAAACACTTCATGCCTCGCCCATGCCCTCGAGGCGGCGCAGCACTCGCGCCGCCATCGATTGGCGCAGATCCGCGCGCAGGAACTCCTCTTCGCGCGTGGCGGCAAGGATCTGCTGCTCGTCGAAGCTGTAGTCGCGCGTCAGGCGCAGGGTTTCTTCGGCCATCAAGACCTGGCCCTCCGCATCGATCACGCTCACGGCCACCTCGAAGATCAGAACGAATTCGCGAACGCGGGCGTCACCGGCAATGGTGAGCGCCTCTCGGCGCATCCGTTCACTGGTAATTCGAAGGCGCGCCGAGGCCTCGCTGCCGTCCTCGACCAAGCGCACACCGTTGGCGATAAGCAGCCGTTCGAGCTCGCGAACGAAAGGGCTCGTGTCGTCGGCCACCACCAGCTCCGTCTGTTTCATCGCCTCGGGCAGACGGGCTTCCCCGCGCAGCTGAAAGCCGCAGGCAGTCAGCGCCAGGATAAGCAGCAAAAGGCTGAGCATCCGGAGGCCGCCGCGCCGACGCCTCGGCCGTGCTGCGTCGCGATGCATCAGCTTGCCACGATGCTGACGAGCTTGTCGGGCACGACGATCACTTTTCGCACGGCCTGATCGGCGAGGAATCGCTCGACGTTCTCGTCGGCGAGAGCAGCGGCCTCGACGGTGTCGCGATCGCTGCCCGGGGCGACCTCGATGCGTCCGCGCACCTTGCCGTTGACCTGCACCACCATGGTGATCCGGTCGCGCACCAGCGCCTCCTCATCGACCTCCGGCCACCCGGCCTCGAAGACCGAGTCGGCGTGGCCGAGCTTGGCCCAGAGCGCCTCGGCGATGTGCGGGGTGACCGGGGCGATGAGGCGGACCACGCCCTCCCAGGCCTCCTGAACGAGGGCGCGATCCTGGTCGCTGCTCACCGGAAAGCGCTGGAGGTGATTGCAGAACTCCATGATCGCCGCGATCGCCGTATTGAAGGTGTAGCGGCGACCGAAGTCATCCCCGGTCTTGGCGATGGTCTCGTGCAGCAGGCGGCGAAGGTCCTTCGCGCTGAGCTGTGATCCGCCGCTCCTGCTGTCGTCCCCGGCCGCGTCGTCGAGGTGGGCGTGGACGCCGGACCAGAGGCGGCGCAGGAAGCGCCAGGCGCCCTCAACGCCGGCGTCGGACCACTCCAGGGACTGCTCCGGCGGCGAGGCGAACATGGAAAACAGGCGCACCGTGTCGGCGCCGTAGTGATCGACGAGTGCCTGCGGATCGACACCGTTGTTCTTGGACTTGGCCATCTTCTCGATGCCGCCGGGGGTGACCGGCTGGCCGTCGCTGGCCAGGATGGCACGACGGATACCGCCCTTCTCGTCGCGCTCGATATCGACATCGGCAGGGTTGAACCACTGGCGGCGACCGGATTCATCGTCACGGTAATAGGTTTCGGCCAGGACCATCCCCTGGGTCAGGAGATGCTCGAAAGGCTCGGCCACCTCGACGAGGCCCTCATCACGCATCAGTCGCGTCCAGAATCGCGCGTAGAGAAGGTGCAGGATGGCGTGTTCGATGCCGCCGATGTACTGATCGACGGGCATCCAGTCCCGAGTCTGCGCATCGACCATGGCCTGATCGTTATCAGAGCAGGTATAGCGCAGGAAATACCAGGATGAATCGACGAAGGTGTCCATCGTATCGGTTTCCCGCCTCGCCGGCCCCTGGCAGGAAGGGCAAGAGGTATTGACGAAGGACTCGCAGCGATTGAGGGGGTTCCCGGCGCCGTCGGGCACGAGATCCTCCGGCAGTCGGACGGGCAGGTCGGCTTCGGGAACCGGCACGGCTCCGCACTTCTCGCAGTGGATGATCGGGATCGGACAGCCCCAATAGCGCTGACGAGAAATGCCCCAGTCGCGAAGGCGATACTGAATCCGCGACCCGCCTGCCCCGCGCTCCTCCAACGCCGCCACGATCGCCTCGTGGCCGTCGGCGCAGCGCATTCCGGTGAACTCGCCGGAGTTGACCAACACGCCGTCCTTCGCAGCGTATGCCTCGTGCCACTGGCACGCGTCCCACTCGACACCGTCCGGCAGGCTGACGACCTGCCGGATCGGCAGGCTGTATTTGTTGGCGAACTCGAAGTCGCGCTCGTCGTGGGCCGGGACGGCCATGACGGCGCCCTCGCCGTAACCCATGAGCACGTAGTTCGCAACCCAGACCGGCAAAGCATCACCGGTCAGCGGGTGGATCGCCTTGACGCCCGTATCCCTGCCGCGCTTTTCCTGCGTGGCGATATCGGCCTCTGAAACGCCGCCTTTCTGGCATTCGGCGATGAAGTCGGCCAGGCCCGGGTCGGACTCGGCCGCGCCCATGGCAATCGGGTGTTCGGGCGCGACGGCCATGTAGGTCGCGCCGAGGAGCGTGTCCGGGCGGGTCGTGAAGACCTTGATCGGCGCCTCGCCGCACTCGAAGATGATTTCCGCCCCCTCGCTGCGGCCGATCCAGTTCGCCTGCATCGTTCGCACGCGCTCCGGCCAGCCAGGGAGCTCATCGAGCCCACGGAGGAGCTCGTCCGCGTAGTCGGTGATCCGCAGGTAATACATCGGGATGTCGCGCTTTTCGACCAGCGCACCGGTGCGCCAGCCGCGGCCGTCGACCACCTGCTCATTGGCCAGAACCGTCTGGTCGACGGGGTCCCAGTTGACCGTTCCGGTTTTGAGGTAGGCAATGCCGCGCTCGAGGAGCTTGAGGAAGAACCACTGATTCCAGCGGTAGTAGTCGGGGTCGCAGGTCGCCAGCTCCCGCTCCCAGTCGATCGCAAAGCCCAGCGCCTTGAGCTGGCGGCGCATGTGCGCGATGTTGTCGCGCGTCCACGTTGCCGGCGGCACGCCGTTGGCCATGGCCGCGTTTTCTGCTGGCAGACCGAAGGCATCCCAGCCCATCGGCTGGAGCACGCGCTTGCCGTTCATGCGATGGAAGCGCGAAATGACGTCGCTGATCGTGTAGTTGCGCATGTGGCCCATGTGCAGCTTGCCCGAGGGGTAGGGAAACATGCTCAGGCAGTAGAAACGCTCGCCCTCGCCCTGCTCGGCGCGATGGGCGGATTGCGCGTCCCAACGCTGCTGAATGGCGGACTCGAGCGCGGATGGGTTGTAGATGTTGGACACGTTCAGAACTCGTTGACGGATCGAAGGTTGACTGATAATTCGCTCGATGAGGCCTGCCATCCATCGGCATGTCTGCGTCTGGCCATCGCGTACCGCGCTCGCGGCCCCCGGCCGGCTATCGGCGCGTCGGGCTCTGCTTCGAGCGCCTGGGCACGCGCTGGTCGGACCGCCTCGATGGTCGCCGCGATCGGCCGCGCGGCAGGATCGATTCGGGCGCCGATGAGCAGATAATTTCAACTCAACGAGAAGTATGCCGCAAACGCCGCTCATTCGCAGGGACGATCGGTTAGGCGGCATGGACAATACGCTTCCAGCGCGGCGGAGCGCGGAACCGCGGGCGGATCAAGAATTCTTCTTGAGAAAGCGCGATGCCTGCGGCAGATCGTCCAGCGTGAATCGCCGGTCCTTGAGTGTTTCCTTGAACGCGCGAGCGAGGCGCTTACCCTCTTCGACGCCCCACTGGTCGAAGGGATTGATATGCCAGAGCACGGCGAGCACGAAAACCGCGTGCTCGAAGCTCGCGAGCAGGTAGCCAAGCGCTTCCGGCGTCAGCTCGTCGGTCATCAGAAGGCTGACCGGTCGTCCTCCCGGCAGCGCCTCACAGGCTCGATCGGATTGAACGCCGTGGGCAAACGCCTCGGCCTGACCGAGGAGGTGAGCCAACTGGGTCCGCTGCCAGTCCTCCGTTACCGACGGATCGGACAGGGCGCCGACGAGTATCAGGGGATGCGCATCCGTGCCCTGGTGAAGCGCCTGGAACATCGCATGCTGCGCGTCCGTTCCGCGACCGGCAAACACCAGCGGCGCCGTTGGCTGATCGACGGGGACATCTTCTCGATCAACGCCTTTACCGAGACTTTCCATGATGAGCTGCTGCAGGTAGTCGCCCAAAAGTGCCAGCCTCGGTTCGTAGGCCACGATCCCGAGCGTCGAGAAATTCATTCCCCGGCGCAGTCCGTGCAGCAGGGCCGACAGCTGATGTGCCAGCTGATCGTTTCGGCCGAGTCGACTCGCTCGAAGGAAATCGGCGTCGGCCTGGGCGGCACCAGCCAGGAGCGCTTCGAAGCGGTCGCGCCCGGCAGCCGCGGCCACCGCTGTGCCGACGGACGACCACATGGAAAACCGTCCCCCGGTCCAGGCCGGAAACGTCAGGATCGAGTCAGATCGAAAGCCGAAGGCGGCGGCTCTGTCAGGTCGCGCGGTCGCCGCAAAGGCGCGAGCCGAAAAGCGATCTCCTAGCCAGTCGGCAACGGCGCGCGCCTGAAGCAGCGTCTCTTCCGTGGAAAAGGACTTGGACGCCACGAGGACCCCCGTCTGTTCCGGATCGAGCCGCTCCAGAAGTCCTGCGAGCCCGCGGGCGTCGAGGGTGGACAGGAAGTGGACGCGAAGATCGGTGCCTGCGTGACCAAGGCCGTCGAGCAAAAGCCGAGGACCCAGATCGGAGCCACCGATTCCGACGTGGATCAGATCCCTGATGCCCATTTCCCCCGAATGGAGTCGATCGGCAACTCGGAGGAACCGATCGCGCTCCCCGGCCAGGTCCGCATCAAGCGGCGTGGCCGGCCAGTCGTTTGGCGCGTCCGCCCGCAGCGCCATATGGAGGGCCGGCTGAGCCTCGCTCGGATTGACGATCGCCCCGGAAAACAGGCGGTCGACCTGGTCGGAAAGCCGGCAGGCTGCCATCTGCGAAAAGGCGTCGATCGTCTGCTCAGAAGACGGCCGAACTCGGCTCGTATCGAGCCGCCAGAAAGAGGGCCGATCGGCGGCCGCAAGATCAGGAAAAGAGTCGTTTTCGCCTGGTCGATTCACGCGCATGCCCGTCGTATGTTGTTTTTTTACAACAGCTGGGGTCAGGCGGCCTGCACAGGTATTGAATTCCCCACACGATCAATCCGGTTGCAACCATCGGGATAGACCAGTCGAGGCTGGAACGCTGCGGCTTGCGACGCATCCATCGCCGCATAGGCGGCAATGATGACGAGATCACTGACCTTCGCCTTATGGGCCGCCGCGCCGTTGACGCTGATGACCCCGCTGTTTCGTTCTGCCCGGATGGCGTAGGTAATAAAGCGCTCTCCAGAGGTGATGTTATAGATGTGAATCTGCTCGAATTCTCTGATGTCAGCGGCCTCGAGGAGCGCCTCGTCAACGGCACAGGAGCCCTCGTAGTCAAGCTCCACCTGCGTGACCGTGGCGCGATGAATCTTTGCTTTCAAGAGATTGATATGCATGAATGATCCCTATTGAATCCTGAATCGGCAGGCCCCGGTGCAGCGTCGCAACGCGGCGCAAGCCTTCTGCTGCTCGACGGATCAGCGCCGAAAAATAGGCCAAAAAAAACCCCTCCCACCAAACGGGGAGGGGCAATCTATCGGAGTGATGTACCTCGCTTCGCGCCCTGCATCTCGGTATTCGTTGCGGAATTACCAAGATTGGTGGTAATCCTACCACAGTCCTGCGCAAACTGCCAAGCTGGATTTTAATGAAGCACAACCGGTGGCGGATCATTCCAGCGAACAGGCAGTTCTTCAGAGACTTCCTGGCCCCCAAAAGTTCCCGCCTTCGATCGACGCGACTCATTCACGGTCACTTCACCGACCCGGTTCAATACTTGATCCCGCGTTCGGAGCGGTCCCTCCAAGGCCCTGACTCCCTCCACCGTTTCGAACGTGCACCATAGCCCCTGACCACGGCTCCCGGTCAGGGGCTTTTTATTTCCTGGAGGTAGCGCCTAGGAACACGGCATCGCGCCGTGGATTTCTAGACGTCTTGATAGAACTTAAAGCACACTGGATAGTTCATGAGTGAGAAAGACAAGGCGCTCGAGCCCTCGAAACCGGTCGTCGAGGGACTGGGCTGGGGTGGCATCCTGCCTTTTCTCCTCCTGCCCGTCGCCGCCGCTGTACAAGTTGATCCCGCGCTGGAAACGCTTTTGATCGCCTACGGGTTGCTCATTCTTGCTTTCTTGTGCGGAACGCTCTGGATGGAACAACTACTGGGACCGGAGCGAAGTACCGCTAAAGTCTTGGCAAGCAACCTCATCCTCCTCGCTGCCTGGCCGGCAATTGTCCTGCCCCTGGCCTGGGCTTCGGCGCTAATGAGCGCGGGGTTCGCTGTCCATCTGCTTCTCGACGCGCCCTGGCGCGCCTCTGCGCTGGTCGGATGGTATCGGCGCTTGCGGCTGCGCCTGAGTTTAGTCGTTATCTCTACGCTCGTTGTGACCCTTTCCGTCCAGATCGTCCATGGGCCCTGACAGCCTCCTGCGCCTGGATCAGGTTAGCCGGCATTTCCAGTCCGGCCGCGAGATCGTACGAGTTCTGGACGACGTCGACCTTTCGCTTGACGCCGGCCAGCGCCTGGCCATCATGGGGGCCTCCGGTTCAGGCAAGAGCACGTTGCTGCACCTAGCGGCTGGGATGGATCGGCCGGATTCGGGCCGCGTCGCACTCGACGGGCAGGATCTCGGGCAGCTGCAGGAACCGCAGGTGACTCGATTCCGGGCACGCCGCATCGGCCTGATATTTCAGGATTTCAATCTGGTCGAAAGCCTGACCGTCTATGACAACGTGGCGCTCGTTCCCTGGTTGATCGGACGCAAGGTCGAGCGCGCCGCGATCCAGGGGTTGGCCGACACGCTCGGCATCCTTCCTCTGCTTGATCGGTTTCCTACCGAGCTCTCCGGAGGTGAAAAGCAGCGGGCGGCGATTGCCCGAGCCCTTATCCATAAGCCGGCGCTTATTCTGGCCGATGAGCCAACGGGCAGCCTGGACCCGGATAGCGCCGACGCGGTACTGGATCTTTTCGATCAAAGCGTCCGTGATCTGGACTGCGCCGTCCTGATGGTCACCCACAACCGCGACGCGGCCGATCGCATGGATCGGTCTCTGCGCCTTGACCGCGGACGCCTCGACGATTCGAAATGAGCCTGCTCTTCAAGGCCTCGCAGCAGTTCTTTCTTCGGCATCCGGCTCAGCTGGCGCTCGCTCTGATCGGAGTTGCCGCGGGTGTGGCAGTGGTGACCGGTGTCGCGTTGATGCGAACCACCATGATCGACTCCCTGGACGCGGCAGCCCGCGCGCTGGCCGGCGACGAGAGTTTGCGAATAGAAGCCCCGCCGGGGGGCGATCTGGAGGAGCGGGTGTTCAGCCACCTCGTTCAGCAGCCAGGCAGCCCTCCGCTGATTCCCTTCGTGACCGAGCGCGTCCGATCCGACGGCACGATCCTGGAGCTTCTGGCGACCGATCCGATCAGCGCGAGCGCGGGGCAGACCCTGGCAAGGCATCGCGGCGCGGCCACCGGTCTGCTGGCTAACCCCGACGCGGTCATCATCAATCAGACCACGGCTGAGCGCCTTGACGTGACCATCGATGATCGTCTCGAGGTGGCCATCGACGGCCAGCCGAAGCCGCTTCGGATACTCGCCATCCTGGCCGGGGAACCCTGGCTGGACAACCGCCTGCTGATGGACATCGGGCCGGCACAGGTGCTGCTGAACAAGACCGGTCAACTGTCGTGGATCAGCGCCCCGGCCGGGGCCAGATCGTGGCTGTCCAACCAGGTCTCCGATCGATTGATCATGGTCGAGCCTGACGAGCGACGGGCCAGCGTCGAGCGGCTCACGGCGGGCCTTCGCATCAACCTGACCGCCCTGAGCCTGCTCGCCCTGGTAGTCGGGCTATTCGTCGTTCACTCCGTCCTGGCCTTCCTGCTTGTCCAGCGCCAGCGCCAGATCGGCTTGAGTCGCGCCCTCGGCGTGACGCCGACGCGCCTGCGACTCTGGCTGCTGGGAGAAGTGATGGTCCTGAGTCTGATCGGCACGCTGATCGGCCTGGCGCTTGGCACGGAACTGGCGCGCGCCCTCCTTGTGCTGATCCAGAACCCCAGCGCCGAGCTCTATGGCATGGTGACCGGTCAGCAGATCCTCCCGAGCCGCGGCCTCTATCTCGCGATCGCCGCCCTGACCCTGATTATGGCCGGCCTCAGCGTTTCGGGCCTCATCACCTCGGCGCTGAAAATTCCGCCGGGACAGCTCAGCCGGGGAGCGAGCCGGAAACCGCGCCCGGCCATCGCCTACGCGGCCGCCGCCACGCTTGCCCTGGCGGCGCTTCTGCTGCTTCTGACAACCGATCATCTTGTCGCTGCCCTGATCAGCCTTTTTCTCTGGCTGAGTGCCTGCGCCGTCATGGTGCCTCGCGTGGCCATGGCGCTGGTTGATGGCCTGCGAAAATTCAGCCCCGGCAGCGCCTTCGGGCGCGCCATGGGCATGCTGAAGGCCTCGCGCCAAAGACTCGGCCCGAGCATGGCTGCACTGAGCCTGGCGCTGGGCCTGAGCGCCGGCATGGCGCTGATGGTCGATGGCTTTCGCGCTGCCGTCGATGACTGGGTGACTCGACTGCTCCGTGCCGATGTCTACTTGAGCATTCAGGGCGAGTCGATCACGCCGGCGCAGTTTGAGGCGATTCAGGCCGAGAGTCCGGAGTTCGACGCCTACTCGTCCGTGCGGCAGCTACGCCGGGCCGACGGTACGGCGCTGGTGGGCTATGACCTGCCGCAGAAAGCACGCGCGGGCTTCGAGTTTCTTGCCGGCGGCCAGGCGGAGGACTGGGATCAGTTCGACGCCGGACGGGGCGTTTTCGTCTCCGAACCCCTGTCGAGACAGCGCGAGCGATCCCTGGGTGATGCGGTCCGCCTTGCAACGCTGGCCGGGGAACAGCGACTGCCGATCGTTGGTATCTATCGTGATTACGCCAATGATCGCGGCCAGATCGCGATTTCTGGAGACGTCTTCAAACGCTGGTTCGACGACTCCGCCCGCGACAGCATCGGCCTGTACCTAGCCGAAGGAGAACAGATTCCAGATCTGGCTGAGCTGGCCCAGCGACTCGGGCGGGCACCGTCCCAGATCAACCTCACGCGCCGCGACGATGTCCGCCGGATCACCCTCGACGTGTTCGATCGGACCTTCCGCATCACCCAGGCCCTTTCCCTTCTGGTCGGGCTGATCGCCGTGGTGTCGCTGATCAGTGCCCTGATGGCGCTCGGCCTCGAGCGCAGACGCGAGTATGCAACGCTTCGCGCCCTGGGCTTGACCCGAGCCGGCCTCGCACGCTGGGTATTGAGCCAGACCGTGGGCCTGTCGCTGATCGCGGCGGTACTCGCGATTCCCATCAGCGCCCTGATCCATACGGTCCTGTCCCTGGCTGTTCAGCCGCGAGCCTTTGGCTGGAGCATTCCCCTGGAATTCAGCGTCGGACCGTGGCTTCAATTGCTGCCTATCGCCCTGATCGCTGGCGCGCTGGCCGGCGCCTTTCCGGCCTGGGCCATCGGTCGCCGCCCAGCCGCTCAACAGCTGAAGGGCCCGCGCTGATGCGCTTTGCGCCGATCATTCTGGTCATCGTTCTTGCAGCCCTGGTGCTCTGGCTGGAATGGCAGACCTACGAGCCGCCCGGAAACGCATCGCCGATTGCCCTTTCCGACGTCCTCGGAGGCGACACCGCGGATGCCAAGCAGGTGATGGGTCCGGTCTCCCTCGAATTCCCCGCCGACCACGCCCGCCATGACGCCTACCGAAACGAGTGGTGGTACTTCACCGGCAATCTTGCCGCCGAAGACGGCCGGCGCTTCGGGTTCCAGTACACGCTGTTCAGGTTCAAGCTGGCCAACGCGGAGAGCACCGGCTCTGCCTGGGACAGTGAACACCTCTGGATGGCCCATTTCGCCGTCAGTGACGCGGCCAATGAGCGGTTCTACAGTGAAGAGCGTTTTTCGCGCGACGCACTGAATCTTGCAGGCGCGACGAGCGAGCGTTGGTGGCTCGGATCCTGGCAGGTCGAGGCGCTGGATCCCGGGTGGCGTCTCGAGGCCATGGCCGAAGCGATGGGCCTGCGTCTCGAGCTTCGACCGGATCGTGGGAAGGTCCTCCAGGGCCAAGATGGCTACAGCAGGAAGGGCCCGAAACCTGGGCAGGCCTCGCGCTATTATTCGCAGACTCGGCTGCAGGCGAAAGGCGAGCTGACCGTCGGCGACTGGTCCGGCGAGGTCGAAGGGCTGGCCTGGCTGGATCGCGAATGGGGCTCGGGCCAGCTCGACGAAAGCCTCGCCGGCTGGGACTGGTTCGCCCTGCAGCTCGACGATGGCCGTGATCTGATGGTCTATCGCCTGCGTCGCAATCGTGGTGGAGCGTCCGAATTCTCCGCCGGCAGTCTTGTCTGGCCGGACGGTCGCTATGAAATTCTTCAGGCCTCGGATTTCTCTACCGAGCCCCTCCGACGCTGGCGCGACCGAGAGGGGGTCGAGTGGCCCTTAAGCTGGCGCATCCGCGTACCGCAACACGATTTGAACCTGGAGGTGGAGGCCGTCTTCGATGACCAGCGCTGGCGAGCGTCCGTACCTTACTGGGAGGGAATGGTCGCGGTTCAGGCCGAAAACGACGGGGCCCCACTTGGCCGAGGCTATATGGAACTCAGTGGCTACGCCGACTCGTCCGAGTCTCCTGGCCGCATCCCCTGACCGCTGCGTCAGTTAGCCGCCGCCGGTCGCCCGGCCGGTGCATCCTTGCGGGACGCTTCCTGTGCCTGGTTTTGCGATGAACGCACGCCGCGGTCGATGCCGAGCACCCGTTCAACATCGCCGATGTCGACGCCGCGCTGAAGCAGGTGGGCGGCAAAGCTGTTCCGCAGCGTGTTCTCCGACACGCTGCCTTTGATTTCCGCGATCCGCGCCGCCTGCTCGATGGCTTGGCGGATCTCGGCGGCGGACGTATGCGTGCGCAGCGCGGCGCCGTTGCCGCCAGCCGGATCGCTCATATAGGGCCCCGGAAAGAGAAATTGCCAGGCCCAGGATCGGCCCGCCGATGCCGGCGTACCTGCATTGATTGGCAATCTCGCGCCGCCAAAACCGTCGGCCAGTTCTCGGATGTGCTGGATCTTGAGATCGTCGAGATGGGCGCGCATCGGACCACGCAGCCGCTGCGGTAGGACGGTCTCTCGAATCACTCGCCCGTTCGAATCGCAGACTGCGATGCGCTGTTCCCTCATGTCACGCACGCGCAAGCGAACGCACTCCCGCAGCCGCAGGCCGGCACCATAGGAGAGGGAGGCCATCAGCCACGACGCCCCCTCGAGCTGCTCGAGGAGCGACTGAACCTCATCGGTGGACAGGATCACCGGGCGCGAGGCGCTGCGGGCAGACTGCCAGAGCATCGTCAGCTCTGCCGATTCCTGCCCCAGGACCTCGCGCAGCAGGAAAACGCAGGCCCGTGTCATCTGATTCTGCACCGCCGGGCTGATCCGCCGCTTCAGCGCCAGAGCTTCAACATGGTCTTTGATGTGGGATGCCGAAAGCTGTGCATGGGTGACGTCGGGATGCGAAAGCAGAAATTCCCGGGCCCAGTAGAGCCACGCTTTTTCTACCTTTTCGCTCAGCGCCATCGGGCCGAGTTTTGAGCGCATCGAGACAAGAATCCCTCGAAGCTCGCCGTTTAGAGAACCCACAACCACCCCCGCTTCAGTGAACCCTGTCACATTACAGCTGCGGTTATGTGAAAGTCAATAGATACTAAAGGCTGTGCCGGCCGGCTTACTCTAGGCGGATCAAACAATCCAACCGGCGATGAGGATGAGACTCATGGCGACAAGCCAGAGGATAAGCATCCGCCAGACCAGGCGGTGCGCGGCGACCAGGGCGTCGGTGCGGGTCATGGTCGAGGTCAGATTCACGGCTGCAATTCGGTCCAGGAGCAGGGGCGACACGCCCCAGATCGCCGATGTTTGCGGCTGCCGACGCCACGCATCGACCACGCGATCGAGGTCGCTGCACAGCGCTGCGGACAGCGCCATGAGCGCAAGGACCGGCCAGTCCAGAATTCGACGAAGGCGGGCCAGCCAGTCCAGCGATGCAGGATCGAATTCATCCTGAAGCGCGGCGCGCGTCAGCCGGTAGAGCAAGGCGCCCGGAATACCCAAGACCACGAACCAGAACAGCAGACCGAACCAGCGCGATAGCGCAGCGTGATGAACGGCCGAGGCGGCCTCCGAAGCGGTCGCACCCGAGGTCAGGTGAAGGGCGTTGAGAGCACCCGAGACCTCCGAATCCCTGCCCTCCAACCCGCGCTCGGTGAGGAGCTCGACATCCTTGTCGAGATCCCGGGGGCCAAGGCAGTAGATAAAAACAAATAGCGCCAGCAGGAACCAGCCGAAGGTCGCGGCCAGACCGATCAGAAGCCATTCAGCCAGCGCGGCGGCAATCAAGCAGGTGAGAATCAGCGTGATCATTACCAGCCACGGCAGCTCCGGTGAAAACCTGTGGACCCAGTGCGCCGGCGCGAGCGCCAAGTCGTAGCGCCGCAGCTGCCGGACGCCAGTCGCGTAGTGGCTGATCGCGAGGCCGATGAGGATTGCCAGAATGGACATCAGCTCAAAGCGATCGCCCGGTGGCCCTGGGGCGGCCGGAACTGGAGTTCAGTCCGCCGTGCGCCTGGCCGACGTCGTGGATTCCGATCAGGCCAGGCCGAAGGACGATCCGCAGCCACAGGTCGTTGCCGCGTTGGGATTTCGAATCACGAATCGGGCGCCCTGAAGGCTTTCACTGTAGTCGACCTCCGCGCCTTCAAGATATTGGAAGCTCAGGGGATCGACGACGAGGGTCACGGCGTTGCGCTCGACCGTGACATCGCCTTCTTCAATGCTCTCATCGAAGGTAAAGCCATACTGGAAACCCGAACACCCTCCGCCGGTGATATAGACGCGAAGCTTCAGGTCCGGATTGGCTTCCTCGAGGATAAGCTCTCGCACCTTGGACGCCGCAGCATCGGTAAAAATCATTTGCGTGGAATCTGTCATCGACGTCTCCGATCAGGCAGGGCTCGAGAACAGAGTATAAATCATTCGCGAAGAGGCTCTGTTCGTCTGCCAGGAAGTCAAAAAAAAACGAAGCGGCCCGATGGACCGCTTCGACTCGTGCCCCAAACCGGAAAGCCGGCGCGCTTGTTGTCCAGGGTGGTTTTCCCCTGATGGAATTAGGTTGGCGCCTTGAGTCAAAGCTCGGACGGGTCCGAAATCGTTTGACGCGCTCGTTTATACCCGCAGGTGCAGAGCGCCGTCAAGGCTCGACGGGAGCGGTGGGGTTTGTGTCTGAACGGTAAGTGGTCCAAAATAGCGCTGCTTCTTCAATTCGACACTCTGCCTGCCAATGCTTTGGCTGAAAGCCTTCCACTATATTTTCATCGTGACCTGGTTCGCCGGCCTGTTCTACCTGCCCCGTCTCTTTGTCTATGCCGCAGAAGGGCCTTCGAACGAGACGATGGCCCTGTTCAAGGTGATGCAGCGCCGATTGCTCATGATTACCCACATCGGTGGTGTCCTAGCCGTGGGATTCGGTCTCGCCCTCCTCCTCGCCGCGCCGGGATGGCTGAGCCAGGGCTGGATGCATGCCAAGCTTTTGCTTGTCGCAGGCCTGGTGGCTTATCACCTTTACTGCATCCGGATCGTCGGGCAGTTCGCAGCCGACGCCAATCACCGCTCATCGCGATTCTATCGCTGGTTCAACGAAGTGCCTGCGGTCTTTCTGGTCCTGATCGTCGTCCTCGTCGTTGTGAAACCCTTTTAATGAAAATCTGGATTCTGGTGCTCATCACCTCTCTGGCCGCGCTGCCCGGGGCCGTCAGATCCGACATCACTGGCCTGGTGATCGATTCCGACAGCGGGCTCCCGGTCGAGGGCGCACGCGTTCGGGTACAGGCGACCACGGAAGAGCCGGTTATGACGGGCGCCGACGGCCGCTTCACGCTTACGGATACGCCCGCAGGCTCGTCCGTGATTACTGCGGTCACGACCTACGATCCGGCGCGCAATGTCAACTACATCACCGGCGCAGCCAACGCCCAGGACGGTGACGATGTGCTGATCACCCTTCAGCCCCTACCGCCCGAGGATCTCCCAACGCTCTACGAGCCCGGCACGTCGTTCAACTGCGCGGCCTGCCACGCGGATCAGCACGCTGACTGGCAGCAGTCCACGCACTCCAACGCGGGCGTCAACGAATGGGTGCTGGATCTCTTTTCCGGCAGCGGAACGCCGGGCGGTGACAACGGCTATGTCTTCCGCGACCTGCATGGTGACGACGATACGGGCTTCTGCGCGACCTGCCATACCCCCTTAGCCGACATGCAGGACCCCGGCAACGTTTTTATGGACGAGGTTGGACTGATCGGTGGTCTCGACGGCGTTACCTGCCTGGCCTGCCACCAGATGGCCGACGTCAACGAAAACGTCTCTGCACTCCATCATCTCGGCAACACCGAGTATCGCTATCCCGATGACGCCACGACTCAGTTCTGGGTCTGGGGGCCACTCGACGATGTCAGCTTTTCCACGATGCGCGCCTCCTACCAGCCGCAGTTCACTGAATCACGCTTCTGCGCATCCTGTCACGAGTACAACAACCCCGACACGGGCGCGCCCGGTCAGAACACCTACACCGAGTGGTTGGCCTCGCCCTTCTCCGTCGAGGGTCCGGGCTTCAGGTCATGCCAGGACTGCCATATGCCTGCCGCCGAGAGCGACGGGCCGATCTCCTCACTCGGCGGACAGCCGATACGCCCTGCAAACCAGCGCCGTAGCCACAGTTTCAAGGGCTCGACCCCGACGAGCTTGAGTGAATCGATCGACCTGACCGTCGACGCGGAGCAGGTGGGCAGCGAGCTACGGGTCACCGCCGCCGTGTCCAACTTCGGGGCCGGCCATGCCTTCCCGACGGGCATTTCCATCCGGAACGCGCTCCTCGTCATCGATGTTCGGGTCGACGGCGCGCCGCTGGCCCAGTCGACCGGCGGAACGATCCCCTTCTACGGCAGCGCGCAGGGAAGCTCGACCCCGGACGACCTCGCCGGCCGGCCCGGGAAGGGTTTTGCCCGCGTGCTCGAAGGCAGAATCAATGGCGAGGGTCCGGTCGTTCGACCCGTGCTCTTCATCGACGCGGAGGGAGTCAGCAGCGATACGCGGATTCCTTCGGGCGCAACGGATATTTCAGAATATCGCTTTGATCTGAGCGGCCTCGAGGTCGATAGCAGCGCTGAGGTCTCTGCGCGCCTGCTCTACCGACGAGCCTGGCGCGATACGCAGGTAACGAAGGGGTGGACGACAACGCCCACGGGTGGACCGATCGAGGTGGAAGTCAGCCAGCAAGCGCTCAGCATTCCCGTGAGGGGCGTGCCGCTGCAGCCTGCCATTCCCGTGCCCGGCCTGAATACCTTTGCCGCCATGGCCCTGATTTTCGGCCTCCTGCTGATCGCCTTCGGGCTGCGGCAGCCGGGCTTATCGCGCCGGGTGGCGCCTTAGGCTGAAAGCGAAATCCGGTGCGGACCGCCCTCAGCGCTGAAGTTTTGCAAGATCACGCGCCATGTAAAGGGCGGCAATCGTCCGGCCTTCGGTGCAGTCCTCGCGTTGAACCAGTTCCGTGAGTCGATCCAGAGGCCAGCGGATCACGTCCAGGGTCTCGGGCTCATCGCCGGGCAAACGAGAGGGGTAGAGATCGCGCGCGAGGATGACGTGCGTGGCATGGGTCATGTAGCCCGGCGCCAGGGTCAGACGGCCGATCTCTCGAAGGTCTCGAGCGGCGAATCCGCACTCCTCCTGGAGCTCGCGGTTAGCCCCGGCGAGCCGGTCCTCATCGGCCTCGAGCCGACCCTTCGGCAGCCCCAGCTCGTAGCCATGAATGCCGCAGGCATACTCGCGCACAAGAAGAATGTGGTCATCGTCGGGCAGGGCCGCGATGATGACGGCACCCAGACCGCGGCTCTTCAGACGCTCGTAGGTCCGACGCTCTCCGTTGGAAAATTCGAGGTCGAGCTGTTCGATCTTGAACAGGTCGGCGGGTCTTTTTTCGCGACGATCATGAATGATCGGCAGGTCCTTGGGCTTCAGGTCATTCATGTCGCGAGGATAGCAACTGAGCATGAAGCTCTGGACCAGCGGCCAGGATCGAGGTCGTTTCAAGGCCGATCGGCATGCCGTCCAGGTCGGTGATGACTGCGCCAGCTTCGCGCACGAGCACGGTCAGGGCCGCAATGTCGAGGATATTGACGTCGCTCTCGATCACGCCATCCTGGCCGCCGTCGGCCAGGCGATGGTAAGAGTAGAAGTCACCGTAGGCGCGACAGCGCGCCGCGGTCGCGAACAGTCGGCCGGCCCAGGGCCAGCCTGAGCCTCGGGCGAGCGTGCGCAGATTGCCAAAGCTCAGATCCGCAGCCTCGATCAAGTCGCAGCGCCTGCACTCGACCCGGTCTCCGTTGAGAAAGGCCCCCTGCCCGGCCAGGGCCCAAGCCTTTTCACCAAAGGCCGGCGCCGAGGACACGCCAAGGACCAGTTCACCCTCGACCATCAGGGCGATCTGCACCGACCAGAACGGCAGGCCGCGAATGAAGCTACGCGTGCCGTCGATCGGGTCGACCAGCCAGAGCAGCTCACCCTGACCCTGCTGACCGTATTCCTCGCCGTAGATGGCATGCTCGGGGTAGGCCTCCAGCAAGGTTGACCGAATCGCGCGCTCGCAGGCCCGGTCGGCCTCGGTAACGGGACTGGCATCGGATTTTTTTTCGACCTCTAGGTCGCCATTGAAATAGCGCATGGCGATTTCGTCAGCCTGCCCTGCCGCTCGCCTGGCCACCGCCAGGGCATGATCAAGATCGATCGTCATTGCCTTCGTCCTTCCTTCGATGCGAATTCAGTCGGTGTGCCATCCTGCGGGCCCGTCTTGCTGACCTGGCATCAGTCCAGGCCCAGCTGTCCCTGAAGCTGGAGGCGAACGCGGCCGTCGGCCTGGCGCTCGCCGAGGGCACCCAGCTGACCGGCCAGCTCCGGCCGGTCTGGGCTGGCCTGCAGCCAGAGATCGAGGCGATAGGCGTCTGCCGCGAACTCCATCGAGCCATCGACGAGCACGGCAGCCGGCATCAGACTCTGGATCTGCGCCCGCTGGCGATCTGTCGCCGCCCCTTCACGAGGCTCGAATCGAAGCTCGATTCGCCCCAGGTCCTCCTGAACCACTCCGGCCAGGCGCGCATCGGCCCAGATCGCCACTCCCTGAAGCTCCGGTGCGCGATCCGGATGAAAACGCGCGCGATCCAGGTTTACCTCGATCAGGCCCTGGGGCGGGCTCAAGGGAAGCCAGGCGCCCAGATCGAGGCGTTCGATGGCCAGGCGTCCCTGCACCTGGGCCAGATCGATGCCCTCGGCGGGTCGCCACAGGCCCGTCACGCGACTCACCCCATCGCTGGCTTCCCAGCGCCAGCGCCAGGGCCAGGTCCAGCGCCACTCGAGGTTCATGGGCACCTGCCCGGCCTGGCGCCAGCGAGCCTGGCCCGACCAGATCGTGCCCCCGTACTGACCGAGCGCAGCCGGCGGGTCGAATCGAGGAATGACCAGACTGGCGGGCAGGGTCAGAATCACGAGGACGGGGACGACCGCCAGCGCGATAAAAAGGAGTCTACGCATCCTCACTCAGAGTGACCCGCACGTTGACCTGGCCTTCGGCGGCAGCGCGATCCACGGACATCTGATTGACATCGATCGGGTGAGTGCTGGAGAGCTGCTGCAGCCAGCCCATCGTGCGCATGAAGTCCGCGTTATCGAGCCAGACGCGAACCTGCGCCTGCCCCGCGGGCTCGATCCGGGTCAGGGCCGATGCGAGGCCTGCGGCGCGCGCAGACTGGTCTGCCAGCACGAGCAAGGACTGATCCGTGTCCCGCTGCTGGGCGAGGCGGCGCTGCTGCAGCTGGCGAGCCATCGGCGTCACGGCGACGAGCCAGTCCAGCCGGGCCTGCTGCTGAGCGATTCGCTCGCGCTCGAGTGCGCTGGCCTCCTTCAGGGGCTCCCAGACCTGCACGAACAGGATCAGGGCCACCAGGATCAGACCGGCGAGGATCAGCACCAGACGCTGACGCGCTTCGAGCTGCTCGAACCAGGCCTTCATGCGCCGCCTGCCTGCGCCAGCAGGAGACGCCCGGTGACTCCGCCCTCTTCCTGGCGCAGAGACTGGAGATCGGCGTCGAGTCTGAGCGCTCGCAGTCGCCGGGCCACGTCCTCGAGGGCGAGGCCATCGGGAGCGCGTAGAACGAATTCGAGACGACCCTCGCGGAAGCTGAGGGACTGGGTCTCCAGGTCGGCCTGAGCGGCAATCACCGGGGCGGCGCGGTTCATCAGATCAAGCAGGCCGGCGGCCTGGCCGAAACGCAGGCCGGAGAGCTGGCGCTGGGCCTGCTCCAGATGGCGGCCAGCGGGCGCGACCCCTGGGAAGGCCTCGGTGAACTGAGCATCCAGCTCGGCGGCCAGCGCCGACGACCGATTCTCCAGCAGCTTGAGCTCGAGGAAAGCCCCACCCAGAGCCAGCAGCGTCACCGCCGCCGCCGCGATGCCGGCATAGCGCCATTGGGAACGGGCCGCCCGACGGCTGCCCGAAGCATAGTCACCGGTTAGAAGATCGATGGGTGCCTGCCCGAGGCCTTCGGTCAGGGCCTGAAGGGGTTCTGCAGCCCGCGGCTCCATCGGCAGTGACTCGAGGGCCGGGGGTCGCTCCCCGCCATACCAGTCGAAGCGTGGCTCGCCGGCCAGAGAGTCCAGCAGTTCCTGGATCAATTCCGGTTCGAAGCTGCCGAAATCCCAGTCGCCCCAGCGCGCCAGGACGCGGCCGTCGAGGGCCGCCAGGGAAACGCGACCGGGCTGCAGGGGCAGGCAGAGCGCGTCCGGAACGACCTGGTCGACGACCTGCCCCTGCAGCGCGTCCATGAGCCCGTTCATGGCCACCTGCCCGATCACTACGGCGCATAAGCGATCCTCCTCATCGCGCGGCCCGGCCACAACGTGCTCGTCCTCGGCGGAACTGGCGAGATGCTCTTCAGCCGCCCAGCGGATCGCCTGCGCTTGCTTGCCGGCGCTCAATCGAGGCAGGGTCAGGCGCAGACCAAGGCACTGGGATGCGTCCAGAAGCACGTGAACCGGCGCGGCGGGAGGCCAGGCGACCTCGCCCGGAGCGACCTCACCCTGCTCTAGAATCCGACGGGAGCGGTCCAGCCGTTGCCAGGACCAGCGCGACGCGCCGGCATGCAGGACGATATGTTCCTTGTTCGACGCCGCCATCAAAGCCACCACATTCAGGGCACGCCCTGACTGAACCAGCGGAAATCATAACCCGTCGCCCCGAGCTGGATCAGTCCGAAGTAGTCGCGCTCGACCCCGTCGAGGGTGACTCGGGCCTGCGCCAGGTAGTCGCGGCTGGTGGTCGTGATCTGGCGCTGCAGCTGCAGGTCGGGAATCGGCTGGCGTTGAACGATGGGATGATTGAGAAAGCCGCGCAGCTCGCGCCAGGGCCCGTCGGCCAGAACGCGTTCGGCCTCTTCCAGGGACAGCTCGGGCATGAGGGCGGCGAGCACGGGCGCTGAGGTGGTGTTGATATTGATCCGCGTGTCCGGATCCGGCAGCGTTGTTACAAGCGCTGCCAGGCGCGCGTAGGCCTCCGGCGTCATGCTTCGCAGCCAGCGCAGCTCGCTGGGGTGAGCCAGCGCGACGCCGGCCAGGCGGTAGGGTGGCTGAAAGGCGGCATAAACGCTGTTGCCGGCGCTGCCCGGTCGCGCCACGGTTGCGCCCTCGACCCAATCAGCCAGCTCGAGGGCGATCACCGGGTCCAGAGCGAGGAGCTCAAGAAGGCGCTCGAAGGTCTGCCGGGCCTGCTGACGGCGCGCCGCGTCCGGGTGGGTCAGGGCATTCAGATTGAAGCGGGCCTGCTGATCCAGCAAGCGTCCCTGAATCCGCCCGCCGGGCACCGGGAAGACGGGCGTCCAGCTGCCGTTGAGCTGATCAGGCGGAGCACCCTCGCGACGGGCCTGATCGATCAGTTCGCGCGCCAGCAGGTCCATGCCGAGGGCGTACTGGTAGGCGCGCTCAGAATCAAGCAGGGCCTGGGTTCGTGCCAGCGTCGATTGACCGCGCTCGATCATGCTGATGGCCAGAACGCTGGCCAGGGCGGCCACGATCAGGGCGATGAGCAGCGCCGCGCCACGCTGACCCGAGCACGCCATCGAGGACGGCGCTCGTCGCCGCGTCATCATTCCAGCACCAGCAGCCGACGCAGGGCGCCGAAACGCGCCGTGTCGACGCGCAGGTCGATCGCCGCGGGCAGGGCCTGATCGCTGGCGTTACGCGGAGGCCATTGATCATGCCAGCCGCCCTGCGCGTCGCGGTAGGCCAGGCGCAGGTCTCGCACGGCCAGATCCAGGGCCTCGGTCAGGGGCGCCACGCCGGGCGCGGGGTCGGTCACCGGCCAGGCCAGGCGCACCAGTTCACGGCCGTCGAACTGCCAGGCGAAGCGCTGCAGCTGACTGCGCCGTAGCTCGTTGGGATTGGACCATCCGCTCCGTGTCCCCTGCAGTCCGGTGATCGAACCGTTCAGCGCCGGACCGGCCTGGCCGAACCCGTCGCGGACGGAGCGATGGCTGAGCTGACGAAGATCAGCGGCCAGACGGGTCAGGGTCAGCTGCAGGGCGGCCAGCTCGCTGGCGTGATCACGATGGGCCACGGCGGCCCGCGACAGAGCGTTCAGCGCGCTATAGGCGCTGGCAGCCAGGACGGCGAAAACCAGAACGGCGACCAGCACCTCTATCAGCGTATAGCCAGAGGCCGGGTGCCGAGGACGGGGCGTCCTCATGGCGGCAAGAAGCCCGTATGACTGACAACGGGTGATTGGCGCAGCGCATCGGCGTAGACGATCACGTCGACGCGGCGCATGTCCGCGCCCGGTGCCGCCTGGATCAGAGCTTCCCAATACCAGTCGCGGTCACCCATCCGACTGCTGCCGGCGCGGCGCTCTTCGGCCACGTTTGCCTCCAGGCGGAGCTCGGCGATGGCGTTGCCTGCCACCCAGAGCGCCAGGGTTCGTGCTTCAGCCTCGGCTTGCGCATCGAGCGTTCGGGCACCGATGCGGCCCAGCGCGGCCACGGCAATCGCAACGACCAGAAGGGCGACGAGGACCTCGAGGAGGGTAAAGCCAGCGGCGGTAGCGCGACGTCTCACCGCTCGTTCCCGGAAATCAGCAGGCGTCCGCTGGCCTGGCCTTCCAGGACGAGCTCCCGGTCGTCCGCAGCGCTCAGGCTCAGGCGAAAGGGGGTGAGCTCGCCGAGCGGGTGACAGACGACCTGAGGAGCCGGGTCGGGTGGGTCGTTGGCCATCGGTGAGCGCTCTAACTCCTTCAGCTCGACGGGATAGCCGCCGAGCTCCAGGCCCATGGCGAGCGAGCGCGGAACCGAGAGCATCGCATCCGCCCCGCGCTCGGCCAGAGCACGCCATCCCTCGGGTCCACGCTGCCAGGCATCGACCCCGGACTGGCTGAAGCGCAGGCCTCGCGGTCGCGATTGAAAAAGAGCCTGCTCGCACTGATGACCGATCCGCGCCGCCAGGCGTTCGAGGAGGCGCTCTGGATCATCGGGATCCTGCCAGGCACCGAGGCGCAGGATCACCAGCGCGGTCAGGGTCGCGGCGATGGCCATGACCACCAGCACCTCGATCAGGGTAAAACCGCGCGCCGGGCGCATCGGGGACTCAGCCCTGCCAGTTGCCGATCTCGGCGTTGATGCCCTCACCGCCCGGCATGCCGTTGGCGCCAAAGGACCAGACATCGATTTCGCCCTTCAGGCCGGGATTGAGATATTGATAGGGGCGGCCCCAGGGATCGGTCGGCAGGCGATCGATGTAGCCGCCGGGCTTCCAGTTCGGCGCTTCGGGCTGACCCGACGGCCGTTGAACCAGGGCTTCCAAGCCCTGCTCCGTCGACGGATACTGATAGTTATCCAGCTTGTACATATTCAGGCCCGTGACGAGGGCCTGCACGTCCTGGGCGGCCTTGGTCACGCGTGCTCGATCCGGCTCGTCCATCACGCGCGGCACGACGACCGCCGCGAGGATGCCAATGATCACCACGACCACCAGGATTTCGATCAGCGAAAAGCCTGCGGCGCGGCTGCGAAAAATGTTCATTGTCTGCTACCTTGTCCGATCAGCCAGACCGGAACCTCCGTTGAAGCCTATCCAGTTCGCCATGATACGCCGACCGGCAGGGCGTGACAGCTTCAGGAAACGCTCGACTCGACCAGACCGGGCGCCGAAGCACGCGTCGATCCAACCGATCCACCGCGAGGCGGTCGGCCGTGAGTAATCAGGCGTGGCGCGAGCGCGACCTGGCTCGGGTCTGGCATCCCTGCTCTCAGATGAAAGACCACGAGTGGCTCCCCATGGTTCCGATCCGCCGCGGCCAGGGCGTCTGGCTCGAGGACCACGACGGCAACCGCTACCTCGATGCGATCAGCTCCTGGTGGGTCAACCTCTTCGGCCACGCCAACGAGGAGATCGCCGGGCGAATCGCCGAGCAGGCGCACGAGCTCGAGCACGTCATCCTGGCCGGCTTCAGCCACGCACCGGCCGTGGAGCTCGCCGAGCGCCTCTGCCAGCTTGCGCCGCCGGAATTGAGCCGGGTCTTCTATGCCGATTCGGGCTCGGCGGCGGTCGAGATCGCCCTGAAGATGTCCTTCCATTACTGGCTCAATCAGGGCCAGACAGCCAAGACCCGCTTCGTCTGCCTCTCCGGCAGCTATCACGGTGAAACACTCGGGGCGCTGGCGGTCGGTGACGTCGGCCTGTATCGCGACACCTATCAGCCGCTCCTGCTGGAGCCCATCGTCGTCGAATCGCCCGACTGCTTCGATCGCGGAGCCGGCGTTGACTGGGCCGAACACAGCGCCGAGAAATTCAAGCAGATGGAAGCCCTCCTCGCCGAACGGCACGCGGAAATCGCGGCCGTGATCGTCGAGCCCCTGGTTCAGTGTGCCGGCGGCATGCGCATGTACCACCCGATCTATCTCGAGAAGCTGCGCCAGGCCTGCGATCGCTACAACGTCCATCTGATCGCCGATGAAATCGCCGTGGGCTTTGGGCGCACGGGCACGCTCTTCGCCTGCGAACAGGCCGGCATCCGACCGGACTTCATGTGCCTGTCGAAGGGCCTGACGGGCGGATTTCTGCCTCTTTCCGCTGTCCTGACCGGCGAGCTCATCTACCAGTGCTTCTACCACGACTACGACATGACGCGCGGTTTCATGCACTCGCACAGCTACACGGGCAATGCCCTGTGCTGCTCAGCGGCCCTGGCCACCCTCGACCTGTTCGAGGCGCGCGATGTACTGGCCGACAATCGCGCCCTGGCCGCCCGCATGCGCGAGGGCGTCAGCGAGCTGGAGGATCATCCCAACATTCTCGACGTTCGCCAGCACGGCATGATCCTGGCGATGGAAATGGGCCAGGCCGACGGACGGCCCTACCCCTGGGAGGAGCGGCGAGGTATCCAGGTCTATCAGGAGGCGCTCAAGCGAGAGATGCTCCTGCGCCCCCTGGGCAACGTGGTCTACTTCATGCCGCCCTACGTCATCAGCGAGGACGAGATCGACCTGCTGGCCCGCGCGGCGATCGAATCCATCGATGCGGTCACCCGGCGCTGATGCGTCGCATCCGCCTCTACAGCGACCAGCCGATGCAGACCGACGATCTGATCGAGCTGGAGGGCCGGCCAGCGCATCATCTGCTGCGGGTGCTGCGTCGCCGCGCCGGGGATCACGTGACGCTCTTCAACGGCGATGGCCAGGAGCACGAGGGACGGATCACGGAGCTGACGGGACGCGATCGTTGCCGCCTCCAGCTGACTCGATCGACCCGACCCGATGCGGAATCGCCCCTTGAGATTACGCTGATCCAGGCCGTCGGCCGCGGCGATCGCATGGATTGGGCGCTTCAGAAATCCGTGGAGCTCGGGGTCGCCGGGCTGCAGCCGGTCCTGAGTGAACGCACGGAAGTCCGCCTGGCCGGGTCGCGCGCCGACAAGCGCATGGCGCACTGGCAAAGCGTGGTGATAGCAGCCTGCGAGCAAAGCGGCCGCGTTCGCATCCCCACCCTGCATCCCCTCTGCGACATCGGTGAGGTCGGGGCGGCCCCATCGATGGACGCGCTCAGCCTGTATCTCGATCCCGAAGGCGAAGGCCGCCTCGATGACCTGAACGAACCTGGCGGGAAAGCGATTCGCCTGGCCGTTGGGCCGGAAGGCGGCTTCAGCGATCGGGACATGAAGGGGCTGCGCCAGTCCGGCTTCGTCGGGATGAAGCTCGGCCCGCGCGTGCTCCGAACCGAAACGGCGGGACCGGCGGTGCTGGCGATTCTCCAGTCTCGCTGGGGCGATCTGAGCGGCGCGCCTTCGCCATGACGACGACCGATCCGACCTGGTTCACCGTTCGCCTAGCGCTCGAGCCGGACCAGGTCGAGGCGGCCGAGGAGGCCCTGTTCGAGGCCGGTGCGCAGGCCGTGACGCTCCTGGATGCGGAGGACAATCCGGTTCACGAGCCCGGTCCCGGCGAGCGCCTGCTCTGGCCCGAGGTCCTCGCTGAGGCGCTGTTCGATCAGAGGCCTGACTCGATCGCCCTGACCTCCCGTCTGGCAGCGCAGGGCATCCTCATCGACGCATCCGCCCTGCACGTCGCGGCTCTGGAGGATCGCGACTGGGTGCGCGCCTGGATGGATGCCTATGCGCCCATGCGTTTTGGTCAGGAGCTGTGGATCTGTCCCAGCCACGTCGAACCGGATCCGAGCTGGCCGCGCGTGATTCGACTCGATCCCGGACTGGCTTTCGGCAGCGGCACCCACCCGACGACGGCGCTGTGTCTTGAATGGCTCGATCGGCGAGACCTCGGCGGGCAGACCGTCATCGACTACGGCTGCGGTTCCGGCGTGCTGGCTATTGGCGCCGCTCTTCAGGGCGCCGATCGAATCATCGCCGTCGACCACGATCCGCAGGCGCTGGAAGCGACACGCGACAACGCCTCGAGAAACGGGGTGAAGGAGAGGATCGAAGTGGCGCTGCCGGAGGAGTTTCAACCCGTCGAGGCGGATGTGGTGCTGGCCAACATCCTGGCTGGCCCGCTGATCGAGCTGGCTCCGCGACTAGCCGACTGCCTCGCGCCAGGAGGCTCGCTGGTGATTTCCGGAGTCTTGGCCGCTCAGGCCGATGAGGTCGCCGAGGCCTACCGCGATCGCTTGGGCGAGCCGCAGATCATCGTCAACGACGACTGGGCCAGGTTGCTCTTCGAACGGGCGTCTCAGCCCTCCGGCGCCGGCCCGTAGCGGTCCGGGTCCTGCTCCCAAAGGCCTTCGATAAGGGTGCGGTAGAGCTCGACTTCCAGACCGGGAGCGAGGTCGTCGAGCAGGGCGAGCGCCTGCTTCGGATGCCGATCTCCGTAGATCACCCGAATCGCCTCGAGGAACAGCTCACCGAAGAGCGGGGTGTAGGCAATCTTTGAACGCGACTCGGCGAGGCGGCGGCGCTCGGCGTCGCGCCGCGTCGCATCCAGGCCCTTGCCGACGATCATCTGCAGCCAGGGCGAGTCATCGAAGACCACGAGCACGTCCAGCCCTGCCCGTTCGGCGTAGAGCCGGAACTCGTCGGTCACGCAGAACTGATTGCGCGCGACGTCCTTACGCTCCGAGTGGTCGGCGCGATTCCAGAACTCGACCTCGTACATCCAGCGGTACCAACCGACGGGATCGGCCAGGTTCCAGGTTTCAAGATAAGCCAGGCCGCCGGGCCTGAGGACTCGGGCCAGCTCGCGCAGATAGAGGAACAGATCCTCCTTGTCCATGTGACACAGGACGGCGACGGAGTAAGCCTTGTCCAGGCTCTCGTCGTCGAGCATCGACAGACTGGTCCGCTCCAGGACCTCGAGGCGAACCTTATCGTGGCCCTCCAGGCGTCGTCCGGCAACGCGAATCATGTTCGGAGAAATGTCCACGCCGGTCCAGTGACCGCAGCGGTCGATCAGTTCACGGCCGATGCGGGCCGCACCGCAGCCGAGCTCGAGGAGATCGTCCTGGGGCCTGAGATCCAGGGCAGCCGCGACCAGCTTCGCGGTGTGGGCACCGGTGGCGCGCGCGACGGTCTCGCTGCCGCTGTTGTCGACCGCTTCCAGAGCGGCCAGATCATCGGCGGATCGCCGGTCCCAAACCTGGCGATAGTGGGTATCGGTCATGGCAATGCTGCTGACGGCTGATCGGACTGGCGCGCAGTATACTGCCCCGCGACGACCGGGTTCGATTCCCTGCCGTCATTCGGCGATACAATTCGGCTGTCTTATCGATGCCCTCACGAAACGATCCTGCCGTGCTCCTGACCCCGATTCACTTCACCGCCCAACCGTTGCCGGTCTGCGAATTTACCGTCAACACATCGATCCTCTTCGATCTCGACGCCGAACTCCTCGTCGAGCAGCCGGATGGCCAGCGCGAACAGCTGTTCCTGCGCCAAACCGGCCTGGACGTTTCCTGGCTGCCACAGGGGCACTACCGGCTGGAGGCGCCGCAATCGAGCGAGTGGATGCCCGGCAGCCAGCTCACGCTGATCCTTCGCGATGAGGCCAACGCTGGCGGCACCGAGCAGGCAAGGATCACCGCGCGCCTTGAGGCGCGGGCGGACTGGTCCAGCGCCGGCTGGCGTCTGTCATCGGGACCGGACACGCCTGGAATCGAGACCCTGAGCTGGGCGCGCCAGGATCACAACTGGTTCTTTCGCCATTTCGACCACGCCGCGCGAACGATCATCCACCTGTTCTTCCAGCGCGACGAGCGACTCAAGGGGCGGGTTCTTGATGTCGGGTGCGGCGACGGCATCACCGACCTGGGCATTGCCCTGCGGATGCAGCCCGAGCAGCTTGTCGGCGTCGATCCGTTTCGCGGCTACGAGCGCCTCGAGTCGATCTGCCGAGCGCATCGACTGCCCGCGTCGCTGATGCACCCGCCCGGCTTGTCCTTTCGGCCCGATGATGCCAACGCCCTCGACTTCGATGACAACCACTTCGACGTCGTGCTGTCTTGGGGATCCCTAGAGCATATCGCCGGCGGCTATGATCGAGCGCTGGCCGAGATTCGCCGGGTACTGCGACCGGGAGGCTTGTTCTTCGCCCACCCGGGCCTGTTCTACGGCAGCGTCGGAAACCATCTCGGGGAATTCTTCGACGACCCCTGGATCCACCTGAAAATCGGCCGCGAAGATCTTAAACAGCGGGTCCTGACAGGTCGACCCCGCTACATGGACCGCGCTGGAGAGGAGTCGCCAAGTGAGGACTACTGGCGCTGGTATACGGAGCTCAATCCGATCACTGTCGATGGCTTCGAACGCGAGCTGCGCGAGCTCGATTTGGAACCGACGCGCTTCGCCCTGCGAACCGATCCCGTTGTTGACTACTGTGCGGAACTGCAGCCCTACCCCATGACCAGCCTTGGCCTGGCTGAACTCTATATCGTGTGCGAGAACAAGAAGAAGGCTTGACCGCGAAAGGCCGCCGACCTCAAAGATCAGCGCAAGCGCCGGCGGCGACGCAGCGGACCGGCCTTGCTTTTCTGGCCCCCGGTCGGCACCAGAACGTGCTGGGCGAACATCTCGTCATCGAATCCGGTGTCGGCCGGGTCGGACTTGGTGGACTTAGGCGACCGGGAGGACTCAGAGGCCTTGGCAGGATCGGATTCCGAGTGGACCCTCGGCTGCGGCTCGGTTGCCTGGGCCTCGGATCCGGAGAGCGTCCCCGCACCAGAGGACACCGCGCGCTCTGCGCTGCTGGAATCGGTCGCTGCAGGCTTGCGGGCGGCCGCCAGCGATGAGCCGTCGACTCGAACATCGGCGACCGAAGCGACGCCCCGAACGGTCGCGAACGCAGCCCTGACGTCCTCCAGGTTGGCGACCTGACCTTCGGCCGACAAATGCAGCTGAGCCTGGCCGTTGGATTCCACCAGCCGTTGCGATTGGAAGTTCAGGGGAAGCTTACGCAGCGCGGCGATGGCGGAAGCGAGAACTCCCGAGCGGCGATTCAGATCCAGTTCAATGACGACTTCAGCCATGGTCGACGCCCCCCATTTCGGCGTTTCGTCCTCGTGAGCATGGGCGCGCATCGCGCACCCCTACACTGCTTTCGATACTAGCAATAAACGCCAGGCAAAGCGATACAATCGCTGTGATGGAGTTGTTCAAACGTTTCAGCATCGAAGCTGCCCACTACCTGCCCGAGGTACCGGAGGACCACAAGTGCCGCCGCCTGCACGGGCACTCCTTCCAGATCGAGATCCACGTCGCTGGCCCGATCGACGAGGACAAGGGGTGGCTGATGGATTTCGCCGATATCAAGCAGGCCTTCAAGCCCCTCCACGATCGCCTCGATCACCGTCTCCTCAATGACATCGACGGTCTGAGCAATCCGACCAGCGAGAATCTGGCGCGCTGGATCTGGAACGAAATCAAACCGACTCTGCCGGCGCTCTCGAAGGTCGTGATCTGCGAAACCTGCACCTCGGGCTGCATTTATCGGGGCGACTGACCATCCAGATTTCGGGCCCGAGGCGATGATTGGTTCCGGGAACGATCCAGCTCGAAGGCCTGTTCTGTCATCTTTTTGTCAGCAAGACATCATTGATCCGTCGCTTTCAACGCTCATAGTTCCACCTCATGAGCGCCGACAAATCCGATCTCGAGGCAATACAAGACCTTTCGGTCATGCAACGACTGGACGCGCTTGAGCTGGCCCTGTGTCAGCCGATCAACGCTCTGTCGCGTCGACCGCTCGTTCGTGCCGTGTTCGCGGCGGTCAGCCGACTCGGCGACGGCCCGATCTGGTATCTGCTGATGATCGCTTTCCCCTTGGCTCTGGGGATGGCCGGCCTGGCTCTGACGCTACAGATGGCCTTCGGTGGCCTGCTCGGACTGGTCACTTACAAAACCCTGAAACATCGCCTGATACGGGAACGGCCCTTTGCGAGCCATCCCACCATTCTCTGTGCGGCAGCCCCCCTTGACCGCTACAGTTTTCCTTCAGGCCATACGCTGCACGCCTGCCTTTTCGGAACGCTTATCCTGTCCGCCTCCCCTGGCCTGTGGCCCATGCTGCTCCCCTTCGTCGGTCTGATCGCGCTCTCCCGCGTGATCCTGGGGCTGCACTATCCAAGCGATGTGGCAATGGGTGCGCTGATCGGGGTCATGATCGCCCACCTGACTCAGGCCCTACTTCCGCTGACAGCATTTGCTCCGGCGGCCTGATCTCAATACAATTACCCGGCTTTCATCGCCCTCGATGGCCAGGATTGGGCCGCTGAAGAGGGCAACCTGACACGTCATTTCTACAGCGCCGCCATAGCGGCGCGTTCGTCCGGGAGACAAAATGAACCAGTTGATGATTCCCCCAATTCTCGGGGTCGTTGGCCTGATCGTGGCCTTCATTCTTTATCGCGTCGTGATGAGCTATCCGGTGATGGAGGGCAAACCGGCCCAGATCGCCAAGCTTATCCAGCAGGGGGCCCTGGCTTTCATGCACCGCGAACTGATCCTGATCGGGATCTCGGTTGCGGTCATCTTCGTTGCGCTGACCTTCTCAGGTCTGGGCATCCAGACGGCGATCTCCTTCCTGGTCGGCGCGGTCTGCTCGGCCCTCGCCGGCTTCCTCGGCATGATCGCGGCAACGCGCGCCAACGTTCGGACCACCTCGGCGGCGCACGACTACGGCCAGGACAAGGCCCTGAGCGTTGCGTTTTTCGGCGGATCGGTCATGGGCATGGTGCTCGCCTCGCTCGGACTTCTGGGTCTGGGCACGCTCTACTTCTTCTTCGGTACGGACCCGGAGACCGCGCATCGCATCCACGGCTTCGGCATGGGTGCCGGCGTGGTCGCGCTCTTCTACCGCGTTGGCGGCGGCATCTTTACCAAGGCGGCTGACGTCGGCGCCGACCTCGTCGGCAAGGTCGAGGCCGGCATTCCGGAAGACGACCCGCGCAACCCCGGCGTGATTGCCGATAACGTGGGCGACAACGTCGGCGATGTGGCCGGCATGGGCTCGGACATCTTCGAGTCCTACTGCGGCGCCATGATCGCAACCGTCGCCCTGGCCACGGTTATGGTCCAGCAGGCCGGCGGCGGTTTCGTCGAAGGCATGGGCGAGGGTTCGGCGCTGATGAGCCTGCCCCTGCTGCTGTCCTCGCTGGGACTGGTCTGCTCGATTGCAGCCATCGGCGTGGTCAAGGGCATGTCCGGCAAGAGCCCAGAAGTCGCTCTGCGCGCCGGCACGATGTCGGCCGCCGTTGGCTTCATCATCCTGGCCTACTTCATGATCGGCTACCTCGGCGTCAACAACGGCGTCTGGGTCGCCGCTCTGGTCGGCGCCGTCGGCGGGGTCATCATTGGCCTGTCGACGGAGTATTACACCGCCGGTAAGCCGGTGCGCGACATCGCCAAATCCGGTGAGACGGGCTCAGCCACGGTGATCATCGCCGGTCTGGCGACGGGCATGCAGTCGGTTGTGATTCCGATCATCACCATCTGCCTGATGATCTTCATCGCCAACGGCAGCGCGGAGCTCTACGGTGTCGGCATCGCCGCGGTGGCCATGCTCTCGACCGTCGGCATGACCATGGCGATCGATGCCTACGGACCGGTCGCCGACAATGCCGGCGGTATCGCCGAGATGGCCGGCCTGGGTGAAGAAACGCGTAAGATCACTGACTCCCTCGATGAGCTCGGCAATACGACCGCCGCCATCGGCAAGGGTTTCGCGATCGGCGCGGCGGCGCTGGCGGCCCTGACCATCATCTCGGCCTACATCGCCGAAGTCAGCCACCGCATCGAGGGCTTCAACCTCAATATCGCCGACCCGAACGTTCTGATCGGCATGTTCATCGGCGGCGTCTTTCCCTTCCTGGTCGCCTCGATCACGATGACTGCGGTGGGTAACGCCGCCTTCGAGATGATCCAGGAAATCCGCCGCCAGTTCCGCGACATCCCCGGGCTCCTCGAAGGCACTGCCGAGCCGGATGCCGGTCGCTGCGTGGACATCGCCACCACCTCGGCGATCAAGCGGATGCTGCTGCCCGCAGGCCTGGCCGTGATCGGCCCGGTCGTGATCGGCTTCGCCATGGGCGCCGAAGCGCTGGGCGGAATGCTCGGCGGCGCTCTGGTCTCGGCCGTGCTTCTGGCCCTGACGATGGCCAACGCAGGCGGCGCTTGGGACAACGCCAAGAAATACGTCGAAAAAGGCCATCACGGCGGAAAAGGATCCGACACCCATGCCGCCAACGTGGTCGGCGACACGGTCGGTGACCCGCTGAAAGACACCTCGGGCCCGTCGATGAACATCCTGATCAACGTGATGGCCATCGTCAGCCTGGTCATCGCCCCACTTTTGGGCCAGTGATCGGCAGCCCCTAGGCGACAGGGTGCAGAGAACTCAGCGCGGCCGGCAGTGGCCGCGCTTTTTCATGGCTCGGTGCCAGGCGAGTGAGTATCATTTCGTTATTCATCAACATTCTGATCGAGGTCCCGTCTTATGCGTTCAGCGCTGCTTCTCCTTATCGTATGCCTGGCTGGCCCAGCGGCCATCGTCAACCTCATGGCCGACTCTGCGGACGACGCCACGGGCAATACAGCCCTTTCCAGCTATCTCGACGAAAGCTATCGAGTCGAAGACCGCGTCGTCATCGGAGGCCAGCCCTCGGCCCAGGCCCTGGAAGCATTGCAGGCCGAAGGTTTCACTACGGTCATCAATTTCCGCACGCAGCCGGAAGTCGAGGGCCTGAGCTTTGACGAGCCGGCCGTGCTCGCCGAGGCCGGAGTCGATTACCACCAGATCGGCGTGGGACGTGGCGAAGGCGCCTACAACCCCGAGGTCCTCGAGGCCTTTGCCGCGCGCATGGACGCTGCGGGTGAGGATCAGATTCTGCTGCACTGCGGCTCGGGCTATCGCGCCAGTCAGGTCTATGCCGCCTGGCTGGTCAAATACCGTGGCCTGAGCCCCGACGAAGCCCTCGAGCGAGTGGCGCCCTCGGGCTGGTGGCCGATGCCGATGGAACAGCTGCTCGGTCAGCCGCTCAGCGTTTCGGTGAAAGAAGAGGACGCCTGAGACCTGCGCCGCCGAATGCTTTAGCGAGCGGATTGATTGCGAATCGAGTGACTGCGAACCAATCGACTGCGAATCGAGACCCGACCCAAATCGGGATGGATCGAGCTCATTGTTCTCGACCGAGCCGATCATGAAGCGATTAGCCAGGCTGCGGGTTCGTATCGGCTGCTTCATCTTCGCGGGACTGTGGGTTGGCCAAACCTGGGCCGCCGAAGACGTCTCCCATCGACTGACCGATCTGGGTAACAAGGCCCAGGCCTCCGGCCAGCGCGGCGTCGGTTTGAATCTATGGGACCTGCAGCCCTTCGGAGACCGGCTCTTCATCGCCATGGGCAGCACCTCGCACGATACGGGTCCGATTCCGGTCTGGGCCTACGACCACGGCCGCGGGCAGTGGATCGACGAACCTGAAGTCACCATCGAGCAGGAAGCGATCGAGCTGTATCGCGTCCTTGACGGCCAGCTCTACATTCCGGCGGCCGATCCCAAAGGCAGCAGCGAGGATGGCAGCAACGACGGGATCAAATTCTATCGACGGGGTGAGAACGGTCGCTGGACCCAGTTCTACAGCGTGCGCGCGCTGCACACGGCCCACATTCGGGACCTGGCAATCGATGACGGCCAGATCCTCGGCGTCGGCAACAGCCGGCGCCCCCACGACCTCCTCAACGCCAAGCCGGGCGCCGTGGCACTCAACCTGGCGATGCTCAGTAACGCGAGCGCCAGCCGGGAGCAGCTCGCCCTCTTCCGCCCGGCGATCAGTCTCGTCCCGCCGGGCCCCACCGGCGGACGGGTCGATGCCGACACCTCGCAGCGCAATCGCATCGGCAACTGGTTCTTTGCGCTTTTCGAGCTGCACGACGGTCTCTATGCGAGCACGCGCTGGTTGAGCTGGGCCCCAGACCACCCCGACGAGGCGGGTTTCTATCGCCCGCGCATGGACTACCCACCGCAGGTGCCGCCCTTCCCTGCCATCCTGCGCTGGGACCGGGACTTGTCGGAATTCGTCGCACCACCGCCGGAGACGCTCGACCGGCTCGTGCCTGTGAGCCCGGAGCGCAACACGCAGCTCACGCTGCGGCCCTTCAAGCCCACCCTGTTTGGCGAGCTCTGGTTCGCGCCGATGCGCACGCAGGCCTTAGGAGCGAGCTACCTCGAGATGTACAACCAGTCCGTCGATTTCATCGTCAAGGCCGCCGACGGGCCCGGTCGGCGCGTGACCCTGCCCGATCCGGAGGCGCTGGGCGAAGCCGTGCTTGTCGAAGGAGACAGGCTGTTCGTTCTGGCCAACACGCGCCTGAGCGACGGCACCTATAGAGTGAGGGTCTACGCCTTGAACCGGCAGGCCGCTAAGGCCGATCAGGTGAACCCAGCAACGGGCCTGGCGCCTGGGGCGTGGCGATCCGTGCTGCAGTTCGAATCAACCAACCTCGCGCGTAGCTTCGCCCGGATGGGCGGGACCTGGTACTTCGGCCTGGGCGTCGCGGGAACGGATTCACCGAAGCGGGCAGGCGCGCTCCTGCGCCTCGACTGACGCTGGAGATTTCCCGAGAAGCGCCATTTCGCCGCGCAAACTCATCCGATTACCCCGCGCCCGTTCACGTGATTTTTATTTTTTGAGATCGCGCGGTTTAAGCTACTTCCACATTTACAGAAAAGCCGGACGATGTCTCCAATGCAGTCCGGTCAATTACGGGAAGCAGCGATGAAATCTCAACTTAGCCCAACGGGCGAGGACAGCAATCATAAGAGTGCCGCCGTTTTCGACACGATCGAAGAGGCGGAGAAAGCACAGGCCGCACTACTGACCTCATCCTCTCTGGACCCCCAGCAGATCGATGTATTGTCCCCGGACTCAGAAAATCAAGGCAGGCGCCTGTTGCCGGAGAGTCAGGGCATCTGGAGGACATGGCTGCGCGCGCATGCCGTGTTTGGCGTTATCGGCGCCATCATCGGCATGCTGTCGTTCGCCGTGCTCTACGCCGCTGGGGTAACGGTCATTACCGACAACCCCCTCCTGGCCGGCATCATGTTTTTTCACGTTCCAACGATGATGGGATTGCTCATCGGTGGCCTTTTCACGATCAGGCCTGATCAAGCCTCTTACCTCTACACGGCGAGGGACGCCTTGAAAGCGGGTAAATTCGTTATTGTGGTGCACGCCCATTCGCCCGAGCAGCTGGATGCCGCGCGAAAACTGCTCGAAGGCCCAGCGCTGGAGACGGCAAGAACCGCTTGAGGACGCGCTCGGTCAACCAGAGCTCGTGCGCCGCACGTAGCGGCGCTGATGGTCGACGGTCCCCGCATAGTGCAGCTCTCCCTTGAGTCCCCAACTCGACGGGTCCGCTTCCTCAGGGCCGTTGTGATCCGAGTCTTCGCTGGCTTCTTGAAGCGCCTCATAGTCCTCGATGGTCAGGCGTCGTCGTTCCGCGAGGTGCCCGGCCGGGTCGATGGCTCCTCTGTACTCTGAGGCGCCGGAGCTCGGCGAGGCAACAGAGAAGGCGGCGCCACAGCCGCTGCCGTAGGAAAACAGGCTGACAGGTCGCTGTTCCCGCTCGATAGTCAGCTGGCGCAGGAAATCCATGATCGATAGAAACAGTGAGCCCGTATAGATATTGCCAACCGCTGCGTTGAGTGAAAGCCACGGCTCGACACGTTCCCTGTAGCTGGCGCTGACTTCCGAGGCAAGGGAGGAGTCGGGGTCAATCGCCTGTCCCTGTTCGACTTCCCAGTGGCGGAAGTGTGCCTTTTTCGCCATTCTCGTAAAAGGCACGTGGTAGAAGCACGCCTCCAGGGTCTCAATCGCAAAGGAATCGTAGCGACCGCCCGCCTTCGTTGCGGCATCCTGCCAGCACGAAGAAAGGGCTTCCAGGTAACACTCGATGGAGTAGTGGCCGTCGGCGAACGCATACTTCGAATACAGCGGTCGCCAGAAGTCCATCACTTGGCGCGTGTAATCGCCCTCCAGTTCTGTGTGGAGGGTCAGCAGCCTCGGATTTGGCGCCACGACCATGGCAACGGCTCCGGCGCCCTGCGTGGGCTCACCGGGCGTTCCGATGCCATATCGAGCAATGTCGGAAGCGATAATCAGGGCCTTCCGACCCCGAGCACGGCCAGCGAGTATCCAGTCCGACGCGGAGGTCAGCCCGGCCATGGCGCCGTAGCAGGCATGCTTGGTTTCAAAAGTGCGACAGGTCGAAGACAGACCAAGGAGGTCGTGGACGTAGACCGCAACCGGTTTACTGTGATCCACGCCAGTTTCCGTGCCGACGATCAGGGTGCCGATTTCATCAGGGTCGATATCGAATTCAGCCAGCGCCCGTTGTCCGGCCACGGCAGCCATGGTCACCGTGTCCTCGCAGGGCGTGGCGACCGCCATCTGCCGCTGCCCGATGCCCTGAGTGAATTTCTCCGGCGCCACGCCCCGCGCACGCGCCAGGTCCTCCATATCGATATAGCACTCGGGCCCGTGGAAGGCCATGGCATCAATGCCCACTCGTGTCCGACTCACTCGCCGCTCCTTGGTCTTGTGACCGTCGATCTTCTGTCTGCCAGCCCAGGCGAAATTCCATGCTCCGGGCGTCTCTGGAACATACCATCGCTTCGGCTCGGCCTGCAGCAGTTCGAAGGCACTGCGGCAGCGAGATCAGCCTTACTGCCCGGCACGCTCCATGCCAAGAGTCTTTCGTCAGTCTGTCACCCGCAATTCCTCTTGCGGTACTCTTGTCAGCCGATCCCCACCCTCGAGCGCGCCGATGACCGAAGCTATCATTCTCCATGGCTACTGGCGGTCCTCTGCCAGCTACCGCGTTCGTATGGCGCTCAACCTCAAAGGCCTGAATTGGCAATCTCGGCCGGTTCATCTGGTCCGCGATGGCGGCCAGCAGCATTCCGAGACCTATCGTGCCCTGAATCCCCAGCGCCTCGTCCCGACTCTGGAAATCGATGGCCACACCCTCACCCAGTCGATGGCCATGCTGGAATACCTGGAAGAGACTCGACCGGCCCCACCGCTGCTGCCCGAGGATGCGGCTGGGCGTGCCCAGGTACGAGCCATCGCCAATGCCATCGCCGCCGATATCCACCCCTTGAACAATCTCCGCGTTCTCAAGTATCTGGTCAGCGAGCTGGGGGTCGGCGAGCAGGCCAAGCTCGACTGGTATCGACACTGGACCGAGCAGGGTCTGCTGCACGTCGAGGCCATGCTCGATGAGGATTCAACAGAGGCCTTCTGCCACGGCAGTTCACCCACGCTGGCCGATTGCTGCCTGATGCCGCAGGTCTATAATGCCCGCAGATTCGACTGCAGCCTGGACGCTGTCCCGAGAGTCGTGGCGATCTGTGATGCGCTGAGCACCATCCCTGCCATCGCGCAAGCCGCCCCCGAGCTTCAGGACGACGCTGAGTGATAGGCTTGGGGGCTGCAGTCTTAAAATCATCTGGAGTTCAAGCACCCTGTCATGACATCCACTCGACTGATTCCGATCCTTTTCATGATCATCGGCCTGGCGGCCTGCGCGACCCTGCCGCCAGACCCAACGCTACTCAATAACGCGCAATCCGCCATCATGCAGGCTGAACAGGTCGGCGCCCAGGAATATTCGCCTCTGGAACTTCGCTTTGCTCGCGAACGTCTGGAAGCCGCTATCGAAGCCCTCGAACTCGATGACCCAGAGCAGGCCCGGCGCCTGGCCGACGGCGCGGAGATCGAAGCGCAGCTGGCTATCGCTCGAACTCAGGCCGCTCTGGCACGGGCAGAGCTGGCCGACAAACAGCGCGCCCTCGACGCGCTCAAGGCCGACCTCGTCGACGCCTACGGCGATGGAGTCCTGAGATGAGCCAATACTGGATCCGGATTGTCCTGACCTGCAGCCTCGCCCTTGCTCTGCTGGCCTGCACGCCACCACCGCGCGAGGACACGGCGCTGGATAATCTCCGCAGTGACCTGAACGATTTTCGAGCCAACAGCGCGCTGTCCGATCTCGTCCCCCTGCCGCTGGCCGATGCCGAGCGCGCCGTCCGCGAGGCGAGCGCCGAAGGGCTGACCGACACGGAGCGCCAGCATCGCCTGCTGCTGGCCGAAAAGCGCCTGGAGATCGCGCGGGCCAGCGCCTTTCGTGCCACGGCTCAGGCGCAGATCAATGCGCTAGAGGAGGAGCGCACCGCACTGCTGCTACGGGCCAGCCGAATGGAGGTCGACGAGGCCCGGATGGAAGCCGAGCGGGCGCGAATGGAATCGGCGGCCGCGCAGGAAGAAGNCGCGCGCACGCGACGCGACGCCATGACGGCGGAAGACCTGCGCGAAGAAGCCACTCGCCGTGAAGCTGCGGCACGCGAGGAGGCCGAAGCGGCGCGCCGGCTCGCGGAGGCGCAGGCCAGCGAGATCGAGCTGGCGCGGCGGGAAGCCGAGCTGGCGGCCCAGGACGCCGATTCCCTGCGCCGTCGCCTTGAGCTCATGGAGCTGCGCCAGACCGACCGAGGGGTCGTGGTCACGCTGGGCGACGTCCTGTTCGCCGTCGGCGAGACCGAACTCGAGCCGACTGCAAGAAGCAATCTGACCGATGTCGTCGAATTGCTTCAGAGCGAGCCGGGCAAGCGCATTCGAATCGAAGGCCACACCGATGCCAGCGGACCTGCGCCGGTCAACCAGCGCATCTCCCTCGAGCGTGCCGAAGCCGTTCGCGATACGCTCGTATCCATGGGAATCGATGCCGCGCGCATTCAGGCTCTGGGCATGGGCGAGGATTTCCCCATCGCGAGCAATGACGACGCCGAGGGCCGAAGCCGCAATCGCCGCGTCGATGTCATTCTGCTCGACGATTGATCCGATCGGGGGAGCCAAGGGATCAGGGGCTGCGCTTGGAATTCCAGGAGCAAGCCGCGCGGAAGATTGCTTGATTTGAGTCTGACGGAGGGTTATAACTGATCAGACGATGGAGTCAGATTCGACGGAATCCTGCGAATCGTCGCAGTCTTTGAGGGTCATAGGGGCTCACAGACCGACTCGGGTCCCCGATACGACTGCATTCGCCATCTGCCGCTGGTCAACCCGGTCAGCGTCGCAACACCCACTTTCGCTTCACTTGCACCCGGCCTCGAGCCGATCGTTGCCGCGCCCGGGCTGCCTGTAGCGTTGAACCTGCCCACGTCAATCTCACGATCTTTAAGGAGAACGCCCATGTTCGAACATCGCCAGGAACAGTTGGAAACGCTGCTCAAGAGCAACGAGCAATTCCGCAAGATGTACAGCGATCATCAGCAGCTCGAAAAGCGCGTCATCGCCGCCGAAAACGGGACAGCGCCGATGGAAGACCTGGCCTTGAACAAGCTCAAGCGCGAGAAGCTCTCGATCAAGGATCGACTGACACGAATCATGGACGCGGCGCAGGCTGCCTGAGCACCTCGCCGGCGCCGCCAGGCAGGCTGCGGCGGCAACAAAATCCAAGGAACGGCCGAAAACCGGTGGCCCTGGTTTTCGGCCGTTTTCTTTCCTGATCCCCTGATCACCCGGGCAAAAACCCTCAGCGAGCACTTGCCGCTCTCCTGGCCATCGGCTAAGGTTCGGGCCCGCTCTCGATAAAGCCCTGGACATGTCGGTATACAACAACGTTCTCGAACTGATCGGTGAGACGCCGATCGTGCGCGTCAATCACCTCGACACGGGTCCCTGCGAGCTGTATCTCAAGCTCGAAGCCAACAATCCGGGCGGATCGATCAAGGATCGCATCGCCCTGAAAATGATCGAGGAGGCCGAGCGTCGCGGCGACCTTCAACCTGGCGCGACGCTGGTCGAGGGCACGGCGGGAAATACGGGACTCGGGCTGGCCCTGGTCGCGGCTCAAAAGGGCTATCGGCTGATCCTCGTGATTCCCGACAAGATGAGCCGGGAGAAGATTTCCAACCTGAAGGCCATGGGGGCCGAGGTGGTGATCACCCGCTCGGACGTGGGCAAAGGCCATCCAGAGTACTACCAGGACCTCGCCGCCCGCCTGGCCGAGGAGACCGAGAACAGCTATTTCATCAACCAGTTCGGCAATCCCGACAACCCCAGCGCCCATGAAACGATGACCGGCCCCGAGGTCTGGCGCCAGATGGGCGGCGACCTCGACGCGATGGTGGTGGGCGTTGGCTCCAGCGGCACGATTACCGGCCTGTCGCGCTATTTCGCCGACGTGGCGCCCGATCTGGAGCTGGTCGTGGCCGACCCCGAGGGGTCTATCCTGGCCGACTACATCGCAACGGGAAACGTGCGCGAGGACGCGGGCGGGTGGCTGGTGGAAGGCATCGGCGAGGACTTTCTGCCATCGATCAGCGATTTCAGCCGCGTTGCCAAAGCCTATGCCATCTCCGATCAAGAAAGCTTTCTGACCGCTCGGGAGCTGCTCAAGCGCGAAGGGCTCATGGGCGGATCGTCCACGGGAACGCTCGTCGCCGCGGCCCTTCGCTACTGCCGCGAGCAGACCGAACCGAAGCGCGTCCTGTCGATGGTCTGCGATACGGGCAATCGCTACCTATCGAAGGTCTACAACGACTTCTGGATGCGCGAGCACGGGCTTCTCGAGGGCAGCAATTTCGGCGACCTGCGCGATCTGATCGCCCGTCCCATGACCAGCCGTGATGCGGTGACCGTCGGTCACGATGAGACCCTCGCCAGCGCCTACAAGCGCATGATGCTCTACGATATTTCGCAGCTGCCGGTGATGGACGGGCAGCGCATCGTCGGCATCATCGATGAATCCGATATCCTCCTGGCGGTCTACGAGGACGAGTCCCGCTTCGCTCGCCCGGTACACAGCGCCATGGTCAAGGATCTGGAGTCGGTCCAGTGCAGCGACCCGATCGATCAGCTCCTGCCGATCTTTGCCCGCGATCACGTCGCGATTGTCATGGAGGGCGATGAGTTCCTCGGCCTGATTACCCGCGTCGACCTCCTCAACTTCCTCAGGCAGCGTGCCGACCGAAGCTAAGAAAGCTCTGAATGACTCTGCGCGGGCGCGACGCGATCCGGCGCAAAAGACAGGGCCAGCCGCAAAGGGGGGACGTTCCGTTCAGGCGCCCGGCGCCGTCTGCAGCCAGAAGCAGCTCAGCTCCACGGCTTCATCCCCTGGCAGGGCCAGATGGCCGGTGACCCCGTCGGGCCAGGCCGGCTCGAGGAGCTGCCAGTCAGGCGGCCAGCCGTCCGGCAGCGAACGAACTTCCAGTGGATGGCAGGCCATGGCGATCTGACCGATGGAGCGGGCAATGCTGCCGCCCATCGCCTTGATCAGAGCCTCGCGAGCCGTCCACTGGCGCAGAAAACAGGCGGAGCGCTCGGGCTCTTCGAGCGACAGGATGTCTTCGACATCGGGACCGGAGAAAAAGCGACGCGCCAGATCAGGGGCTCGCTCCATCGTTCGACGATGCTCGATATCGACGCCGATGGCTCGATCGCGGGTCAGCGCGATCGCCAGCCAGCGATCGGAATGGGAAAGGTTGAACGTCAGGCCCGAGCTCTGGAACTCACCGGCCAGCTCGGGCTTGTCGTGCTCGTTGCGTTCGATGGTCACGGCCTTTCCAGGCACGCCTAGATAGCTGCCAAGCAGCAGGCGAAGAACGAAGCGCTGCTGGATCCGGCGCTTGATGACCCGCTCCCTGCGGGTCAGGCCCGTCGGTCCGGCATCCAGGGGCAGGTCGTCGAGGTCGGTCAACCACAGCTCGACGCGTCGCGCCTGCGGCCTGGCACGTCGCTTCAGGGGAAGGGCGACGGAGGTCCAGCGGCTCATGGCTGTCATGGCTGAGCCCCCGCGTGCGGCTCCGGATCAGTTACGGCAACGCCAAAGGCGCCGCAGGCGCGCGCGCGATCCAGCTCTCCGGCCGCCACCCCCCAGACGAGAACCGGCAGCGGCGAGCGCTCGATCTGCTCGCTCAGGAGCGGTCCATCGAACGCGGACGCGGTGCCGGGCGGCGTCAGGCAAGCGAGATCGGCCCCGAAGCGCGCCGCCCGGGCCAGGTCCGACGGCCCCGCACAGCGAACCACCAGGAGACGATCCGATGGTAGGGGCCGAGTTGTGTTGCCGTCCAGATCCCCCGCGCTGATGACGATACCGTCGGCATCGAATCTCAACGCATGTTCAAGCGCCTGGTCGATAGGCGCATCGACCGGCGCATCGATCAGCCAGCGGGCCCCGGCGCGCCGAGCCCGATCGGCACAGCGCTGAACCAGATTCTCCAGGCCTCGGCGCTGCCATCCCCCGCTACGCAGGCACACGCAGCCATAGCCTGCATCCAGATACGACTGCCAGGTCTGCATCAGAGACGTCGCCGTGCGGGTCCCCGAGGTCGGCCCTATCACCCCCCAGCAAGGGTGAACGCCTAGAAGTTGAAGGATCGGGCGATCGGCCGGGGGCATGGGCAAAGCGCGGGCAGCCTGCTTCGAGAACCAGTCGATCCGCTGTCCTTCCCGCCCCGTGGCCTGCCCCTCGAAGTCATCGACACGATGAATCAACAGGCGGACCGATTTCTCCGGATAGTGGTGGGTCAGACTCATCAACGGCTGCGAGGCGGCAATCTCGATGCCCAGCTCTTCCCTGAGCTCGCGAGCGAGAGCCTCCTCGGGCGATTCCCGAGCTTCACGCTTGCCGCCCGGAAACTCCCACAGGCCGGCGAGGTGCTTGCCTTCCGGACGGCGAGAGAGCAGGAGGCGGCCCTCGGCGTCGACGATCACGGCCGCGACCACGTCGACGATCGAAGCGATGGATCGCGCCACGCTCACCGATCAGGCCGGCGTCAAGCGGTGGCTTTGGCCTCGCCGCCGGCTCGGGATCAGGTCAGCTTGCCGTGGCACTGCTTGTATTTCTTGCCCGAGCCGCAGGGACAGGGTTCGTTGCGCCCCACCTTGCGGCCTTCCCGGACGAAGGTGTCCGGCGTTAACTTCGCCTGGGGCTGCGGCTGCCCCGCCGGCGCGCGCTGGGGCTGGGCTGCAGCGCCAGCGTCGGCATGAGTGAACTCCATCGGCGCCTCGCGGCGCTGGGCGTCAACGGCATTGACGTCGTCCTCGTCCTTGATCTTGACGCGCGCCAGAATCTTCATCACCTCATGCTTCATGGAATCGAGCATGGCGGTGAACATGTCAAAGCCCTCGCGCTTGTATTCCTGCTGCGGCTTTTTCTGCGCAAAGCTGCGAAGCTGAATACCCCGGCGCAGATAGTCCATGCTGGCCAGATGCTCCTTCCACTGCTTGTCGAGCACGCTCAGCATCACGGCCTTTTCGAACTGGCGCATGACCTCGGAGCCGGTCATTTCTTCCTTGGCCTTGTAGTGCGCTTCCACCGTATCGATCACGCGCTCGTGCAGCGCCTCTTCGGCGAGGTCATCGTCTTCTTCCAGCCAGCGGCGCACGGGAACCTCGATGCCAAAGTCGCCCTCGAGCGCCTTTTCCAGGCCTTCGACATCCCAGAGGTCGTCGATGGACCCCGGCGGAATGAAGCTTGCGAACACGCCATCAAAGACCTCGGCGCGCACCGACTCGATTGTTTCACTGATGTCGTCTTCTTCCATCAGCTCGTCGCGCTGGGTGTAGATCACGCGACGCTGGTCGTTGGCGACATCATCGTATTCAAGGAGATTCTTGCGCATATCGAAGTTATGCGCTTCGACCTTGCGCTGCGCGTTCTCGATCGCGCGCGAGACCCAGGGATGCTCGATCGCCTCGCCTTCGTCCATGCCGAGTTTCTGCATCATGGAGCCCATCCGGTCGGAGGCAAAGATGCGCATCAGGTTGTCTTCCAGCGACAGGTAGAACCGGCTCGACCCGGGGTCGCCCTGGCGGCCGGATCGGCCGCGCAGCTGATTATCGATGCGCCGCGATTCGTGGCGCTCGGTGCCGATGATATGCAGGCCCCCGGCGTCGAGCACCTCCTTGTGCCGCTCCTTCCAGGCCGCCTTGGCCTGGCTGATCTCCGCGTCCGTCGCCTTGTCGCCCATCCCGCCGAGCTCGGCCTGAAGGCTGCCGCCGAGGACGATGTCGGTGCCGCGACCCGCCATGTTCGTAGCGATGGTGACAGCACCCGGCTGCCCGGCCTGAGCGACGATGTGGGCTTCGCGCTCGTGCTGCTTGGCGTTCAGGACCTCGTGCTTGACCTTGGCCTTGTTGAGCTTGTTGGCCAGCAGCTCCGAGGTCTCGATCGAGGTCGTGCCCACGAGCACGGGCTGGCCTTCTTCGACCCGCTCGCGGATATCCTCGATGATCGCGTCGAATTTCTCCTCGGCCGTGAGGAAGACGAGGTCGGCTCGATCTTCGCGGATCATCGGGCGATGGGTCGGGATGACGACCACTTCCAGCCCGTAGATGCTCTGGAATTCGTAGGCTTCCGTATCGGCGGTACCGGTCATCCCCGACAGCTTGTCGTACTGCCGGAAGTAGTTCTGGAAGGTGATCGATGCCAGGGTCTGGTTCTCACGCTGAATCGGCACGCCCTCCTTCGCCTCGACGGCCTGGTGCAGGCCCTCGGACCAGCGCCGTCCCGGCATCGTGCGGCCGGTAAACTCATCGACGATGACGACCTCACCGTCGTTGACGATGTAGTCGACGTCCTTGGTGAACAGGTGATGGGCCCGAAGGGAGGCATTCAGCGTATGCATCAGGGCCAGATTATTGGCGTCGTAGAGGCTGTCGTCTTCCTTGAGCAGGCCTGCCCGGACCAATAGATCTTCCACTTTCGACATGCCGTCTTCCGTGAGGTAGACCTGCTTGACCTTCTCATCGACACTGAAGTCTCCGGGGCCGTCTTCCTCCTCCTGCGGAACCAGATGAGGCACAACCTGGTTGATCTTGACGTAAATCTCCGGGCCCTCGTCAGCCGGACCGGAGATGATCAGCGGCGTGCGTGCCTCATCGATCAGAATCGAATCCACCTCGTCGACGATGGCAAAAAAACGGCCGCGCTGTACGCGCTGCTCCAGCTTGAAAGCCATGTTGTCGCGAAGATAATCGAAACCGAATTCGTTGTTCGTGCCGTAGGTGACATCCGCAGCGTAGGCCTCCCGCTTGGCCGGCGGCGCCATGCCCGGCACGGACACACCGACGGTCAGACCGAGAGCCGCGTACAAGGGCGTCATCCAGTGCGCATCGCGGCGGGCGAGGTAGTCGTTGACCGTGACCACGTGCACGCCCTGGTCGGCAATGGTGTTGAGATAGACCGCGAGGGTGGCCATCAGCGTCTTGCCCTCGCCGGTCTTCATTTCTGCAATCTTGCCCTGGTGAAGCACGACACCGCCGATCAACTGAACGTCATAGTGGCGCAGTCCCAGGGTGCGCACGGCCGCTTCTCTAGCGGTGGCGAAGGCCTCTGGCAGCAGGTCGTCAAGAGAGGCACCGTCCTTGTGGCGCTGACGGAACTCCTCGGTCTTTGCCTTCAGGGCATCGTCCGACAGCTCCTTGTATTCCGCCTCGAGCGCGTTGATTGCCTCGACTTGCTTTTCCAGACGTTTGATCAGCCGGTCGTTCCGGCTACCTACCATTTTGGTAATCAGGGACTTGAACATGCAGGATCCGGTCGTGTGAAGATTCAAGACTTGGGGGCTCTGGCGCGAGCCCGCAAGCCGTAACCGGACATTGTAACGAGGATTCGAGCCCCATGAAGGGCAATTTGCCGGGCGCCTCAAGGCTTGAAGCGCTATGCTCGAACCTTGAAACCGGGAGCGTAACGATCCTTGAAATGAAACGACCCGAATCCAGCGCGAGGGAAATCGCCGGCAAGGATCGCCAGCTGGCCAGCCTGATGCGGGCCGCCGAAGCGTTCGAAGCACTCGATCAGAGGCTGCAGGCCGTTCTGAGCGAAGTCAGCCGGGGACGGATTCGCGTCGCCTGCGTCGATCAGGGTGAGCTGGTGCTCGCGGCGGAGTCGCCGGTTTGGGCAACGCGCGCTCGACTCGAAGCGGACACCTGTCTGGATGCGGCGCGCGAAATCTGGCCAGGCGAACTTCGTTCAGTCAAGGTCATCGTGCAAAAACGGGCCTCGCTTTAAACCCTCGGTCGCGGTCGCACCGGGCCGGAAATCCTGCCCTCGCCCTCAGAGCGCTCCGCCGCTAGATGGCTTGGGCGGGCTGGACGTAGGAAATCGGTGCTTCTGCACTATCCTCATAGGTCACCTCTTCCCAGGCTTCGGCATCGGCCAGAAGCGTCTTGAGAAGCTGGTTGTTCAGCTCGTGGCCCGACTTGTAGCCGGTGAAGCGACCGATCGGATTGCGCCCCATCAGGTAGAGGTCACCGATGGCATCGAGAACCTTGTGCTTGACGAATTCATCCTCGTAGCGGAGGCCGTTCTGATTGAGAACGCGATAGTCGTCGAGAACCACGGCGTTATCGAGACTGCCGCCGAGCACCAGATTGCGCTCGCGGAGGTACTCGATGTCACGCATAAAGCCGAAGGTGCGGGCCCGCGCGACTTCTTTCAGGTAGGACGTCGTTGAGAAGTCCAGGTCACATTGGCACGAGCCATTGCGAATGACCGGATGGTCGAAGTCGATCGTGAAATTGACGCGGAAGCCGTCGAAAGGCTCGAAGCGCACCCACTTGTCGTCGTCCCGGACTTCGATGGTCTTGCGCACCCGAAGGAAACGCTTGGGCGCACTCTGTTCGGCGATGCCCGCAGACTGCACGAGGAAAGCGAAGGGCCCGGCACTGCCGTCCATGATGGGGACTTCCGAGGCGGTCAGATCTACATAAAGATTGTCGATTCCCAGGCCAGCCAGGGCTGACATGAGATGCTCGATTGTCGCGACACGCACGCGATCCTGAACAAGCGTTGTCGACAGCGCCGTATCGCCCACGGCATGGGGGTCGGCCTTGATTTCGACAAAGGGATCCAGATCGACCCGGCGAAATACGATTCCGGCATTCACCGGCGCCGGACGAAGGGTCATGACCACCTTCTCGCCCGTGTGCATTCCGACGCCCGTCGCTCGGATCACATTTTTTAACGTACGCTGCTTGATCACGTTTTATGACCTGCGTGTGACATTGCGCGCGTAGATTAGCACACCCGCTGTGGCCAAAACGCGGCTTTTTGTTGTTTTGGCAACAGCTGTTGTTTTAGAGCAACAGCTCTAGTTGTCCGCTGATCTCTCCGCCTGCATCGATCCGGCCGCATCGACCCCACTGAATCGGTTGACCGGATCATTCGACTGGCCTCCCCGGGACTCGGACACGGCGACCCGATGACGTCGATGGCGAGAGCGTCGCCATCGGGTCGCTGTCCTCATGCGCGGTGAGTATCCCCGCGAATTTGACCACCGCTGCCTTCGACGGACCAGCGCCGGTGCTGGCGCACGGCGCCGTCGTCAGTCGGCCTGGTTGCGCAGAAAGGCCGGGATATCGAGATAATCCAGCTCCTTCTGCTCACCGAAGAGCTTGCCGCTGTCGCGCCGGCTGTCGTGGCCCGAGTCGCTGCTCTCCTCATGGCTACCGCTCTGGCGTCCATGGGTCGATCCGCCGCGATCCTCGCTCGAGCGATGGCCCTCGTTCGCGCGGAAAGCCGGTCGATTATCCGTGCCCGTGCGCACGACCTTCATCGGCGGCTCCAGCGCCTTGGCCCGCTGTTCTCCGAGGCCGGTCGCCACCACCGTGACGCGGATGTCGTCGGTCATGTCCGGATCGATCACGGTGCCGATGACGACCGTTGCATCCTCGCTGGCCAGATCCGCGATCGTGGTGCCGACCTCTTCGAATTCCTTCATCGTCATCGTCATGCCGGCAGTGACGTTGACCAGGATGCCGCAGGCACCGTTGAGGTTGACGTCCTCGAGGAGCGGCGAGCCGATCGCCGACTGGGCCGCCAGCAGGGCGCGGTCCTCGCCGGCAGCCGTTCCGGAACCCATCATCGCCATGCCCATCTCGCTCATGACCGTGCGCACGTCAGCGAAATCGACGTTGATCAG